>Ga0209193_1000443_pt1 | contig 28142 bp, 26 predicted proteins | sample COGITO_mtgs_1003_FD_185515 | JGI IMG/M metagenome (GOLD analysis project Ga0209193, IMG submission 185515) | Pelagic marine microbial communities from North Sea - COGITO_mtgs_100330 (SPAdes) (version 2) | ecosystem: Environmental > Aquatic > Marine > Epipelagic ...
GAATATATTAATGAACAATATGATCCGGCCATGAATTGGAAGGATGCAGAATATTGTGTAAAAAGATGGAACGGCCCATTTGCTCTTAAAGGTGTAATGTCGGTTGAAGATGCAAAAAGAGCAATAGATATTGGCTGTACAGCAATAATGATTTCAAATCATGGGGGTAGACAATTAGATGGCTCAAGATCACCCTTTGATCAAGTTAATGCAATTAGAGAAGCTGTAGGGGATAAATTAGAAATTATTTTAGATGGCGGAGTAAGACGTGGAACTCATGTTTTAAAAGCTTTAGCAGCTGGTGCAACAGCATGCAGCTTTGGGAAAATGTTTTTATTTGCTTTAAGTGCTGGGGGTCAACCAGGTGTGGAACGTCTATTGCAAAACATGCATGATGAAATCAATAGAAATATGGTATTAATGGGTTGTAAGACCTTGAAAGAATTAGACGCGTCAAAATTAATTTATAGAAAATAGTTTTTACTTATCAAAATTATATATATAAAAAATAAATTAAATTATAAATTATTAACACTAGAATTTAATTATTATGAAATTAGCAAAAAATTTACAAAGACTAGGAACAGAATCTGCATTTAGTGTTTTAGCTGAAGCAAAAAAATTAGAAGCACAAGGCAAACCAATGATCCACTTAGGTTTAGGTCAGCCTGATTTTAAGACACCCCAACACGTAGTAGATGCTGCAAAAAAAGCATTAGATGAAGGTCATCATGGATATGTTTTATCAAATGGAATTTTAGAGTGCAGACAAGCTGTTACTAGAAAAATTAAAAAACTTTACAATAAGGATATTGATCCTGAAAGAGTATTGATAATGCCAGGTGGGAAACCAACAATGTATTATGCTATACAATGTTTTGGTGAACCAGGTGCGGAAATTATACATCCAACACCAGCATTCCCAATATATGAATCAATGATTAATTATACAGGTTCAACAGCAGTTCCTTATGACTTAACAGAAGATAAAGATTTAAAATTTGATCCAGAAAAAATTCTATCTTTAATTACAGATAAAACTAGATTGCTAATATTAATTAACCCGAATAATCCAACGGGAAGTTTTGTTGAAAAATCTGCAATAGATGTTTTAGCAGAAGGGTTAAAAAAACATCCTCATGTAGCAATCCTTAGCGATGAAATTTATAGTAGACAAATTTATGATGGAAAAGAAATGCCAACATTTTTTAATTACCCCGATCTGCAAGATAGATTAATCGTTTTAGATGGTTGGAGCAAAGCTTACGCCATGACGGGTTGGAGAATGGGATGGAGTGTGTGGCCAGAAGAATTAATACCACATGTAAACAGACTAATTATTAATAGTGTTTCATGTGTTAATGCTCCCTCACAATTTGCAGGAATTGCAGCTTTAGATGGACCAGATGATGCAATCCATGAAATGATGGTAAAATTTGATCAAAGAAGGAAATTGATTCACGAAGGTTTAAATAGTTTACCAGGTGTGGAATGCAGTTTACCAGGAGGAGCCTTTTATGCATTTCCTAAAGTTATTGGAACAGGAATGAATGGTTCAGAATTTGCAAAAAAATGTATGCATGAAGCAGGGGTAGCAATAGTTCCAGGAACAGCTTTTGGTAAAACTTGCCAAGATTACGTAAGATTTAGCTATGCAGCTTCACAAGACAACATATCTAACGCATTGGAAAATATCAAAAAAATGCTAGGCTAAGACTAATGAGTGAATTAGTTCTGCCAAAGATTGACAAAGCAACGATCAATAAAAAAGAATATATTTTTAAAAATCTTGCAAAAATTATCAATCCAGAAAATGTTTTAAGTCATGCAGATGATATTAAACCATATGAAACTGATGCATTAGCAGCTTACACACAGACACCATTGGCTGTTGTGATGCCAGAAAACACTGAAGAAGTAAGTAATATTTTAAAATTTTGTCATAAAGAAAATATTAAAGTTGTACCAAGAGGGGCCGGCACTGGTCTTTCAGGAGGAGCCCTACCTTTAAATGATGCAATTTTATTAAGTCTTGGAAAATTTAATAAAATTATAGAAATTGATTTTGAAAATAAATGTGTAGTAACCCAACCTGGTGTAACAAATTTAGGAATAACACATGCTGTACAGCATAAAAATTTTTACTATGCGCCAGATCCATCAAGTCAGCTTGCATGCTCAATAGGAGGCAATGTTGCTGAAAATTCTGGAGGTGTCCATTCTCTAAAATATGGAACAACAACTAATAATATTTTAGGTGTTGAAATGGTAATGATGGATGGAACAGTTTGTAGAGTTGGTGGAAAAACTCTTGATCAAGAGGGGTATGATCTAATGGGATTAATTTGTGGTTCAGAAGGATTATTAGGAGTGATTACTGAAGTGACAGTAAAAATTTTAAAAAACCCTCAAGTCGTTAAAGCAGCGCTAATAGGCTTTCCAACAATTGAAGAAGGTGGAAACGCAGCATCAGAAATAATTTCAAGTGGAATTGTTCCAGCAGGTATGGAAATAATGGATAAAGCTTTGATAGAAGCAACAGATAATTTTAGTAAAGCAGGTTACCCACGTGATGCGGAACTTTTATTGATTGTAGAATTAGATGGAACCGAATCTGAGGTAGATGAATTATTAAAACAAGTCAGAAGTATTTGTGAAAAAAATAATTGCTCAAGTTTAAAATTGAGTAAAAATGAAAAAGAAAGACTATCATTTTGGGCAGGTAGAAAAGCAGCATTTCCAGCATGTGGAGCTATGGCACCAGATTATTATTGTATGGACGGATCCATACCAAGAGGAAAACTTGCGGAAGCTTTACTTGAAATAAAAAGACTTTCTGAAAAATACAAATTACCTGTAGCAAATTGTTTTCATGCAGGAGATGGAAATTTACATCCATTAATAATGTTTGATGGAAGTGATAAAGAACAACTGCGAAAAACAGAGGAATTTGGAGCCGAGATACTAAAGACGTGCGTTAGATTAGGGGGAGTGATCACTGGAGAACATGGGGTAGGAGTAGAAAAAAGAGAACTAATGTGTGAGATGTTTAATAATACAGATATTCAACAACAATTAGATATTAAAAAATCGCTTGATGAAAAAAATTTACTAAACCCAGGAAAAGTTTATCCAATATTAAGAAAATGTGCAGAGGAAGGAAGGGTACATGTCCACAGAAATGAAGAAAAATTCCCAGATCTTCCAAGATTCTAATAATACTTATTATCCAGAAGATGAGCTGCAAGTTTCAAATCTAGTTCAGGAACTTTACAAAAAAAACCAACCAACAGAAATAATTGGCACAGGTTCAAAAAATTTTATTGGTAACAACATTCAATCTGCAAAAAAACTATCTATGTCTAAGTTGTCAGGTGTAATTGAGTATTTGCCTGAAGAACTATATATTAAGGTTAAAGCTAACACGCCATTAGAGTTAGTTGAAAAGGAGTTAGAAAAAAACAATCAAGAACTTGCTTTTGAGCCTATTGATTTTGGATTTATTGAAAATGGAAAATCAAATAAGGGCACCATTGCAGGCCATTTAGCTTGTAACTTTGCTGGCTCTCGAAGATTTAAAGTAGGAAGTTTAAGAGATCACATATTAGGTTTTAGAGGTGTGAATGGTAAAGGAGATATAATTAAATCAGGTGGGACAGTTGTAAAAAATGTTACAGGTTATGACCTATCAAAACTAGTAACAGGATCTTTTGGAACTTTAGTTGCTTTAACTGAAATAACATTGAAGGTTCTACCTAAAAAAAAATTATCTAATACAATTACTATACATACTGATGATAAAAAATTAGTTAAAAATTTATTTGATAAGATATCTAGTTCAAGCAGCGAAGTCTCTGGAGCTGTTTATATTCCTGAAGAACCCAAAGATGAAAATTATGACCAAAACAAAGAGATGGTCTTTAAATTTAATGACTTAAAATACAAAGGTTCATTTTTAGCGCTAAGAATAGAAGGAGATAAAATTTCAATAGATGAAAAATTAAAAGCTTTAACAAATGAACTGGAGCTTAGTAAGCTGAATACAACAGTTTTAGATGTTCATCAATCAACACCTTTTTGGAAAAAAATAAATAATCTTGAAATATTCAAATCAACAAAGAATAACCTTTTAAGAGTAGTAGTGCCTCCTTCGAAAGGCCCTAAGTTGATGCAATTCTTAGGTAATAAGTATAAATATTACATTGATTGGTGTGGCTCATTATATTGGATAGAGGTTCAATCAAAAAAGAACTCTAAGGTTAGCGATATTAAAAAATTGACCAAAGAATTAGGTGGTTATTTAACTATCATAAAGACATCGGATGAATATGATTACGAAGAAACAATTTTTACAGTAGACGATATAAGACTTTTAATATCAGAAAAGATCAAAAAAAGTTTTGATCCTAAAAGAATTTTTAATCCTGGAAAAATGTATAGAGGAATTTAATGCAAACAAACTTTACTGAAAAACAATTAAAAGACAGTGACAACGCTGCAACAGAAAAAATTTTTAAAAAGTGTGTTCATTGTGGTTTTTGTAATGCAACTTGTCCAACCCATCAAATATTTGGTGACGAATTAGATGGACCGCGAGGAAGAATTTATTTGATTAAAGATATGTTGGAAAATCAAAAAAAGCCAACAGCAAAAACTGTAAAACATATAGATAGATGTTTGTCTTGCTATAGCTGCATGACCACTTGTCCTGCTGGAGTAAATTATATGCACATCATTGATCATGGTAAAAAATATATTGAAAAAAACTATGAAAGATCTTTTTTTGATAGAACAATTAGAAATTTTTTATCAGTAGTGTTACCAAATACAGGATACTTCAGATTAGCAAGTTATATGGTTAAATTAGCTAAACCTTTTCAATTTTTAATGCCATTAAAAATAAAAGATATGATGAATTTGATGCCAACAAGTTTTCCTAAAAAATCTATAAAACAAAAAGAAGTTTATTCTGTAAGTGGGAAAAATAAAATTGCAAGAGTTGCTCTTTTAACTGGATGTGTTCAAAAAGAAATTTCTCCTCAAATTAATGAGGCAACAATCAGACTTTTAAATAGACATGGAGTTGAAGTGGTTGTGCCTAAAAAGATCAGATGTTGTGGATCATTAAATCATCATTTGGGAAAAGAAGATGACGCGCACCAAGATTTTAGAAATAATATTAATACTTGGTATGACGAACATCAAAAAGGAAATTTAGACGCTATTTTATCAAATACTTCTGGCTGTGGAACTACCATGAAAGACTATGGTTTCATTTTTAAAGATGATGAAGAAATGAAAAAGAAAGCAAAAGTGATTTCTGATTTAACAAAAGATGTTTCTGAATATTTAGATACTAATTTAAAATTAAATTTTAAAGTAAAAGATAAGAAGTACAAAATTGCTTATCATTCTGCATGTTCAATGCAACATGGACAAAAAGTACACAGTCAACCCATGTCATTACTTTCAAAAACAAATAATGAAATTATGGAAATTCCAGAAGGCCACATCTGTTGTGGATCTGCTGGAACTTATAATATTTTGCAAACTGAAATTGCCAAAGAATTATTAAGTAAAAAAGTAAAAAATATTGAAAGTTTGAAACCAGATTTTATATCAACTGGAAATATTGGTTGTATTACTCAAATTTCTAATGGAACGAAAACTCCAATTTTACATACCATTGAGATATTAGATTGGTATACTGGTGGCCCAAAACCAAAAATATTACAAAAAAACTAACTATGAAAAAAATTCTAATTACACGAAGATTGTTAAAAGAATCTGAAGACAAAGCTTCAAAAATATTTGATGCAAAGTTTAACAGCAATGATGAATTATATTCTCAATCAAAGCTTATCGAATTAAGTGAAGGTCATGATGCAGTATTAACTTCTTTAACTGATAAAATGGATGAAGAGACCATAAACAAACTTCCAGACAGTATTAAGGTAATTTCTAATTTTGCAGTTGGATTTGGAAACATTGATTTAGAAGCAGCAAAAAAAAGAGGAATAGCTGTAACTAATACACCAGAAGTTTTATCTGATGCCACAGCTGAGATTGGAATTTTATTAATTCTTGGAGCATGTAGAAGAGTTCCAGAGGGCATTCAGGCTGCAAAAGAAAGTAGCTGGAAATGGTCTGCAGATTATTTGATAGGAAAACAGTTAACTGGTACGAGGCTTGGAATTTTAGGAATGGGGAGAATAGGTCAAAAGATTGCAAAAATTGCAAAATCTTTAGGAATGATTATTCATTATCACAACAGATCAAAACTAAGTGACGAAAAAGAACAAGGTGCCATTTATCATGATAGCATTAAAAGTCTTTTTGGAGTTTCAGATGTATTGTCAATTTGTTGCCCCGCAACAAAAGAAACAGAAAATTTAATTAATAAAGAAACATTAGAATATTTTCCAACAGGTGCGGTTATAACAAATGTAGCTCGTGGAGACATTGTTGAAGATGAAGCTTTAATAGATGCATTAAATAGAAGAAAAATCTATGCAGCAGGACTTGATGTTTATAAAGGTGAACCAAATTTAAATCCAGGCTATCTGAAGATTAAAAGTGTTTTTATTTTGCCTCACCTTGGAAGTGCCACTAAGCACACAAGAATTGCTATGGCCAATCTAGCCATAGACAATATTGATGAGTTTTTCAAAACAGGAAATTGCAAAAATAAAGTAAATTAATTTCTTTATAATTTTTAATTATGAATAAAGTTATTTTACCAAAACAAAAAGCGATAACTATATTTTTAGTATTTGCTCTTGGTTATTATATCTCTAATTTACTAAGAGCAATCACTGCAACTATTTCACCTAATCTTATATCAGAGTTTGATTTATCAGCTGGTGACTTAGGACTTTTGGGAGGTGGATATTTTTTAGGTTTTGCTGCTGTTCAAATTCCATTAGGTTATTTATTAGATAATAAGGGACCAAAAAAAATAGTATCATATTTTTTACTTATAGCTGTATTGGGTATGATTTCATTTTCTTTATCAGAAAATTTTATTACTCTTTTAATATCAAGAATTTTAATTGGAATAGGCGTAGGCGCTTGTTTGATGGGGCCGCTTACTGCATATAGAATTTGGTATCAAGATGAAACGCAACAAAGAGCAAATTCATGGATGTTAATGGTGGGCGCAATTGGAATGCTCTCTTCTAGTTTGCCTGTACAATTTTTTTTACCGATAATTGGATGGAGAATGATTTTTATCACTTTAGCTCTATTAACCATATTTTGTATTATCTTAATTATTTTTTTTATACCGAATTGGAATAAAGCAAATATTCAAAGTAACTCAAATGATAATGGTTCTTTAAAAGAAATTTGGAACAATAGTTTTTTTAAAAGCTTAGTTCCAATGGGATTTTTTAATTATGGTGGATTGTTTGCTATTCAGACACTTTGGGCAGGACCATGGATGATTAAAGTTTCAGGATATACACCCGAACAAAGTGCAAATGGTCTTTTCTTAATTTATTTTTCTCTCTTAATATCATTCCTATCTTGGGGCTATTTAGTTCCTAAAATTTCAAAAAATGTTTCAGATGCGATAAGATTATTGAAGTTTGGTGCACCGTTAAATTTAATTGTTCTAGCTTTTATAATTTATCTTGGACCTAAAGCAGGAGCATATCACTGGGCTTTTTTTGCTGTAAGTTCTGTTTTTTTATCCTTAACCCAACCAGCAGTAGGTATGGCTTTTTCACTTTCAAATGCAGGAAAAGCACTGACATCATTTAATCTGCTTCTTTTTATTGGAGCATTTGCGCTTCAATGGATCATTGGTGTTATTATTGATCTCACAATGAACTTGGGCTATTCAGAAATTTCAGGCTTTAGATTTGCTATGATATTTTTTTTATTAACTTCTTTTTTTTCCTACCTATTTTTCTTAATAAGAAATTATAAAAATTAATTCTATTTTAGATGTTTATAAATTGTGGTTCTTGATACACCAAGTTTTCTAGAAGCTGCACTAATATTTCCAGTTTCTATAAATGCAGATTTAATTAAAACACATCTTTCTTCCTTAAACTTAGAACCTTTACAGTTATTGCACGCATAAGTTTTTATTCCTGTTTCTTTGGATATTTTTTTCTTAAAATTTTGACTTTTTATTATAAAGACAGACGAACCTAAATGATCAGAAATTTTTAGGATTTTATTTTGTAAAAGTTCATTTGCTATTGAAGAAAATGAAGTTGTAAAAATATTATTAAAATTCTCATTCTTTAATGGTGCTAGTCCATGTAGCATTATTCGTGCGTTTGAATTAGAACCAACAACAAATCCATCACCATTAATTGCAAGCAAACCAACACTATTAGTACTAAGATATTCTTGGCGTGGATGGAAAGATAAAATTAATTCATCTTTAAATTGATTTATAAATAATTTTGTTTCGATGCTTTTTGTAGCAAGCTTAACTAGCGCTAGTGTGTGCTGCTCTCTTGAATGCACATCAGTAGAAGCATCTATTATACCTATTGTTTTACCTTCATGATTTAGTATTGGACTTGCAAAGCAAGATAATTTTCCATGTGACTCAAAAAAATGCTCTTTACCTGAAACTATGGAGTCTTTATTGAGAGTTACAACCTGTCCTAATCCATTAGTACCTCCAATTTCTTCTCTCCAAATTGAACCTGGTATTACAATTTTTCCAACATCAGTTTTAAGACAGGTTTTATCGTAAATAGTATCCATAACTGAGCCAGTGCTGTCAGAATATGCTACCATAAAGTTTGTTCCAGCTATTTGTGAATATAGAAGTTCAAGCTCAGGGTTTATCAGTCTTCTAATATATTCATTTTTTTCTTTAAGCTCATCAAGCTCTTTAGAAGAAAGAATCGTTCTCTTTGGTTTTTTAAGCGGATCCAATCCTGTTGAAATACATCTCTTCCAGCTATCAGCTATATCTTTATCAATCAAAGAAGATAAAAAACCTCTTTTCTTAGTGAGGTTAGAGAATTCTTTTTCAACAGATGTTAAATTTGGCATTTCTTATTTTAGGACATAATTAAAAATGAACAACCAACCAGAAGTTGTATTTTGTTAACTTTTTGAACACTTTTTTGTGCAGTTGACTCTTAGTTGACCTGAATATTGGATAGGGTTTGTTATTAAAAAAATTAACAAACAAAAAAAATAGAGAGTAATTATGAAAGCACAAGTTCTACATAAATATAATCCAAAAATGGATGAAAAAGTTTGGGTGACTGAGCAAGAAATGCCAGATCCAAAATTAGAAAAATCGTCAGATGTTATTGTTAAAATTGGTGCTGCAGGAGTTTGTAGAACTGATTTACACATTATCGAAGGTGTATGGGAACATATTCAAGATCCTAAAGGAGATTTATTACCCATGGTTATGGGTCATGAAAATGCAGGTTGGGTTGAAGAAGTGGGCAAGGATGTCGTTGGATTTAAAAAGGGTGATCCAGTAATTTTGCACCCAATCATTTCTGGAACAGATGGAACTTGTTTAAGCTGTCGTAGAGGCTTAGATCAGCATGCCGAAGAAGGTGCCTTTCCAGGACTAAACATTAAAGAAGGTGGATATGCTGAACTGCTTAAAACTAGTGTTCGTAACTTAATTAAACTACCAACAATATTAGCGCCAAAAGATGTTGCACCATTTTCTGATGCAGGACTTACCGCTTATAGAGTTGTTAAAAAAGCTACTAGACATTTATTACCAGGTCAGACTTGCGTAATTATTGGAGCTGGTGGACTGGGTCATATAGCAATTCAATGTTTGAAAGCAATGTGTGCTGCAAATATTATTATTGTTGAAAAATCTGCTGAAGCATTAAAACATGCGATGTCACTTGGTGGTGATGAAGGAGTTTTGATTGATGGCAATGAAGTTGAAAGAGTTTTAGAACTTACCAAAGGTAAAGGTGGTGAAGCTGTAATCGATTTTGTTGGTGAAAAAGGATCCACTGCAATGGGTATCAAAATGACAGCAGGAAGTGGATACTATTATATCGTTGGCTATGGTGAAGAAATCAGAGTTCTAGCTGTTGATGTAATTATTTCAGAAAAAACAATTGTTGGAAATTTAGTGGGAACGTGGTCTGAGTTATATGAGCTGATGGAGTTAGCTAACAAAGGGTTAGTTACGCTTTCTATGCAAGAATATAAATTAGGCGATGCTAATAAAGCACTTCATGATCTTAACGAGGGTAAAGTTAAGGGAAGAGCTGTTTTAGTTCCATAATAATAAAAAAAGGAGAGAGTAATGAAAATAATAAAAACTTGCCTAAGTGCTATGATATCAGGAATTCTGATATTTAGTCCAGCTTATGCAGATAAGTGGAGTGATCAATTTCCACATATCAAAGCGACAGGAGATATTCCAGGTGATTGTTCTTACGAAGAAATTTCTAAGAAAAATTATAAAGGAAAAACTCTTAAAATAAATACGCACGCAGTTCCAGTAATTGGACAGCCTACAGCTCTTCATGCTGAACAGTTTGCAAAACTAACCGGCGCAACAGTTGATGTAACACATACACCTGCAGGTGATTTGTATGCAAAAGCTATGGTTCCTTTTAAAGCTGGTCAAGCCCCATACGATATCGTATTTGGTTTTTCTAACTTTATAAATGACTGGAGACAGTATTTAGCACCAGTTCCAAAAAAATACATGAACACAAAAGAGATGAAAGACGTTACAAAATCTCATGTGGGTGTTTCTTCTTGGGATGGAACTATGTACCAATATCCAGTTGATGGAGACAGACATTATCTAAAATACAGAAAAGACGTAATAGATAATCCTGAAATGCAAAAAAAATACAAAGCAGACACTGGTAAAGAGTTAAAAGTTCCTACAACTTGGAAAGAATATGGCGAAATGGCCAAATACTTTAATGGTTGGGATTGGGATGGAGATGGAGAAAAAGAATACGGTTCAGCTGAAGTTATGAAAAAAGACGACTTAATGTTCGCAGCTTTTTTCAGTAGATCAGTAGCGTATGCTAAAAATCCTAGAACTCCAGGTGGTTTCTTTTTTGATTTAGAAACTATGAAACCAAATGTTAACAATCCAGGGTTTGTTGAAGCTTTAACTGACTGGGTAGAAGCTACTAAGTATGTTCCTCCAGGAGGAATTAACTTTGGACTAGGTGATGAAATTGGATCATTTGGTGGTGGACAAACTCTATTTAGTTTTTCATGGGATGATGCTTTTATTGCAGCAATGCAAGATGATAGTCCTATTAAAAATAAAGTAGGTACAGCTCCTCTTCCAGGCGCAGACAAAGTTTGGAACAGAGTTACTGGCAAATGGGAAAACCAATACAACCAAGCACCGTACATTGTATGGGGTTGGGCAGTAGGTGTTGCTAAGAAAAGTAAAGTTCAAGAGATGGCGTTTGATTATCTTTGTTTCTTTTCTAATGGAGCAAACCACCAAGCTGACTTAGCTATTGGTAACTTTGGTGTTAATCCATTTAAAAACTCTGATTTCGATCCAAATCTTTACATAGATACAATGGGTTGGGATAAAGAGATTGCAGAATCTTACACTAAAACACTTAAAGACATGGAAAAAAGTAAGAATAGAGTTTTCCCTTTAAGAGTTCGTGGTGTATTTGAGTTCACTAGTGCAGTTGCAACTGGAACTTCTAAGGCTTTAGCTGGTCAGCTATCTCCTCAAGAAGCTTTGGATGAAGTTGCTAAAGAGTGGGAAGCAATTGTCAAAAGAGTTGGTAAATCAGCAGTACAAGAGGATTATGCTGTTGGTGTCAAAATGGAAGACAATAAGTTATAAAAATAATCTTATATGGCCACCTTTAATTAGGTGGCCATATACATGCAATATAATCAATATTCAAAGTCATGAACTTTAAACATAAATACATTTTTCTATTTCCTGGTTTATTTGTTCTTATAGGTATCTTAATTTTCCCGATAATATTTGTAGTTCGTTTAAGTTTATCAGGGTGGAATAGTTATAATGGTTTAAATTTTATAGGCCTTGAAAACTATATAAGATTATTTACAGATGACCCAAGGTTCTGGGAATCATTTTTTAGATTAAGTTTTTTGTCAGTAACAACTGTTGTTCTTCAATATGTAATTGGTTTTGCATTAGCACACATGGTCTGGAAGGAAATTAAGTTTCAAAGGTTTTTTAGAGTATTATTTTTAATACCTATGATGACCACACCAGTTATCATGACTGTTATTTGGAGAACTTTTTTTCATGAATCTCTAGGTCCTGTAAATGATATTCTGGGTAACTTTGGTCTTTCACCAAAATGGCTCACAGACCCTACTTTAGCTAAATTTACTGTAATTATTGTTGAGGTTTGGCAGTGGACACCTTTTATGTTTTTACTATTGTTAGCAGGCCTTTTATCACTTCCAAAGGAACCATTTTTAGCAGCTGCAATTGATGGAGCTAGCCCAGTCAGAAAATTTATCTATGTAACATTTCCATTAATGGCACCTATATCTATCGGTGCAATTATTATTAGATTGATTGAGGCTTCAAAAATAATGGATACAGTTTATGTGTTAACCTCTGGTGGTCCAGGAACCTCAACTGAGACTTCAAGTTTTTATATTTTTATTAAAGGTTTGAGAGAGTTTCAAATGGGCTATGCAGCTTCAATGTCATTCACATATTTAATAATAATGATCATAAGCTTAACTGTTATTGCAAAAGTATTAACTAAATTATTACTAAAAGATTAAATATGGGAAAACTATATACATTTTTAAAATATTTTTTCATAACAATTTGGACAGTATTTGTTGTGGCACCTTTTCTTTGGGCACTTACAACTTCCTTCAAAGATTTTAATTCAGTTAATGGAGGTGTTACTTATATTCCGTGGGTTGATTTTGAACCAAACCTTGAAGGTTGGAGGGTTTTAATTAAATCACCAGCAGAAGGAGGGGTAGATATTGTTGAACCTTATTTTAACAGTCTGTTTGTAACATGTACTGCGAGTTTAATAAGTATAATCCTTGGAACCTTATCTGCTTATGCACTTTCAAGATATACTTTTAAAGCAGGTCCCATAAAAAATAACGACATTACCTTCTTTTTTATTTCTCAAAGAATTATGCCACCAATTGTTTTATCAATACCTTTCTTCTTATTTTTAGGAGCTGTAAATTTATTAGATAGTCTAATCGGGCTGATAGTCGTTTATATCGTTTTGTTAATGCCTATAGCAGTTTGGATTATGGTTGACTTCTTTAACAAGGTACCAAGAGAAATAGATGAAACAGCATTAATAGATGGATGCAATCCTTACCAAGCATTTTTTAAAGTCGTATTACCAAATTCAATACCAGGTTTAATTGTTGCTGGAATGTTTTGTATAATATTTGGATGGATCGATTTCTTTTTTGCATTTATTCTAACTTTTACTGAAGTACAATTATTACCAGTTAAAATAGTTGCCTTAAATTCTTCAATTACACCATGGTGGAGCTTATCTGCTTCAGCATTAGTTTCTGTTGCACCATTAATCGTAGTTGCATTTATTGTTGAAAGATATTTGTCAAAAGGAAATTTGTCTGGAGCAATTAAATAATGAATTTAGTTGGTGAAAATTTATCATATAAATTAACTGAAGAGTTACAGTTGAGAAAAATCTCTTTTAATTTTGAAAAGGGAAAATTATATACAATTTTAGGAAGAACACTTTCTGGGAAAACGACCCTATTAAAAACAATAGCTGGATTACTTATGCCAGATAGTGGAACAATTAAATTTGAAGGTAAGAATTTTTTAGAGATACCAGTGTGGGAAAGAAATATTGCTATGGTTTATCAGCAATTCATTAACTACCCTCACTTAAATGTTTTTGAAAATATAGCCTTTCCATTAAAACAGAGAGGTTTAGATCCTCAAAAGATTAATGAAGAAGTTTTTAATTCTTTAAAATTAGTAGGATTAGAGGGCTATGAAAAAAGAAAAATTCAAGAATTATCAGGCGGTCAACAACAAAGAGTTTCAGTTGCAAGATCACTGGTAAAAAATGCAAAAATTTTATTATTAGATGAGCCATTGGTTAATTTAGATTACAAATTAAGAGAGCAGTTGCGTGAAGAGTTTAAAAACATATTCATTAATGGCCTATCAGAAGAGAGTATTGTAATTTTTTCAACAACAGATCCTAGAGAAGCAATGGAACTTAATGGTGAAGTTATTGTTCTTGATGAGGGTAAAGTGCTTCAAGTGGGTGCTGCAAAAGAAATATTTGAAAACCCTAAAAATTTAAAAGTTGCAGCTATTTCAAATGATCCACCAATGAACATTTTAAAAGCTGAGATAGATTCTAATAAAATAAAATTTGAAAATATTGAAATAGATATTCCAGATCATTTATCAAAAATAAAAGATAAAAATTTTAATTTTGGCATAAGAGCATCAGATGTAGAATTAAATGATAATGGATTTGAGTTTGAAGTAGAGCTTGCAGAAATTAGTGGTTCAGAAACCCTACTCCATCTAACTAGAGGAAATGCAAAAATTATAACTAGTATAGAAGAAGTTATGGATTTTAAAATTCGAGATAAAGTTAAAATTAATTTTAAATCAAACAAAGCTTATGCATTTGATGAAACTGGAAATTTAGCTTCATCTCCATTTGGAGGTAGTAGTGTCTAAAATTAATTTAAATAAGATATCTCATTCATATAATCCAAACGATGCAAATCCAACTTATGCACTAAACCCATTTTCAATGACCTGGGAAGATGGAAAGAGATATGCAATTTTAGGCCCGTCTGGATGTGGTAAAACAACAATGTTAAATATTGTATCAGGGTTAGTAAGGCCTTCATCAGGAAAAATATTATTTGACGACAAAGATGTTACGGATCTTAAAACTGAAAATAGAAATATTGCGCAAGTTTTCCAGTTCCCAGTAATTTACAGCACTATGACTGTATATGATAATTTGGCTTTCCCTTTGAGATGTAGAGATTTTTCTAAAGAAATAGTGGATGAAAGAGTTAATTCTGTTGCAGAGACATTAAATTTAAAATCTTTCTTAAATTTGCCTGCTAGAAAACTTACAGCCGATCAAAAACAATTAATTTCTCTTGGCAGAGGACTTGTAAGAGAAGATGTAGCAGCAGTTTTAATGGATGAACCATTAACAGTTATAGATCCTGATTTAAAATTTAAATTAAGAAGAAATCTTAAAGAAATAAACGAACAATACAAAACGACTCTCGTATACGTTACGCACGATCAAAACGAAGCCATGACTTTTGCTGATAATATAGTTGTTATGAGTGAAGGTGAAGTGGTTCAAACAGGAACACCCAAAGAATTATTTGAAAGACCTAATACTACTTTTGTTGGATATTTTATAGGTTCTCCAGCAATGAATTTATTTGAAACTGATGCATCATCAGCCAATAGTGTTAAAATTAATGATACTTTAATTAAAACAAGTACAGATCTATCAAAATTAAAAGATAAAAAAATTAAATTAGGCATAAGGTCAGAGTTTATTAAGATAGCCAAAGATCAAAAAGAAAACGTAATTAGTGCGAATGTAGAAAAAGTGGAAGATCTTGGAAACTATAAATTGCTTACAGCAAAGATTGGAAGTCTTACAATAAAATCTAAAATAAGTAGAGAAACAGAAGTTCCATTAGATAAAGTAGACTTACATATACCTGAAGATAAGTGCTGCATTTATGAGAATGAAAAATTAATTTAAATTAAAAAAATATTCTTTTAAAAAACCAATAAAAGCCAATCAACGCAATTACTAATGAAAGAGGCCTAGTAATTCTATTACGGTACCAAGGTTTATTCTGAAATAATAATGAGATAAAAATATAAGATAAAAGTATTACACTAATTTGACCTACCTCTACTCCAATATTAAAAGAAATAAGACTTGAAATAAATAACCCGTCTGAAATTCCAATTTCATTTAAAACCCCAGCAAACCCTAAGCCATGGAGTAATCCAAAAATAAAAATTATATAGGGTCTCATTTTTTTTATATTTTCAGTAAATAGATTCTCAATAGCAATAAAACAAATTGATAGAGCAATGATAGGTTCAACAATTATTGAGGGTATTTTTATTACATCTAAAGCACCAAGAAATAATGTTATTGTGTGCGCTATAGTGAAAATTGAAACCTGCAATACCAAAGGCTTTAACTTCGAAGAGAGAAGAAATAAAGCGATAACAAATAATATATGGTCTAAACCTTTAGGTATTATGTGCTTAAAACCTAATTGAGTATAAGATTTAACATTGTCTATAAGCCTTTCTTCTCTTTTGTTTGTTATACTAAACCATTCTGATTTATCATTACTTTCAATTAGTTTTGAGTATAAACCCTCATTATTTTTAGAATTAACTCTTAAAATGATGGATCCTAAATTTTTATCCCAAGAAAATTTTAAGTCTTCATCTTTGATATTTTTAATATCAAAGTTAATAACAGTATCTCTAATTATATCAGTATTGCCAACCTCGGGTATGTCCACATCCACTAGAGTTAAGCCATAATTAGAATTAGCAGAAGTTAAGTAAATTTTGTTTTGAAGGTCTCTTATTTTGGAATTAAATTTTTTAAGCAATTCATCAGCATTCATAGTTCTTAAGCTTTCATATTGACCTGACTTTTCAGATTCTTCTGTGTTAGAGTGATCCATATTCACTTCAGCAATTATTGCCTCAAGATTTAATCGAATTGATAGTGTAGCATTTATAATATTATCTTTTTCATAAATGTTAAGATTTGCAATTGCTGGACGTAGTTCATGAGCATAAGATGACTTAATGAAAAATAATAAAAATATAAATATTTTAAAAAACATTAACTTATTAAATCAGATTTTCTATTTTTTTGTAATATTATTATTGACTACTTTTTTAAAGTTCAATGTGCATGCCCACGAATTATGGCTTGAGCCAATTAATTTTAAATTTAATAATAATGAAGTGTCCAAGATACATATTAAGGTAGGCCAAAATTTTAATGGCTCTCCATTTGGTTACTATGATCCAAATAAAAAAAATTTATATTTAGAAAACAAAAATAAAGTAATAAATTTACCTCAAAGAGATGGAAATTTTCCAGCCATCCAAACACTAATTTTAGATAAAGGTTTTCATATTTTAAATTATGAAACAAATTATGAATTCTTAAAATATGAGTCTATTGAAAAGTTTGAAGATTTCTTAAAAGAGCAAAATTTTGAAAGCACTTTAGAAAAATTTGATAAAAATAAGCTGCCCACAGAGAGTTATCGAAGATTTGCAAAAGCATTAATGACAAATGGTAATAAAAGTTTTTTTATTCAAAAGCCAAAATTAGACTTTGAGATTATTGCTTTAACTTCACCATATAACTTAAAGGAGGAGATATTTGAGTTTCAACTATTTGAAAAGGGCAACCCTCTAGAAAACTGGCAAATTACTATCTTCAGTAGAGATGAAGAAAATAGCTACAAGGAAATTGTAAAAACAAACCCAAATGGAGTAGGAAAAATAAGGATTTTTGAAAATAGAACCTATTTATTGAGTGCAGTTAAGTTGGACAAAGCAAATTATATAGAAAAACTAAAATATAAATCAGACTGGTTTAGCTTGTGGGCAAGCTTAACATTTAAAAAATAATGCAATTTAAAGTTGTAGTCATAATAGTCGTACCATTGAATTAGCCTTATTTAACAAGTGTCTTTACAATAAAACTAAGGAGTATTCATTAGACTCTAATTTTGTTTTGTGTTTAAAATCATAATAGTTAATTAACTAATATAAATAACAAGGAGAGAGAAATAATGATTAAAGAAAAAAAATCATTGAAGAATTCAACTTCTTCAAGACGTAAGTTCTTTAAGACTGCTGCTAAAGCTGGTGCTGTAGCTGCAGCAACTGTTGCAATGCCAAATATTGCAACTGCAGGATCTCACGCTACTGTATTAAAGATGCAAGCTGCTTGGCCTTCAGGCGCAAACATCTTTTTTGAAATGGCGCAAGACTACTGTAACATGGTTAGCGATATGTCAGGTGGATCACTTAAAATTGATCTTCAGCCTGTAAACGCAATTGTTAAAACTTCAGAAATCGGAGCGGCGGTAAGCGATGGAATCGTTGATATGGGTCACTGGGTGACTGCGTATTGGTACGGTAAAAACGCTGCAGCTTCACTTTTTGGAACTGGTCCTTCATACGGAATGTCATCTCAAGAAGTTATGGGATGGATGGAGTATGGTGGAGGAAGAAAATTATATGAAGAAGCAGTAGCTAGTGTTGGATATAACTACACTGGATTCTTTCATATGCCTATGCCAGCACAACCTTTTGGTTGGTTCAAAAAGAATGTAACTAAAGTATCTGATGTTAAAGGTATGAAGTATAGAACAGTTGGTCTAGCGACTAACGTTTTAACTGCTATGGGGATGGTCGTAAGACAATTACCAGGTGGTGAAATCCAACCAGCAATGAAAACTGGTTTGATCGATGCTGCTGAGTTTAACAACCCAACATCAGACTCACAGTTTGGAATGCAAGATGTCTCTAAACACTATCACTTAGGAAGTTTCCACCAATCTCAAGAGATGTTTGAAATTCCTATGAACACGAAGAGACTGAACAGCCTTTCACCTGCTCATCAAGCTATCTTGAAGAACGCTGCTTATGCTGCTAACTCAGATAACTACTTCAAAGCACTTGTTAGATATTCTGACAGTTTAGCTGATTTGATGAACACACATAAGGTTAACGTTTACCAAACATCTGATGCTATTTTAGCTGAACAGTTAAAAGGTTGGGATAAAGTTGTTGGAGAATTCTCTGGAAAAGATGCATTCTTCAAAAAAGTGGTAGACTCTCAAAAAGCATACGCTAAGAAAGTAATGAAGTACTTGCTGATGAATCAGCCTAATTACAAACTAGCTTATGAAAATGAGTTTGGACCAATTGGAAAAGTTAAAATCTAATTAACTTTTTAATAATTTAAGAAGGGGGTTTCGGCCCCCTTTTTTTTATAGTACAGTTTTTAACAAAATTAGAGTATCCTATTCAAATCATGATGAGAGCCTACATAAAATTAGCTGACACGTTAAGCACTTCGATAGGTAAGGCTTTTTCTTGGTGTATAGTTATTTTGATGGGTGGAACTTGTTATGAAGTTATGATGGCCTATGTATTTAATAAGCCAACACTTTGGAATTTTGACTTTAGCATGCAGATGTATGGTGCAATATTAATGATGTCAGGTGCTTATTGTTTAGCAACTGAATCTCATGTTAGAGGAGATGTAATTTACAGATTATTTAAACCAAGAACACAAGGCTATATTGATTTAGTACTTTATTTTATTTTCTTTTTTCCTGGTGTCGTGTCTTTAGCATTTTATGGCTATGAATATGCTGCACTTGCTTGGAAGATAAAAGAAACTAGTTGGAGTAGCCCAGCACAAATTAATATTTATATGGTAAAATCCTTAATACCAGCTGCGGGAGTATTTTTAGTTATTCAGGGAATAGCTGAAGTATTTAGAGCAATTATTTGTATTAAAACTGGACATTGGCCAGCAAGAATGGTTGTTGCAGAAGAAACAGAACAAATTTTAATGAGAACAGCGCAGGACGAGGATCAAAAAGATGTTATTTAGTTTAACAAATCCAGAAGTTGCCATCTTCATGATGGGGTTATTTTTATTTGCCGTGCTATTAGGTTTTCCAATTGCCTTCACCTTAATGGCTATGGGAATAGGTTTTGGATATTATGCTTATTACGATCCTGCTTTAATGGATCACATATTTGATAATAGGATATTTTCTTTATTTGTAAAAAATACTTATACCGTTATGGACAATAACGTGCTCACCGCCGTCCCACTATTTTTATTTATGGGGTATCTAGTTGAAAGAGCTGGAATTGTATCAAAATTATTTTTTGCAATAAGACTTGCAGCTCACAGATTGCCAGCTTCAATGGCAGTAGCTGCTCTAATAACATGTACTTTATTTTCTACAGCCACAGGAATTATTGGTGCCGTTGTAACCCTAATGGGTCTACTTGCTTGGCCTGCAATGGTTAAAGCAGGATATGATAAAAAATTTGCTTCAGGAGTAATTTGTGCGGGTGGATGTTTGGGTATTTTAATTCCACCTAGTATCATGTTAATTGTTTATTCAGTAATAGCTCAGTTATCTCCTTTGAGATTATTTGCTGCAGCAATTTTTCCAGGACTTTTACTTGCAGGACTTTATATAGTTTATGCAGTAGGTAGAGCTTGGCTCCAACCATCAATTGCACCTAAGCCAAGAGCAGAAGATATTCCGCCACGAGCTGAAATTTTAAAAGAAGTATTAGTTTCTTTTGTTCCTCTTTTTGGATTAATTATGTTAGTTCTTGGAACAATCTTAGCAGGTATAGCAACGCCAGCAGAGGCAGCAGCAGCAGGAGCATTTGGTGCTATATTGTTATCTTGGTTTTACAAAACACTTAAATGGCAAAGCTTTAAAGAGTCTGTTTTTCTAACAGCAAAAACTACAGCGATGATTATGTGGTTATTCATTGGTTCTTGGACTTTTTCGTCTGTATTTTCTTATCTAGGTGGTCATGAAATTTTTGAACATTTTTTTACATCAATTGAAATATCAACTTGGCAATTTTTAATTATTACTCAAGTAATAATTTTTCTTTTAGGATGGCCATTAGAATGGACTGAAATTCTAATTATATTTGTTCCAATATTTTTACCCTTACTTGAGGTGTTTGATGTTAATCCATATTTCTTTGCAATGTTAATCGCTCTAAATTTACAAACATCATTTTTAACACCTCCCATGGCTATGTCCGCTTATTACTTAAAGGGCGTTCAAAAGAAAAATGTTGAATTGATGGAAATATTTGCCGGAATTATGCCTTTCTTAGGAATAGTAATATTTGCTATGTTTCTTATGTATATGTTTCCAGGTATTGCTTTGTGGCTACCAGAAACGTTATTTGCAAACTAAATAATTTAAAATGTTAAATATATTTACTTTAACAACTAATAAATTAGTTGAGCACTTAAAATCGGGTCAGATTTCTTCAGTAGAGGTTTGTAATCAATATATTGAGAGAATTGAAAAATTTGAAAAAGATGTAAAGGCGTGGGAATATTTTGATAAAAAAAAGCTTTTAGAAAAAGCTGCTGAAGCAGATGAGTATAGAAAATCAGGAAAACCTCTTGGGTCTTTGCACGGTCTACCAATAGCAGTTAAAGATATAATAGGTACTTTTGAAATGCCTACTGAATGTGGTTCTCCTGTCAGAAAAAAAATGCCAAGCTCACAAGATTCTGAAGTTGTTAATCTACTTAAGATTGAGGGGGCAATAGTAATGGGAAAGACTGTAACCACTGAACTTGCATATTTTCACCCAGGCAAAACTACTAACCCACATGATAATTCAAGAACACCTGGAGGATCATCAAGTGGCTCTGCGGCTGTTATAGCAGCACATATGGCACCATTATCAATTGGATCACAAACTAACGGCTCAATTATTAGACCTGCTTCTTACTGTGGAGTTGTTGGTTATAAGCCCTCTTATGGGTTGATTTCACGAAGTGGAGTGATGAGACAATCTGATAAATTAGATCACATCGGAGTGTTCGGAAAAACGGTAGAAGATGTTGCCCTATTTGCAAAATCATTAATAAAAAAAGATTTATACGATCCATCAACTATTCATTATGCGGCAGATGAAATGTTAACTGTTTGTAAAAAAGGACCACTTTATGAGCCAAAATTTATTTTTTATAAAACTAAAAATTGGAAAAATATTGATAAAGAATCTCAAAAATCTTTTGAGTTCTTTATAAAAACTTTTAAAAAAAATATTGAAGTATTTGATACCCCTTCTTATTTTGATGATATTCCAAAATATCATAAAATAATTCATGAAACAGATATGGCAAATAATTTTCAAGGTTATTATAAAAAATCAAAAAAACATCTTTCTAAAGAAATGGTCAGTGCAATTGAAAGAGGACTAAAATACTCAGCCAAAGAATATGCTGAAGCGATAGATTTTATGAAGAGAAGTTATGAGTCTTATAAAGAGGTTTTTGAAGATTACCATGGGGTGTTAACTCCATCATCAGCAGGGGTTGCACCTAAGGGTCTCAAGAGCACTGGAAGCCCTGAATTTTGTACTATTTGGACTTATATGGGTCTACCATCTATTTCATTACCTTTACTTGTTGGAGAAAATAATTTACCATTAGGTATACAGCTAATTGGAGACAAGCTAGATGATTTAAGATTTCTAGGTGTAGCCAACTGGCTAGAAAAAAATTGTAAAAAATATGCTAAATAAAATAACAACTCTATTAGGATCAGGCCTTGCAACATTATTTCTTATAGGTCTTGCAACAACTTTAACTAGATCTTCAATGATAGGATTTTGGGATATATTACCAGTATATATTTTAATGGCAGTAGCAATTTTTATGATGTTCTACGAAGCTTTTTTCGACAAGAATTAAATCTTCTTTTAAGTGAATAATTCTAAAAATAGCTATTTACCTTTCTTATTATTATTTATTCAACCAATTTTTATGGCTAGCAACTTAATCGTTGCAAGAGGTGGGGTTGAGTATGTTCCTCCAATATCTTTAGCTTTTTGGAGATGGACTGCAGTTTTTTTAATATTACTACCATTTACCTACAGTTCTTTAAAAAAAAATTTTAAGTTTGTAAAACAAGAATATAAAAGAATATTTTTCATTGGATCGATGGGTTGTGGAGTTTGTGGAGCTTTTCCATTTTTAGCTGGTCAAACAACAACTGTTACCAACATGGGAATTATATATTCCTCTTCTCCAATTTTTATAATCATAATCTCAAGTTTATTTTTTAAGGAAAAAATAAATCTTCTTAGAATTATTGGACTAGTTTCATGTTTAATAGGTGTTTTTGCCATTATTATTAAAGGTGATTTATCTTTATTAATTAGTCTTAAATTCACAATTGGTGACCTCTGGATGCTAGCTTCTGCAATAGGTTGGGCTCTTTATTCTATTTATCTATTTTATTGGAAAACTAATCTAAAAATTTTTGATAGATTTACTTTGATTGCATTTTTTGGAGTGGTTAGCTTGCTCCCATTTTATCTAATCGAAGAGGCTTTTTTTGTAAGAACTGTATTTAATTCTGATTTTTTTATGTGGGTTTTATTTGCAGCTATTTCACCGGGAATTATAGCTTTTACCTTGTACACAATGGCGCAAAAAAAACTTGGGGCATCTATAACTGGTTTTACTCTTTACATTTTTACAGTTTATAGTGCCATTTATGGAGTTTTATTCTTTAATGAGCAGCTCGAGTATTATCATTACATAGGGACAGCCCTTGTTTTTGGCGGGGTATATATAGTTAAGAGAAAAGTTTAAATAAATTAAGCCACAATCTAAACAAATAATTTACAAATTTCATATTTATACAATAAGTATGAAAAAAATTGTTAGGACTTTATTAATTATAATCTTTGTAGCTAATTTTACTTATGCGGATGAAAAAGATTATTCTGCGGATAATTTTTTTCATATAGGTCAGATGAATTCACATGATGAAAATTTTAGTCTTTATTTTAAAACTAGAGAAAAACCTATTTTAGCACGAGGGGAAGAATCTAATTATATAACTGATTTTCCTCAGGATCTTTATATCTATAACTATAAAACAAAAACTTCACTTCCTCTAATTTCATACGAGTGGTTTCCTTCAAAGGCTAAATTTTTTTTAGAAGAGTATGATTTTCCAGTGTTCCCTGAAGATTTTGCTTATTATTTATTAAAAGATAATAATACATTAGTTATGATTAGTGCTATTAAAAATATTAATAAAAATTTTCAATTCGATATTACTAATAAAAAGTTAAATCAATATCCTTCTAGTGGAAAATTTGAATTTATAATTTCATCGATCGCAAAAAACTGTGGTCACTCACAATTAAAAGAAAATTATAAATGTAATTATTATAAACCTTTAATTTCGAATAATTTAATCAATTAATTTGAGTAAATGCTTCTGCAAATTTTTCTGCATTAAAAATTTGTAAATCATCCTCTTTTTCACCAAGTCCAAGAGCAATTATTGGAAGCTTATATTTTTTAGCAAGGGCTAATAAAATTCCTCCTTTTGCAGTACCATCTAATTTTGTCATTATCAAACCAGTAAGAGGTATAATTTTGTTAAACTCTTCAACTTGACTGATAACATTTTGGCCAGAGGTTGCGTCAAGCACTAGGATTACATCGTGAGGAGCATCTGGATCTATTTTTTTTGTTACATGGGCAATTTTTTTGTATTCTTCCATTAAATTTTTTTTATTTTGTAATCTCCCTGCCGTATCGATCAAAACATGGTTAAAATCGTTCTTTAATGCCTCTTCTATTGCCTTGTAGGCAACTGATGCTGGATCAGATCCTTGAGTAGATTTTGTAATTTGCACATCAATTTTAATAGCCCAACTTTCTAATTGTTCTATAGCAGCTGCTCTAAACGTATCACAGGCAGAAAACATAACCTTGTTACCATTAGATTTTAAAATTTTACCAACTTTTCCAATAGTTGTTGTTTTTCCAACCCCGTTAACTCCCGATACTAGGACTGCATTAAGTTTTTCTTTTTTATTAAAAAAATTCTCATTTTCCAAAGGTTTCATTAAAGTAACTATATAGTTTCTAAGAATCAAGTTTACCTCATTCATAATATCTTTTTTGGGGTCAATTTTTTCTTGAGCAATAATTTTTTTAATTTCTTCAGCTGCAACAAGACCAACATCTGATTGAATCAAATATTCTTCAATTTGATCTAATGTTTTGTCATCTATTTCTTTTTTTACAATTATATCTCTTAAACCAGATGTAAATGCAGAAGCACTTTTCTTAAAACCAATTTTAAATTTATCAAAAATTCCCATTATAACTTAATGTTGATATTTTTAATATCAGACACAGGTCCTTTCATATGAATGCTATTTCTTTCATCAATAGAAATTGTTAAACTACCTAATGCAAACTCTATATCTGTAGTTTTTTCTACCAGATTATTAATGTTAGCTGCAACAGCTGTTGCACAAGCTGCCGTACCACAAGCCTTGGTAAGTCCAGCTCCTCTTTCCCAAACTTTTACTTTTATTAAATTTCTATTTATAACTTTGGCCAGGGTCACATTACATTTTTCAGGAAATAGAGGATGATTTTCAATTTTTGGACCGATATTTTTTAAGTCAAATGCTTCAATATCATCTACAAAAAAAATTATGTGCGGATTGCCTACATTTATGGCTATTCCACCAATATGTTCGGTATTATTTCTATCTATAATTTCAATTTTTAAGTCTTGAGTATCTAGCTGCTTACTTAATGGAATTTCTTGCCAATTAACTTTTGGTATACCAATTTCAGTCTCGACTAAATTATTTCCTAAAATTTTTGATTTTAGTGAGCCAGAAGTTGTTAAGAGCGTTATTTCTTTTTTACCACTTTCTTTTGATAGAAGATCTGCAACACACCTAGTGCCATTTCCACAAGCACCAGATATGCTTCCATCTGAATTAAAAAATTCTACATTTGCATCTATTTCTTTATTTTTCTTAATTAGGATGAGTTGATCGCATCCAATAAAACTACGATCACATATCTTAATTATTTGATCTTTATCTAAATTAAAATCTTGGCTTCTTTGATCAATAATTACAAAATCATTGCCTAAACCATCCATTTTAAATGCTTTAATATCCATATACAGATATTTAACTTATTTATTGACTTTTTGAACCTCTATTATAGGTTGATTTCGTTTCCACAAAAACGTTAAATTTGTGGTGTCTTTGGAAACAAAGAGATCAACACTAGTCAGCGATATTCGCCCACTAGTGCGAAACTGCTGTGCGTAATAAATATGTTTGAAAACTTAACAAATAAATTCGAAGAAATTTTTTCTTCTTTAAAAAAAGCACCTTCACTTGACGAAAAGCAAGTAGATGAAGGTTTAAGGGCTATTAGGCAGGCCCTCTTAGAAGCTGATGTCTCTTTAGATGTAGCTAAAGATTTTATAACAAAAGTTAAACCTAAAGTATTAGGTCAAGAGATAATCAGATCAACTTCACCAGGAGATATGGTTGTTAAAATTGTTTATGATGAACTAGTAAGCCTTTTAGGCGAAAGCAACACAGATATTAATTTAAATGCAGTTCCGCCAGTTCCAATGATGCTAGTTGGTCTTCAAGGTTCTGGTAAAACTACAACAACAGCAAAATTAGCCAAATACTTAGAAAAAAATAAAAAGAAAAAGATAATGATGGTTAGCCTTGATGTTTACAGGCCTGCTGCCCAAGAACAATTAAGGTCTTTAGGAGAACAAAATAATATTTTAACACTCCCTATAATTGAAGGACAATTACCAGCAGACATTTGTAGAAGAGCAGTTAGTGCTGCAAGCTTAAATGGAGCAGAAATTATATTGTTTGATACAGCTGGTAGAACTCAAATTGACCTTCAGATGATGAGCGAAATTAAACAAATAGAGAATATAATCAATCCAACTGAAACATTTTTAGTTGCAGATTCTTTAACAGGGCAAGTTGCTGCAGAAGTTGCAAAAGAATTTAAAAATACGGTAAACTTAACAGGTATTGTTTTAACTAGAGCCGATGGTGATGCAAGAGGTGGTGCAGCTCTTAGTATGAAATATGTTTCTCAAGTGCCAATTAAGTTTTTAGGGGTAGGAGAAAAAATAGAAAACTTAGAAGTTTTTCATCCAGATAGAATAGCAAATAGAATACTAGGAATGGGAGATATTGTTTCCCTTGTAGAAAAAGCAGCAGAAGATCTTGGTGAAGAAAATTTAAAAAAAGCTGAAGAAAATTTGAAAAAAGGACAATTTTCTATGGAGGACTATCTATCCCAACTAAGACAAATGAAAAAAATGGGTGGTATAGAAGGAATAATGTCATTTATGCCAGGTGTTTCAAAGATGAAGTCACAGATGGATGCTGCGGGAATTGATGAAAGTATTATTACTCAAAACGAAGCAATAATTTTGTCTATGACCAAAAAAGAAAGAGGGAATCCTAAAATCATAGATGGTTCTAGGAAAAAAAGAATTGCTAATGGCTCTGGAACAGATGCGGCCACTATCAATAAATTGCTTAAGCAATTTAAAATGATGTCTGAAATGATGAAGAAGATGTCAAAAGGAAACCTGAAGGGTATGTCTGATAAAGGAATACCTCCAGAGCTACTAAATCAACTTAAATAAAAAAAGGAAAAAAAATGATAAAAATAAGACTATCAAGAGGTGGAACAAAGAAAAGACCAGTATATAAAGTAGTTATAGCTGACAGTCGTCGTGCAAGAGATGGAAGATTTATTGAGAAGGTAGGATTCTTTAATCCACTTTTACCAAAAGATAAAAAAGAAAGAGTAGGACTAGAAGCAGAAAGAATTAAATATTGGTTAGGTCAAGGTGCTCAACCAACTACTAGAGTTGCAAGAATTTTAGGTGAAAATGGTATTATAGCAATGCCTGCAAACGGTAGTAATCCAAGTAAAGCTATTCCTAAAAAAGAAAGAAAAAAAGAAGGAGACGAAGCAGCACCAGCAGCAGCTCCTAAAGCAGAAGCAGCACCAGCAGCAGAAGCTCCAAAGGAAGAAGCTCCTAAAGCAGAAGCAGCACCAGCAGCAGAAGCTCCAAAGGAAGAAGCTCCTAAAGCAGAAGCAGCACCAGCAGCAGAAGCTCCAAAGGAAGAAGCTCCTAAAGCAGAAGCAGCACCAGCAGCAGAAGCTCCAAAGGAAGAAGCTAAATAGTTGGATTCATGTGGCAAGCTCAGATATTCACACTCTATCCTGATTTTTTTCCTGGCCCTTTAAATAAAGGGCTATATGGAAAAGCTTTAACAAATAAAATTTGGGATTTAAAAGTTGTAAATTTTAGAGAGGCTGCTGAGGACAAACATAAAACAGTAGACGACACCCCTTTTGGAGGTGGATCTGGAATGTTGTTGAAAGCTGACATTTTAGCAAAATCTCTTGATGAAAATAAAAAAGAAGGAGAAAGAATTTTTTATTTATCACCAAAAGGAAAAAAGCTTGATCAGAAAT
>Ga0209193_1000449_pt1 | contig 27974 bp, 25 predicted proteins | sample COGITO_mtgs_1003_FD_185515 | JGI IMG/M metagenome (GOLD analysis project Ga0209193, IMG submission 185515) | Pelagic marine microbial communities from North Sea - COGITO_mtgs_100330 (SPAdes) (version 2) | ecosystem: Environmental > Aquatic > Marine > Epipelagic ...
TACACGATTCCCACATTAGAATGGCATTGCGAAGAGGAGCAGATGCAATTTGTGAAAAGCCTTTAGTTTTAAATCCATGGAATGTTGATGCGTTGATGGATATTGAAAAAGAATCGGGCCAAAAAATAAATACGATTCTCCAATTACGATTGCATCCTAGTATCATTGCTTTGAAAAACAAAGTAATGTCAGCCTCTAAAAAGGAAAAATATGACATTGATTTAACTTATATTACCTCGAGAGGGAAGTGGTATGACATTTCCTGGAAAGGTGATGAAAGTAAATCTGGTGGAATTGCAACCAATATTGGGGTTCATTTTTATGATATGTTATCTTGGATTTTTGGAGAGGTTCAAGAAAATGTTGTTCATCTGAGAGCTAAAGATAAATCTTCTGGATATTTAGAATTTAAAAATGCCAGAGTTCGTTGGTTTTTATCCATAAATGAACATGATTTACCAGCACATATTCAAGAAAAAGGACAAAGAACCTATCGTTCCATAACCATAGATAATGAAGAACTTGAGTTTAGTTCTGGGTTTACAGATTTGCACACAAAAAGTTATGAACATATACTGAAAGGTGAAGGTTTTGGCATGGAAGAGGCTCAAAAATCTATACAAATTGTTCATGACATTAGAAATACAAGCATAACAAAAAATGGAAGCTTCCATCCATTTTGCAATAAATAAAAATTTAAAATGAAAAAAAAAGGTATTATCGTTTCAGGATATTTTAATCCCATTCATAAGGGCCATTTAGAATATTTCAATAACGCAAAAGCCTTAGCTGATGAACTTTTTGTGATTGTAAACAGTGATCATCAAAGAAAGTTAAAAGGCTCTAAAGAGTTTCAGCAAGAATCAGAACGTTTGTTTATTGTTCAAAATATAAAGGCTGTAGATAAAGCTATTATTTCTGTAGACAAAGATAGAACCGTATGCGAATCTATTCGCACCATTTTTGAACACTATGGTCAAGACTATGATTTAGGTTTTGCTAACGGAGGCGATCAAGACAATAATTCAATTCCTGAAGCACCGATATGTAAAGAATTGGGGATTCAACTCATAGATGGCTTGGGTGATAAGATTCAATCTTCATCTTGGTTGTTAAATAAATAATATAAATATAGATTCAATGAAAATACTTGTTACCGGTGGGGCTGGATTTATTGGGTCACATGTTGTTAGGCGATTTGTAGATAAGTATCCAGAGTATTTTATTTATAATTTAGATGCACTAACCTATGCCGGTAATTTAGAAAATCTAAACGAAGTAGAAGCTAAAGAGAATTATACTTTTTTGCATGGAGATATCATAGATGAAAAGTACATCAATTCAATTTTTAACATCTATAAATTTGATGCTGTAATCCATTTAGCAGCAGAATCTCATGTAGATCGTTCGATTGCAGATCCTCTTAGGTTTGCCAAAACCAATGTCTTAGGAACGATAAATCTACTAAACGCTTTTAATTCATTATGGAAAAATAATTGGGAAGGCAAACGGTTTTATCATATCAGTACAGATGAAGTTTATGGGTCTTTAGGAGAATCAGGTTTGTTTGAGGAGACTTCAATGTATCGTCCAAATTCACCTTATGCAGCTTCTAAGGCTGGTTCAGATCATTTTGTGAGAGCCTATGGTGAAACTTATGATATGCCTTATGTGATTTCGAATTGTTCAAATAATTATGGACCCTATCAATTTCCTGAAAAACTAATTCCTTTATGCATCAATAATATTTTGAATAATAAGTCTTTGCCAATATATGGTGACGGAAAAAATACCAGAGATTGGTTGTACGTAATTGATCATGCCAGTGCTATTGATTTGATATTTCATAAAGGGGAAGCTTCAGAAACCTATAATGTTGGAGGGTTTAATGAGAGTAAAAACATAGATTTAGTGAGATTACTCTGCCAACAAGTAGATAAAAAACTCAAACGAAAATTAGGGACTAGCGAAAAGTTGATTACTTTCGTAAAAGATAGACCGGGTCACGATTTACGTTATGCTATCGATGCTTCAAAACTTAATAGAGCATTAGGTTGGCGTCCATCAGTTACTTTTGAAGAAGGATTGTCGAAAACTATTGACTGGTATTTAACTCATGAGGATTGGTTAGATAATGTAACCTTAGGAAGTTATCAAAATTATTATAAATCTCAATACAAATAGGTCAATGAAAGGAATTGTATTAGCAGGAGGCTCAGGTACTCGATTGTATCCCATCACCAAAGGGACATCAAAGCAGTTGCTACCTATTTACGATAAACCCATGATTTATTACCCAATTTCAGTGTTAATGTTGGCTGGGATCAAAGAAATTTTAATCATCTCTACACCTACAGATTTACCTAACTTTAAAAGACTTTTGGGTAATGGTAAAGAATTAGGAATTGAGTTTTATTATAAAGAGCAACCTTCACCGGACGGATTGGCACAGGCATTTATTCTAGCTGAAGACTTTATTCAAGATGACGATGTTTGTTTGGTACTGGGAGATAATATTTTTCATGGTCAAGGACTTACAGATCTACTAGAAAATTCCCTGATTAATTTAAAAGAAAAAGGAAAGGCATCCATTTTTGGATATTATGTTAAAGATCCAGAACGTTACGGTGTGGTTGATTTTAATGAACATGGAGAAGTCTTGAGTATTGAGGAAAAACCAAAAAATCCAAAAAGTAACTATGCAGTTATTGGGCTTTACTTTTATCCAAACTCTGTAATTAATATTGCTAAAAAAATTAAACCCAGCTTTCGGGGTGAACTCGAAATAACAGAGATAAATCAAGTGTATTTAAATCAAGAAAATTTAAAAGTGGAAGTTATGGGGCGGGGTTTTGCATGGTTAGACACCGGTACTCATGAGTCTTTATTGGAAGCGTCCAATTTTATTCAAACTATAGAAAATCGACAAGGCCTTAAAGTAGCTTGTTTGGAGGAGATTTCATACCAAATGGGTTATATTACTAAAGAAGAGCTTTTACTACTCGCAGAACCATTCATAAAAAATGATTACGGTCAATATTTAATCCAACGTGCAAAAGAAATATAGAATGAACTTTACCAGATTAGAAATACCTGAGGTAATTTTATGTGAGCCAATAACTATATCTGATGATCGTGGTTATTTTTCAGAAACCTTTAGACAAGATAAATTAGAGAAGTTTTTAGGGTTTAAAATCAATTTTTGTCAAGAAAATCAGTCAAAATCATCTTTTGGGGTACTGAGAGGTTTGCATTATCAGTTAGCTCCCTATGCGCAAACCAAATTGGTTCGAGTACTTCAAGGTACTGTTTTAGATGTTTCCGTTGATCTGCGTAAAGATTCCCCAACTTTTGGGAAGCATATAGCTATTGAATTGTCTGAAGAAAATAAAAAGCAAATTCTTATTCCAAAAGGTTTTGCTCATGGTTTTGTAGTGCTGTCTAAAGAAGCTGTTTTAACGTATAAGGTAGATAGCTATTATCATCAAGCATCTGAACGTGGCATTGCATACCATGATAATAGCTTAGCCATTGATTGGAAATTAAAACCAGAAGATATCAAGGTGTCTTTAAAAGATGTAAATCAAGTTTTGCTTAAGAACGCTGATTTATTTTAAATATATTTAATTATTTCTTTTCTTCTATAATCTCTGTTTATAATTGATAAATAGCACTTTTTTTAAGAAGTCTTTACATCGATAATAAACTATGGATTATCGTAATCAAAGTAGAGCAATACAATCATTGACAAATCTTTACATATTATTCCGTATTTTTATATTTAAATTAATCAAATATTACTTCTTTATATGGAGTAAATCGATATCTTTGTAGTGAAATTGACATTTAAATATTTAATTTAAAACTGCAATAGTTTTAAGAAATATTTATTTCAATTTTAGTTTATAATATAAATGGAAAAAACAACTGATATAATCCCTATAAAGTGGTTTGTTTTGTTCACGAAACCTAGACATGAATTAAAAGTTTTAGAGCGTTTAATTTTATTTGGTGTCGATGCGTATACGCCAACCCAATTAGTAACTCGGCAATGGTCTGATCGTAAGAAGAAGATAACCATTGCTTTACTTCCATCTATGGTGTTGGTTAATTTAGAAAATAAAGATCCAAATATAGTTTTTGATATTCCGGGAGTGGTCAGGTATTTATTTGATCAAGGAAAGCGCGCAGTGGTTTCTAATGCCGAGGTTATTGCTATGCAATGCTATCAAAACAATATATTACAGATTAATGAGAATGAGCTTAAAATAGGTGATACCGTAAAGGTACCCCTGTTAGAGCAAGAGGCTATTTTACTTTCCCAAAAAGGGAAAAATTGTATCGCACAGTTAAAAAAACTAGGTGCCATAGTTTCGTTTCAATTGAGTTAATCAATTGAAACTTTTTATTGTAATAAATATCCATTACTGTGAGTAGTGATGGCGAAGCCGTTTAAAAAGTTTAACTTTATGGCAAAAAATAAGTAAATATGTCTGTAAATTTTTACAAGAAAATAGAACAAGAACTTCAAAGTTTAGGGTTTACCATTATTGATGCTGATTTGCAAAGACCTTGGGGTTCATTTTATTATATTGACGAAAATCAAGCTCAAGATTTTTCAAATCATTTTTTTAATGGTATTGATGTTAATACCCTAAAAATTGATGGAAAGCTGAGTCCTAAAATTTTAATGATAAAACCTCAGGTGAAGTTGTCATGGCAGTATCATAATAGACGTGCTGAAATTTGGCAGGTATATCAAGGTAAAGTGGGTGTGGTGCAAAGTGAAACAGACATTGAAACTGAAATGAAAGTGTACGATGTTGGAAGTCAATTGAAACTCAATCAAGGAGTAAGACATCGTCTTATAGGATTAGACGATTATGCTGTTGTTGCTGAAATTTGGCAACATACAGATAAAGTCCAATCTGATGAAGAGGATATTATTAGAGTCCAAGATGATTTTGGAAGGTTAAATCTTTAAAATTTATTAAATGAATATTACAGTTATAGGATCTGGATATGTTGGGCTCGTTTCAGGAACTTGTTTTGCAGAGATGGGAAACAGGGTTACTTGCGTGGATATAGACCCAGTCAAGATTGAAAAATTAAATCAAGGTATTATTCCTATTTTTGAGCCTGGTTTAGAGACCATGGTTTTAAAAAATGTAAAAAATGAAAACCTGTTTTTTACAACAGCGTTACCCGAAGCGTTACAAAATTCAGAAATAGCTTTTATTGCCGTTGGAACTCCTATGGGAGATGATGGTTCTGCAGATCTACAATATGTACTAGCTGTAGCAAAATCGATAGGGCAATCGATGCAAAAAAGATTGATTGTGGTCGATAAATCTACCGTACCTATCGGAACCGCTGATAAGGTAAAGGCGACCATTCAAAAAGAACTAGATATACGAAATTCTGATTTAGAGTTTGATGTGGTTTCTAATCCTGAGTTTTTAAAGGAGGGTGCTGCAATCAATGATTTTATGAAACCTGACAGAGTAGTTATAGGTGCTGATTCTGAGGCTGCTTTTAAGAAAATGAGAGAAATCTATAGTCCTTTTTTTAGATCTCATGACCGTTTTATTACGATGGATATTCGTTCTGCTGAAATGACCAAGTACGCTGCTAATGCAATGCTGGCTACAAAAATATCCTTTATGAATGAAATTGCCAATATATGTGAGAAAGTAGGGGCCGATGCCAATCAAGTACGCATTGGAATCGGTTCTGATCAGCGTATAGGATATAGTTTTATTTATCCAGGTGCAGGTTATGGTGGTTCTTGTTTTCCAAAAGACGTAAAAGCACTGACTAAAATAGCTAAAGAAAATGGCTATACTGCCGAGTTGATTACCGCAGTAGAGGTAGTAAACGACGCACAAAAATTAGTAATCGCTCAAAAAATTGTAACCCGTTTTGGAGATGACTTAACAGCTTTTACTTTTGGTATTTGGGGTCTGGCCTTTAAGTCAGGAACTGATGACATGCGCGAAGCACCAGCTATTTACGTTATAAAGGAGTTAGTAAAACGAGGAGCTAAAATAAAAGCATATGATCCGAAGGCAATTAATGAGGCAAAAGAGCATTACTTGAAAGGAGTTCAAAACATAAGGTATGTAGAATCAAAGTATGATGTTTTAAAAGACTCAGATGCACTGGTGTTACTCACCGAGTGGAAAGAATTCCGTTCCCCAGATTTTGAAGAGATGAGAAGAAAATTGAAAACGCCTGTTATTTTTGATGGTCGTAATCAGTACAATACATTTAATCTCGAGGAAAAAGGATTTGAATATTATCAAATAGGAAAAATTAAATGAAAATATTAGTTACTGGCGCAGCTGGATTTATTGGGTTTCATACTTGTTTAAAATTAATAAATTTAGGTCATGAAGTTTATGGAATTGATAACATCAACGATTATTATGATCCTAAACTAAAGTTTGATCGATTAAACGAATTAGGGTTTAACCAAGCTGAATCAAAACTCTTTAAAAATGAAGTTCAAAGTGCAAAATTTAAGTACTTACGTTTTTCTAGAATAGATTTAGTTGATCATGAAAGTATCGATGATTTATTTAAGCAAGAGCAGTTTGAAGTAGTTTGTAATCTAGCCGCTCAGGCGGGTGTTCGATATTCTATAGAAAATCCAAAAGCATACATAGATAGTAATATTTCTGGGTTTTTAAACATTCTTGAAGGGTGTCGAAACCATAAAGTAAAGCATTTGGTGTATGCAAGTAGTTCTAGTGTATACGGAGAGAATAAAAAAGTACCTTTTGAAACCACAGACAATGTAGATCACCCAATTAGTTTATACGCTGCTACAAAAAAGAGTAATGAATTAATGGCTCACAACTATGGGCATTTATTTGGTTTTAAAACTACAGGATTACGTTTTTTCACCGTTTATGGCCCTTGGGGAAGACCGGATATGGCTTACTATTTATTTGCAGAAGCGATTTCGAAAAATCAACCTATAAGAGTTTTTAATAATGGTGAAATGGAGCGGGATTTTACTTATATAGATGATATTGTGAATGGTGTTACTAAAATCATTGAAAAAAACATTGATTCAAGAGAGCATTATAAAATATATAACATAGGTAATAATAAAACGGAAAGCTTACAAGATTTTATAGCAATTATTGAAAAGGCTATGGGTCAAAAAGCAATCAAAGAAATGTATCCAATGCAACAAGGAGATGTTCCTAGAACATTTGCTGATGTAGATGAATTAATCAAAGATTATAAATATTCTCCAAGTACAGGTATTAAAATCGGAATTGAAAACTTCATAAAATGGTTCTTGAATTATAATAAAAATAATTAATGAGAAAGAAAATACTATTAATTTTTGGAACTAGACCTGAGGCAATTAAGATGGCTCCGTTGGTCAAAGAATTTCAAAAATATCCAAAAAAATTTGATACTAAAGTTTGTGTTACTGCGCAACACAGAGAAATGTTAGATCAAGTATTAGATTTTTTTGAAATCAAACCAGATTATGATCTAGACTTAATGAAGCCAGGTCAAAATCTATATGGATTAACAGCCAATATTATAGAATCATTAAAACCAATTCTTGAAGAATTTAACCCAGATTATGTGTTTGTCCATGGAGATACTTCGACGACTATGGCTGGTTCCATTGCAAGCTTTTATTCTGGTGCTAAAGTTTGTCATGTAGAAGCGGGACTTAGAACAAATAATAAGTTATCTCCTTTTCCTGAGGAAATAAATCGTCAAATAACAGGTAGAATTTGTGATTATCATTTCGCTCCTACTGAAACTTCTAAAAAGAACTTACTTAAAGAAAATATTTCTGAAGATTCAATTTTAGTTACTGGAAATACGGTAATTGATGCATTGATTAAATCTGTTGAAAAAGTTAATGAAAATCCTAGTCAATTAATTCAAGATCTATCAAAACAAATAGGAGATCAGGAAGTTGTTTTGGTTACAGGACATAGAAGAGAGAATCATGGTGGAGGATTTAAAAGGATTTGTGAAGCTTTAAAACGAATTGCTGAGGATGATACAAATCGTTTAATTATTTATCCTGTTCATTTAAATCCCAAAGTACAAGAACCTGTTAACAGAATCTTATCGGGTATTAACAATGTAATATTAATCAATCCTCTAGCGTATCAAGATTTTATTTGGCTCATGAATCGATCTAAAATTATTATTACTGACAGTGGAGGTGTTCAAGAAGAAGCACCAAGTTTAGGAAAACCTGTATTAGTGATGAGAGATACTACTGAAAGACCTGAAGCTGTTGAAGTAGGAACGGTTTTATTGGTAGGAACAAATGAAAATTTGATTGTTTCTAAAGCATTAGACCTACTTAATAATAAAGATAATTTCTTAAAAATGTCACAGTTACACAATCCTTATGGAGATGGTTTAGCTTCAGAGAGAATAGTGAAATTTATAAAAAACTTATGAGTATAATTGAAGTTAAAGGGAGTAGTATTCTTTCAGGAGAAATTCATCCTCAAGGAGCAAAAAATGAAGCACTACAAATTTTATGTGCAGTAATTTTAACTGATGAAGAAGTATTAATTGAAAATCTTCCAGCAATAATAGATGTTGATAAGCTTATTAAAATACTTAAAGGGCTTGGAGTTAAAGTGATTTTTAAAGGTAATGGCAGTTATTTGTTTAGAGCAGACAAGCTTAATTTAAATTACTTACAATCAGAACAGTTTAAATTTGATGGAAGTGGTATTAGAGGGTCTGTGATGTTAATGGGTCCACTATTAGCGAAATATGGTAAAGCTTATATTCCAAAACCTGGCGGAGATAAAATTGGTAGACGACCATTAGATACTCACATAAAGGGGTTTGTAAGCCTAGGAGCAAATTTTAGATATAATAAAGAAGAAGCATTTTACGGTGTCGAAGCAAGACAGCTTAAAGGAGCCTCTATGATTCTTGAAGAAGCTTCAGTAACTGGAACCGCAAACATATTAATGGCTGCAGTATTAGCAGAAGGTACTACGACTATATATAATGCCGCTTGCGAGCCTTATTTACAACAACTTTGTAAGATGTTAAATAGAATGGGTGCTAGGATAACTGGTGTTGGTTCTAATCTTTTAAATATTGAAGGCGTTGAGTCCTTAAAAGGCACTAAGCATAAAATTCTTCCAGACATGATTGAAATTGGTTCATGGATTAGTCTAGCTGCAATAACTCAATCAGAAATTACAATAAAAAATGTTTCCTGGGAAAATTTAGGAATTATGCCTAATGCATTTAGAAAATTAGGAATAACACTTGAAAAAAAGGGAGATGACATCTATATTCCATCTCATAAAAATGGATATGAGATTGAATCCTACATTGATGGGGCCATTTTAACTTTATCCGATGCACCCTGGCCTGGTTTAAGCCCAGACCTCTTGTCAGTTTTATTAGTAGCTGCTACACAAGCTAAAGGTGATCTAATAATTCATCAGAAAATGTTTGAATCTAGACTATTTTTTATTGATAAGTTGATTGATATGGGTGCTAAAGTAATTCTTTGTGATCCTCACAGAGCAGTTGTTTTAGGGAATAATTTCAAAACCCCATTAAAAGGTATAAAAATGAGTTCACCAGACATTAGAGCAGGTATGGCTTTGTTAATTGCATCAATATCTGCAGAAGGAATCTCTGTAATCGAGAATGCAAATCAAATTCATAGGGGTTATGAAAATATAATTAATAAATTAACAAAAATTGGAACAAAAATATATGAAAAAAAATAGATTAATACGTTGAACTTAATAACCATTTTTTTAAATAATTAAAATATGTTATTTAATTGAGTTTTTTGTTAATTCATAAAAATTTTTTATCGAAACCAAGTTAGATTAGCATTAAAATTTTTGAATAAAATCATAAATAATGAATCCAGAAGTAGTAACAATAGGATTAGGATATATTGGATTACCAACCTCAGCATTAATAGCATCGCACGGGACAAATGTCTTAGGTGTTGATATCAACCAAAAAATTGTTGACACGATTAATCAAGGGAAAATACACATAGTTGAACCTGATTTAGATCAAATTGTATCTAAAGCGGTTTCAAATGGTTTTTTTAAAGCATCCACTATAGCTTCTCCTGCAGAAGTATACCTTGTAGTAGTCCCCACACCATTTAAGGAAAATCATGAGCCAGATATTTCATTTATTGAAGCTGCAACAAAAGGAATTATTCCAATACTAAAAAAAGGCGATTTATATATTATTGAATCCACTTCCCCTATAGGCACAACTGATAAAATGCAGAAACTAATATATGCATCCAGACCTGAGCTCGAAGGAGGTATTCATATCGCCTATTGCCCCGAAAGAGTATTGCCAGGAAATGTTATGCATGAATTAGTTGAAAATGATCGTGTTATCGGAGGTGTTAATAACGCTTCTACTCAAAAAGCAATATCATTTTACAAAAAATATGTGAAAGGTGAGTTGCACGGAACGAATGCTCGTACTGCTGAGATGTGTAAATTAGTAGAAAACTCTTCTAGAGATGTACAAATTGCTTTTGCTAATGAACTATCATTAATATGCGATAAAGCAGATATTAATGTATGGGAACTAATCAATCTTGCAAACAAACATCCAAGAGTAAATATACTACAACCAGGTTGTGGAGTTGGAGGGCATTGTATCGCTGTAGATCCTTATTTTTTAGTTTCTGATTACCCAATGGAATCAAAAATAATTGGTACAGCAAGAGAGGTAAATAATTACAAATCTTTTTGGTGTGCTGAAAAAATTCAAAATGAAAAACTCAAATTTGAGCTAAAACACGGTAGAAAACCTAAAACTGCTTTAATGGGATTGGCTTTTAAACCAAATATTGATGATTTAAGGGAGTCTCCAGCAAAATATATTGCTCAAAAAGTGTTACAAAATTCAAATAATGAGGAACAATATATAGTAGAACCTAATATTATTAGTCATCCAATTTATAAATTAACAGATTATAGAAAAGCTTTTAAGAATGCTGATATTGTAGTTTTTTTAGTGGCTCATGATGAGTTTAAAAAAGTAGAAATATTATTAGATAAAGTAGTGTTAGATTTCTGTGGAGTTTTAAATAAATAAATACGATTTATTATGTGTGGAATTGCTGGTATTATTGGTGTTAAGGGTTTAGATGAAAAAGAGTTTCAACATAATTTACTTAAAATGCAGCATAGAGGTCCAGATAGCTTTGGGGTTTTAAAAGTAGATGAACTTGGTTCTGTTTTAGGTCATGTTAGATTATCTATTATAGATGTTTCTAATAAAGCAGCACAGCCGATGCTGGATAAAACAGAAAGATATGTTTTAGTTTTTAATGGGGAAATATATAATTATTCTTCAATAAGAAACAAGCTTATGAATAAGGGCGTTACCTTTAAAACAAATTCAGATTCTGAAGTTATAATTGAGGCATATATTGTTTGGAAAGAAAAAATGTTATCTCAATTTGAAGGGATGTTTGCATTTAGTATTCTTGATAAAAAAGAAGGCACTTTATTTATTGCAAGAGATAGATTTGGAGTTAAACCTTTCTATTATTCTATTACAAAAGAAGGGTTTTATTTTGCCTCGGAATTAAAAGTAATTAAGAATCTCACAAAAAGTAACACAATTAATCAACAAGCAAAGTATAATTATTTTAAATTAGGTAATGTTCAAGCAAACGAGACAATATATAAAGGGATAGAGCCATTATTGCCAGGTAATTATGCATACTTAAACATAAACACAAATAAGTTAAATGTTACTCGATACTGGAGTCCTGAAGATCAATACACTAAAGAAAGAATTTCTTTATCAAAAGTAGAGATTTTAGAAGATGTTAAAGACTACTTGAAAAAATCTTTTGATTTAAGGATGGTATCTGATGTACCAGTTGGAGTGTTTTTAAGTGGTGGTATTGATAGTACTCTTTTAGCTTCAATACTAAAAAAGGAATTAGATTATGATTTCACAACTTTCACAATTGGATTTGACGATCCTAACTATGATGAATCTAACATAGCTAAAGCTACATCAAAATATTTAGGAATTGATAATATAAATTACACTTGTAGCTTTGAAGATTTTCAAAATGAATTTACCAAAATGTATGACTATTTTGATGAACCCTTCGCAGACTCAAGTGCACCACTTACGATGCTTCTGTCTGGTCTTGCTAGACAACATGTTAAAGTGAGTTTGTCTGCAGATGGTGGGGACGAATTTTTTGGTGGATATTCAAAATATAAAAGTAATGAGTTTCTATATAAAACCTTACTTAAAGTTCCTGGTTTTTTTGCTAAAGGATCAAGTTTGTTAGTGAAAAAATTAATTAATCAAAAAACAAATAACTTTGAATTTGAAAGATTAGGAGTTTATGAAATGGCATTTAATATTCTTAGTACAAAAAGAAAAGATATTAAACAAATTTCTAAGTTAGAGAGCTCAACTTTTAGTGATGCTGAATTAAATAGATTTCTACCGTCCGTAAACTGTTTTGAGAGAACTAGATATGGCTCTTATAAAAATATTTTCATAAAAGAAAAAGAATTACTGATGCTGCATGATATTCAAAACTATATGTTAGACGATATTTTAAAAAAAGTAGACATTACTAGTATGTCTAAAAGTCTAGAAGCACGCGAACCCTTTCTAGACCATAACCTTTTTGAGTTTCTAGGAAAAATTGATGTTAAAAGTAAATTTTATGGAAATTCAAATAAACCTATTTTACGAGAATTAGCATATCAATACGTGCCAAAAGAAATTTTAGATTTGCCTAAAAGGGGATTTGGAGCACCTTTGCAAAAATGGTCTAAACTTATAATTAGGCAATATAATGATTTCTTATATGATTCTTTTATTGATAAAAGATGGTCTGTTACTTATTTAGATTTTTTAATTAAAAATAGTGAGTATTCATTAGTTCTAGGAGAAAAGTTATGGAGTATTTTAAATTATCTTTTATGGGAGGAAAAGTATGTAAAAGGTGTACAGTCCAAATGAATTATCACCAAGATAAAATTATAAATTAAATCAAAAAATAATTATTAACTTTCATTAATAAATTTTCTAAAAAAAATATATTGGTTAAAAAAGATATTTTATCTAGCACACTTGTAAACCTTGTTGGACTTGTTTTAGGTTTTATACAAGGGGTGATAGTTGCAAATTATCTTGGTGCTGAAGGTAAGGGAGTTATAGCCTTTTATTTGAGTCTTTATGGAATTATTTTTTCGATTTCTAACCTTGGAATAAAACAATCTGCAGCTTTTTTTTTGCCAAAGGGACTAGTAAATTTTATTGAATTAAAAATTTTATATGGTACAGCCCTCATTTTCGGGATATTTATTTTATTTGTTTCTTTTTTAATTCAAAAGTTATTCCTGGATAGTTTTTTTTTTATTTTATTAATGACTTTACCTTTTTCTATATATACAAGTATTTTTAGCTCAATAGCTTTATCAAAAAGAGATATTACAAGCATAAATTTAATTAGATTACTGACTTCTATATCTGTTTTTATTTTAGTTTTTTTTTGTTTTTATGTGTACGACTTTAAAAGCATAGAGTTATTTTTCGTTATTCATTTAGTATCTCATATTCTTAATTCATTATTTGTATATTTCAGAATTGTTTTACCTAATATTAATAACATAATTTATAATAATAAAGTATCTAAAGATAAAATTTTAAGGGTATTTAAAAAAGGAATAACTTATTGTATACCCCTATTTATTTATAGTATAAATTATAAAATTGATTTATTGATTTTACCTCATTATGTTTCAAATAGTGAGGTTGGAGTTTATTCAATAGGTGTTGGTTTTGCAGAAATGATATGGCAAATTCCTTCAGTTCTATCATTGGTTATTTTTTCCTATGCGGTTTCAGAAAATGATTCACATTCTTTTTCAAAAAAAATATGGTCAAATACAAAAAAATTAATGTTAATATTGATACCAATTATTTTAGTTTACCTAATTGTTTTACATTTTTTTATACCTTTTGCTTATGGTGAAGAATTTATTATGTCTTCAAAAATTTCAAATATTCTAATTTTAGGAACCTATTTTGTTGTATGCTTTAACATATTAAATGCAGATTTAGCAGGTAGGGGATTTCCAATAAAAGGGGTCTATGTTTTTGCAATTGGAGCTATAATTAATATTCTACTAAACTTTATATTAATTCCTTATTTTGGTATTGAAGGCTCGGCACTTTCATCTACAATTAGTTACATAATATCTACAATTTTGTTCATACATATTTATTATAAAATTACTTTTAAAATCAAATGAAAGCATTAAATTTTATATCAACATTAGATCATGGTAGAGGTGGTCATTATTACGATTTGATTACTATAACCCAGGAATTAGGTAAATCCATAGAGGTAATTACCGTTAACATTGGAATAAATGAGTCAGAAGCACTTAATGAATCAAATATCAACTTAATAAATATCAATTATAAGGGATACAATTTTATTAAGGTTATTATTAAATTAAGAAATATTATTAAAAAAAATAACGTTTCATTGATTAATTGTTATGATATAGAGTCTTATTCATTTGCTTGTATTTTATCTTTATTAATTAAGTTGAAAGTTATCTATACAAAATGTGGAGGTGCTAATCCTATTGGATATTATCCTAACTTCTCAAATTTAATAGTAATGAGTGATGAAAATTTTTCATTTTTCAAAAAAGAAAAAAAATATAGTTCAACAAATATTGCTTTGTTTCCTAATCGTGTAGGTGTTCTAGAAAAGGATGATGTTAGAATAAGAAATATTTTAAATAAAGTTCCAAAAAATTCAAAAATATTTTTACGTATATCAAGAATAACTAATTATTATACAACAACTCTCAAACAAACGATAAATTTATTTAATTATTTGAGTAAAAAAAATGAAGATTTGTTTTTGATAATTATCGGAGTTGTACAAGACAAATCGCTTTTAGAAGAATTGAAGGAGATGGTGTTAATAAACAACAGAGTGCTTTTTTTAAATGATGATTATTATACACTAAATGCCTCTGAATTAATTTCCATTTCAGATGTTGTAGTAGGTACAGGTAGAGGTATTATGGAGGCTGCCTATTTTAATAAAATTTTATTAACGCCTATAGATGGATTTAAATATCCTGTTCTAATTGAAGAACAAGTTTTTTCACAACTTTTTTCTACAAATTTCTCCCCTAGAAATAAATTATATAATTATAACGAAAATAATAATTTAGTTAACATAGAGAATGTTTTGTTAGATCCAAATAAAGCTGAAAAAAATAAAAGATTCATTGCGAAAATATTTAAAAAATCTTTTGACATTCAGACTATTAATCAAGATTATATAAAATTTTATAATAAATCAAATTTTCAAAAGCATAGTTGCTATGATTTATTGAGATTGTTTTTAAGCACCTTTAAAAAGTTTGTCAGTTTATGCTAAAAAATAAAAATTTTAGTGATAATTTAATAATGTTTATTTCTGTGTTGTCATTTACATTATTTGATAGAGAAGGTTTAATAAAATACTTCTATGCGACTCAAATGTTTTTTTATGCATATTATTTTATTTTTGTTTTCAAAAGAAAAATAAAATGGGTGAATAGAATAAAATTTACCAGAATATATTTTTTATTCTTATTTTTTTGTTTATCATCTGTGGTATGGTCTTTAGATCAAATAGAAACCTTTTCAAAAGTCATAACTATATTTATGATTTTTATTAATACAATAATTACTTATGATTTTTTTAATAAATCTAATACTATTAAGCCCTTCCTTTTTGCCATAATTACTAGTACATATATTAATTTACTAATTGCATTAAATTTCATTCCGGATTCAAGCATATATTGGGATCAATGGAGATTTCAAGGAACACGGGATAATCCTAATTATCTTGCTAGTTTACAATTGTTATCTATTTCTTCAGTTATCATATTAAACAAATTATTTAGTATTCGTTTCTTTTTGCTGAAATATATTATAAATTTTTCAATAATTGCCTCCGCCTATATCGTCTTTTGTACTGGCTCTAAAAAAGGAATAATTTTTTGTACCATCCTATTAGTTTACTTAATTATAGATTATCTGGTTTTAACTAAAATGAATTTTAAAAAATTAATATTAATTTTAATTATAATTACTAGTCTAATTAATTTAAGTAGTTATCTTTTTGATTTAACGGAGTCTGATGAAGTACTAAGGGTGGCAAAACGATTTATTGAACTTACTGAAGGTAGTGGGAAAAGCACAACACAAAGAACTAGTTATATTGTTATAGGTTTAGGTGAATTTGTTGATAATCCCATACTTGGCATTGGTATTGGCTCACTTAAGTCTATTTTAGGAACATACTCTCATAGTAATTTCATTGAATTATTAGCTGGTATTGGTATTGTAGGTTTTTTAATTTTTTATTCTTTATATTTTAATATTTTTCTTGTTTTATCAAGATTTAAGAATAAAAACAAAAAACTATTTTTTTACATTCTTTTGCTATGTTTACTCCTTATGGATTTAACTCAAGTTACATATTATTATAAGTTTTCGATATTAAGTTTATTGTTAATAGGTTTTATAATCGAGAACTTAGATATTTTAATCAAAAACAAAACTAATTGAAAGCGGTCATGAGAATATAGAAGAGAGATTAAAAATATATTGGTGCTAAAATAGAAAGGATTTAAAAGTTATATGTCCATTACTATTAAATATTATTATCTCCATAGAATTTTTATTAAATTATTATAAAAACAACATAAACATATGAAGTTATTGTGTGTAATTGATAGCATTGGATCTGGCGGTGCTCAGCGACAATTAATTGCAATTGCGAAAGGAATTAAAGCTAATGGATATCCTGTTTCGTTTTTAGTATACCATCATGAACCGTTTTATCTTCAAGAGTTAAAAGATGAAAATATAGATTATACTTGTTTAGATGGTTTTAGTTATATAAAACGAATTTTCAAAATGAGAAAACATATTAGAAATGGTAAATTTGATATAGTTTTATCTTTTTTGGAAGGCGCAAATTTCATAACCACTTTAGCTGGATTTCCTTTTAGAACTTGGAGATTAGTTTTAGGTGAAAGAAATGCAAATCCAAACATTCTTAAAAGTAAAAAATTGAGATTTTATAGATGGTTCCATTTCTTCACTGATATCGTAGTGTCTAACTCTCAGTTTAATATTGATTTAGTTAAAAAAATTAATCCTTTTTTAAATGATAATAAATTTCATGTTATATACAATTTTGTTGATTTCACATATTGGAAACCTACAAGGAAGCATGAGTATCTCCGAAATAAAAAATACAATATATTAGTTGCAGCAACACATGAAGACAGGAAGAATGCTAATGGCTTGCTGGAAGCTTTAAGAAATCTAGATGAATATTATTTAAAAAGATTAAATATTGATTGGTATGGACGATTTGATAATAGTTATTACGAAACCCTTAACTTATCGAAAAAGTATGATTTAAACGATGTTATCAACTTTCATCCAGCCACTAAAAATATTAAAGAAAAAATGGAAGATGCAGATGTAATAGGTTTATTTAGCTTTTATGAAGGTTTACCTAATGTAATATGTGAAGCTTTAAGTTTAGGTAAACCTGTGATATGTTCAGCAGTTTCTGACTTACCCGTAATATTAAAGAATACAGGAAATATTTTATTTGACCCAAAAAAAACTATATCTATTGTCAAAGCAATTGAAGATTTATTTATGTTAAACAGCCAAAATTTAGAAGAAATTGGCAGATATAATCTAAAGTTGGCTAAAAAATCTTTTGATTCTTCTATTCTAATTAACTCTTATTTAAAATTATTAAGAAATGAATAAAAATCTTGTCTTTTTGTGTGGAGCAAGAGACTTTCATGCGATGGATTGGTATCGAAGTGCTGAAGAACGATTACCAAATGAAAAGTTATGTATTCTAACTGATTTAATTGCTGGTGAAGGTTTTCAAAAAATAGTTTCCGAAAATGATAATGTCTATTCTTTAATAATACTTGATAAACTCTTATTTAGAGGACAATCAAACATTGGAAATTTGTGGAGGAATATTTTAAAACTACTTATGCTTCCTGTTCAAATAATATTAATAAAAAAATTTAACAAAAGAAATCCTAATTCTATTTATCATGCACATTCTATGTATTATTTATGGCTTGCAGCAGGAGCTAATATAGATTTTGTTGGGACCCCCCAAGGAAGTGATATATTGGTAAAACCTTTTAAATCAAAAATTTATAAAACCTTGTCCATTTGGGCTTTAAAATCTGCAAAATATATTACTGTCGATTCAGAAAAGATGAGAGATAAGGTATTTGAAATTTCTGGAGTAGAAGCTAAAATAATTCAGAATGGTATTGATATTAAGTCTATAGAGGAAAAAAAAACATTTACAGCAAACAAGGAATTAATAAGAAAAAGATTGGTTTCTATTAGAGGTTTCTCACCAATTTATAGGATAGAAGAATTATTAATTACTAGAAGTAAAAAAAAAAATGTTAAAGATTTTCCAATTTCATTTATCTATCCATTTTATGAGATTGAATATAAACAAAAAATACTGAAATATATTACCGTAAATGATGAAGATTTAGGGAGAGTAAATAGAAATAAAATGTATGAGCTTTTATTTGAGAGTAAATTGGTAATCTCAATTCCATGGAGCGATTCTTCACCCAGAAGTGTATATGAGTCAATTTTTTGTGGTTGTGCTGTCGCGATAACTTATCATCCCTATTATGATAAACTACCTTTGTCGATGAAAGAAAGAATAATATTGATTGATTTAGGAAATGAAAATTGGTTTATAGATGCTAATAAAAAAGCAAATAAAATTGTTGCTTCTAAATTTTCACCATCTGAAAAGGCACTGGATTTATTTGATCAAAGAAGGTGTTTTAATAAAATTTTAAATTTAATAAAAGATTAAAATATGGAAGCTTATAAGGTTTGCTCAAATTGTGTAATGGATACAACAGACTCAAAAATAGTCTTTGATGAACAAGGAGTTTGTGATCATTGTAATACATTTTATTCAGATATATTACCTAAATGGCACACTGATGAAAAAGGAGATAAAGCTTTAAAAGAGATTGTTACAAAAATAAAAAAAGAAGGAGAGGGTAAAGATTTTGATTGCTTAATGGGTATGAGTGGTGGAATTGACAGTTCGTATCTTTTGTATATTATGGTTAAGAAGTATGGTTTACGTCCTTTGGTTTTTCACGTTGATGCTGGCTGGAATTCTCAAATTGCCGTTAATAATATTGAAAGACTTGTTGATGGTCTTGGTCTAGATTTATATACAGAAGTAATCAATTGGGAGGAAATTAAAGATTTACAATTGGCTTTTTTTAAGTCAGGAGTTTCACACATAGATACACCACAAGATCATTCTTTTTTTGCAACGATGTATAAATTTGCTTCAAATCATAATATCAAACATATTTTAACTGGAGGGAATTACTCAACAGAGTGTGTTAGAAACCCACTAGAGTGGATGTATTATCAGTCTGATTCTATTCAACTTAAAGATATATATAAAAAACATGGGGCAGGAAAACTTAAAGATTATCCAGTAACAAACATTTTATGGCATAAGGTTTTTTTACCATACGTAAAAAAAATAAAATTAATTAGACCTTTAGATTTTTTTCCATATGACAAAAACAAAGCTATGAAAACATTAGTTGATGAGTTTGGTTATCAGGAATATCCACAAAAACATTTTGAATCGAGATTTACTAGGTTTTATGAAAGTTTTTGGTTGCCTAAGAAATTTGGCTTTGACACCAGAAAAGTTCAATATTCCAGTTTAATATTAACAAATCAAATGACTCGTGAAGATGCGTTGGAGAAATTAAAGCATCCTGCTTATGATCCTAAGACGATAAAACAAGATTTTGAATATATTGCCACTAAGCTAGGAATATCTGTAAAAGAACTACAATCATATATGGACGCTCCAAATAAAACTTATAAAGATTATAAATCTCAAGACAATATCTATAATATTGGCGCTAAAGTAATGCGTTTTCTTGGGTTAGAAAAAGGTGGGAAAAGATGATAGGAATAATTGATTATGGTTCGGGTAACGTTCAGGCTATTGCGACTATTTACAAAAACTTAAATATCGATTATGAAGTAATATCTGATAAAAGTGACTTAAAAAAAGCCGATAAACTTATTTTACCTGGAGTTGGGGCGTTTGATGCAACAATGCAACAATTGATTGATTCGGGGCTAAGGGATGAATTAAATGATTTAGTAATAAGAAAAAAAGTTCCTGTTTTAGGGATTTGTGTTGGTCTACAAGTAATGGGTTTTGGAAGTGATGAAGGTGATTTGCCAGGTCTTGGTTGGATTCCAGGGATAGTAAAAAAATTCAATATAAATAAAATTGAATCTAAGCCCAAATTACCCCATATGGGGTGGAATACAATTAAAGATATTCAAAATCACAGTTTATTTAAAGGTATAGATAATGAATTTGGTTTTTACTTTGTGCATAGCTTTTATTTTGAATGTGAAAGTGAAGATAATATATTGTCAACTTCAAATTATGGTATTGATTTTACATCTGCTATCTACTCAGATCATATTATAGGTACACAATTCCATCCTGAGAAAAGTCATAGTAATGGAGTACAACTATTTAAAAACTTTGCACAATTACAATTATGCTAAGATCTAGAATTATTCCTTGTTTATTAGTACATAATAAAGGACTGGTAAAAACTATCAAATTTAAAGATCCTAAATATGTTGGAGACCCTATTAATGCAGTTAAAATATTTAATGAAAAAGAAGTTGACGAATTAATGGTACTTGATATTGATGCAACTAGAGAAAATAGAGCGCCAAATCTAGAAATGATTAAAAATTTAGCATATGAATGTCGAATGCCATTATGTTATGGAGGAGGCATTACAACTGTTGAACAAGCAAGAAAAATTATAAACTTGGGAGCAGAAAAAGTAGCTCTTTCATACTCTGCATTGAATAATATAAGTCTTTGCCAAGAAATTGGATCAATTATTGGAAATCAAAGTGTTGTAGTAGTCATAGACGTTAAAAGAAAGAAGTTATTTGGGGGTTATGATATTTACACTCATAACGGAACAAAAAAGTCTAAATGGAAATTAGACGAATTGGTTGCGAAATTAGAAGAAATTTGTATTGGAGAGATTGTAATTAACTCTATTGATAATGATGGAACCATGCAAGGATATGATACAAATTTGATAGAAAGTATTAGAGAAAAATGTAGTATGCCTATAACCGTTTTAGGTGGCGCTGGATGTTTAGATGATATAAAAAAATTGATTAGCAAGTTTAAAATCATAGGAGCAGCTGCAGGAAGCCTATTTGTTTTCAAAGGTAAATACAGAGCAGTATTGATTAGTTATCCAAACAGAGAAGAGAGAAAACTTATTTATTAAAGAAAAATGAAACAAATAATACAAGACCTTAAAAAAGGAGATACAATTTTAGAAGAAGTTCCTGTGCCAAGAGTAAAATCAGGAAGCGTCCTAATTCAATCAACAAAAACATTAGTTTCGCTTGGAACTGAGAGAATGTTAGTTGATTTTGGTAAAGCAAATTTCATCCAGAAGGCAAAACAGCAGCCAGACAAGGTTAAAATGGTATTGGATAAAGTAAAGACAGATGGATTAAGACCAACTATGGAAGCTGTTTTTAATAAACTTGGGCAGCCATTACCTCTTGGGTATTGCAATGTTGGTAAGGTTGTAGCTATCGGTAAAGGAGTTACAGAATTTTCTATTGGGGATAGAGTAGCCTCCAATGGAAATCATGCAGAATATGTTTGCGTACCCAAAAATTTAGTTGCAAAAATTCCGAATAATGTAACAGATGAAGAAGCAGCTTTTACAGTTATTGGAGCTATCGGTTTACAAGGTATAAGATTATTACAACCAACATTTGGTGAAACGATTGTCGTTGTTGGTCTTGGATTAATAGGACTTATTACTGCAGAATTACTATTGGCAAATGGATGTAATGTGATAGGTTTTGATTTTGATCCAGAAAAAATTAGAATAGCAAAAGAAAAAGGAATTATAGCTATTAATCCAGCTGAAGGAACAGATCAAGTGAAGTTTGTAGAATCTTACACTAATGGAGTTGGTGCAGATGGAGTAATTATTACAGCCTCTAATAAAAGCAATGAAATTATTTCTCAATCTGCAAATATGTGCAGAAAAAGAGGAAGAATAATTCTAGTTGGAGTAATAGGTCTAGATATTAGTCGTGCAGATTTCTTTGCAAAAGAAATTACATTTCAAGTTTCTTGTTCTTACGGTGCAGGAAGATATGATGAAGAATACGAACAAAAAGGACATGATTATCCAATTGGGTATGTGAGATGGACAGAAAAAAGAAACTTTGAAGCGGTTTTAAATGCAATTTCAAAGAAAACTTTAGACGTAAGCTCTTTAATTACAGATAGAGTTCCTTTGAATGATTATCAAAAGATATATAGTGATATGTCTGATTCAAAATCGATTGCTTCAATTTTAGAATACACACCCTCTGAAGAGCAAAAAAGTAACATCAAATTACTTGAAAAATCTTTTCAAGGTAAGGAGGGCGTAGTTGGAATAATAGGAGCTGGTAATTTTACAAGTTCTACAATTCTTCCAAATCTCAAGAAAATTAATGCTAATATAAAATACATTGCTAGTTCAGGAGGGTTGTCCTCAACAATCATGGCAAAAAAACATAGCATAGCCAATTCAACATCTGATTATCATCAAATATTAAATGATGATGATGTCGATCTGGTGCTGGTTACAACGCAACATCATATGCATGCTAAAATGGCCATTGAAGCCATTAATGCAGGTAAAAGTGTATTTGTAGAAAAACCATTAGCTATGAATCAAAAGGAACTAGATCAAATTATTGAAGCTTATAATGTTAATAATGTTAACATAACAGTTGGATTTAATAGAAGATTTGCTCCATTAGCAAAGAAAATGAAAAAAGTATTGGGTAGTTCTACTACACCAATTAATATCGTTGCTACTATGAATGCTGGATTCATTCCAAAAGATGTTTGGATTCATGATATGGAAATTGGAGGAGGTAGGATAATAGGTGAAGCTTGTCATTATATTGATCTTTGCTCTTATCTTTCTGGATCAAAAGTAATTTCTGTATGTATGAATGCAATGGGTGAAAATCCAGAAGAAAATACCGATAATGCTAGTATTTTGTTAAAATATGAGAATGGTACAAATGCTGTTATTAATTATTTTGCAAATGGAAGTAAAAGCTACTCTAAAGAAAGAGTTGAAGTTTATTCTCAAAAAAGAACACTTGTAATGGATAATTGGAGAACATTAAAAGGTTTTGGTTTTAAAGGTTTGTCTAGTTCAAAATCAGGTCAAAATAAAGGGCATTTTAATCAATTTCAAGAATTATTATTTCAACAAGAAAATGGAGGAGATCCAATTATTCCTTTTGATGAAATTATAAATACAACGAAAGCCTCTTTTGCAGCCATTGAATCATTGAAAGAAGGTAAATGGATTTCTATAAAATAAAATTACTTATAAATACGGTAATACATCTGAGGGTTATTCAGATATATTACCGTTTTTATTATTTTTCAAGAAATAGACTTTTTAGATACAATGTGGAAAAGAGAATCATTAATGATTTTAATCCAATAGTCTGGAAAAATAGAATTGATTATGATAACAGTTATTTTAAAAAAGAGAATTCATTTACTTTTTTAAATATTTCTCATTCTTTTTCTGATAAAATTAATTGGAATTTTAATCAATTTGGAAAGCTTTGGACTTATAATTTGAATTATTTTGATTTTCTCAATCAAGAAAATATATCCAAAGAAATTGGCCTACGATTAATTCAAGATTTTATAAAAAATGAAGATTTATTAAAAGATGGGAAAGAACCATATCCAATTTCTTTAAGAGGTATAAATTGGGTTAAGTTTTTGAGTAATAATCATGTTAAAAATGAACTAATTAATAATACTCTATATTTCCATTATTGTATTTTATTTGAAAACTTAGAATATCATTTGTTAGGTAATCATTTATTAGAGAATGCATTTTCATTATTATTTGGAGCTTACTATTTTCAGGATGAAGAATTATATAATAAGTCTATGAATCTCCTTATTTCTGAATTAAACGAACAAGTTCTAAAAGACGGTGCTCATTTTGAACTTTCTCCAATGTATCATCAGATTATTTTATTTAGATTATTAGATAGTATCCAGTTAATTAAATTAAATAGAGAATGGAAAAAAGATGATTTATTATCATTTTTAGAACATAAAGCTAGTTTAATGATTTCTTGGCTTAGAAATATAACTTATATGAAAGGAAACATTCCAATGGTAAATGATTCAACATTTAATATTGCACCAAATTCAAAAAAAATATTTTCTTATGCAAAACAACTAGGAATTAATAGTCAAAATATTCCACTTTCAGATTCAGGCTATCGAAAAATCCTATCAAAACACTATGAATTATTTATAGATGTAGGAGATATTGGTCCTGATTATCAGCCCGGTCATGCACATAGTGATACATTTAATTTTGAACTAATTAAAGAAGATAACCCTGTTATTGTCGATACAGGGATATCAACCTATGAAAAGAATACTATTCGACAATATGAAAGAGCTACATCTTCACACAATACAGTAAAAATAGATGATAAAGAACAAACTCAAGTTTGGGGAGGGTTTCGTGTAGCTAAAAGAGCTAAAATTATTCATTTAACAGAAAAACCTAATCTTATTGAGGCCAGCCATGATGGATACTTAAGTGATGGTTATAAACATACAAGATCTTTTTTATGGGGAGAAAAACATCTAATTCTTTCAGATGAAATAAATAAATCAACAAATAATAAAGCTAAGGCTTATTTTCATTTACATTCTTCAGTAATAAAACCATTAGTCGATGGTAATACTATTATTCTAGAATCTTCAGGAGTGTCTATTGAATTTGAAAGAGCATCTAATATTTGCATTGAAGAATATCAATTATCTGCAGGATTTAATAAAACGAACTTGGCTTATAAAATTATAGTTTTATTTGACCAAAAATTAAAAACTAAAATCTCATTATGAGAATTCTTTTTTTAACAGACAATTTCCCTCCAGAGACCAATGCACCTGCTACAAGGACTTATGAACATTGTTTAAAATGGTCTAAAATGGGCTATGAGATAACAGTAATTACTTGTTTTCCAAATTTCCCAAAGGGAAAAGTATTTGAAGGGTATACTAATAAGTTGTACCAAAAAGAGAATATTGATGGAATTACTGTAATCAGAGTTTGGTCTTATATTACAGAAAACAATGGTTTTGCAAAACGTATAATTGATTATGTTAGTTATGCCATAACCTCTTTTTTATTTGGGCTATTTGTGAAGACAGATTTAATCATAGCAACAAGTCCACAGTTTTTTACAGCAATATCTGGAAGAATGTTAAGTTTTTTCAAAAGAATTCCTTGGGTAATGGAAGTTAGAGATTTATGGCCAGATTCAATTGCCGCTGTAGGTTCAATGAATAAAAGTTCAAAAACTTTTAAGATACTCAAAAAAATAGAACATCATTTATATCTTAGTGCATCAAAAATACTAGTAGTCACAGATAGTTTTAAGAAATATATAATAACAGAGCATGGAATTAAACCTGAAAAAGTAGGCGTATTTAAAAACGGTGTTTTAGTAAGTAATTTTAAGAGTTCCGAATCAAACGATGTGATTGCTTTAAAAGAATCTTTGCGCTTAGAAAATAAAATTATTATTTCTTATATAGGTACCCATGGATTAGCTCATGGATTAGAATTTATTTTAGAGAGTATATCCAAAATATCAAATCCAGACATACATTTTTTATTTATTGGTGATGGTGCTGAAAAACAAAATTTAATAGAATACTCAAAAACCTTACATTCAAAAAATTTTACTTTTCTTAAAAGTGTTACAAAAAGTGATATTCCTTTATATATAGAGATGTCAGATTACTCTTTGGTGAATTTAAAAAAGTCAGATGAGTTTAAAAATGTAATTCCATCTAAGATATTTGAAAATATTGCAATGTATAAACCAATTTTATTGGGTGTTGAAGGAGAGTCTGAAAAATTAATTGATGACTATGAAGTTGGTGTTTGTTTTGAGCCAGAGAATAAAGAGTCTTTTTTTAATGCAATTGAAGATATTCAAAAGTTAGATAGAGAGTCATTCAAAGTTAATTGTAATAAAATGTTAGCAGATTTTGATAGAAACAATATTGCCGAAAATTTGATTAAATTTATTTTTTAAAATTATAAATTATGCCATTCAATCCAAATTCAGGAAAGAAAGCGGGGAAAAAATCTAAAAGAGGTCCTGCAAAAAAAAGAAGGTCCTACCATTAAAGAAAAGATGGAAATGCTCTACGAAAAGGTTTTAGATGATCTGCTTATTAACCAAGACAAGCTTACCAAAACAGAACGGGTAAAAGTATTTGTGACCCTTTCTAATTATATCTTCCCAAAAACGAAATCTGTACAAGATAAATTTACCCTGGAAAAATTAAAAGAGAAAAAGGAAGATTTCTTTAATCAAGACCCAGATTCTACCAGGTAATATCCTTCAACTATAGCACTAGGCAAAATCAAGTTCGGATTGCTTATGTCTTAAAAACAGAAGACTTAATAACCCCTGTAGCTATACTCAAAGCTACACTTAAAGAATACAATTCTTAGTTTGTGATTATCAAAAACAACATATCGTTAAAAGATTTAAATACATTTGGAATGAGTGTAGTTGCAAGAAAATTTGTAACAATTAAGTCTAAAAAAGATTTAATTACAGTTTTAAATACCAATCCCTCTAATATACTAATCCTTGGTGGGGGTAGTAATATGTTACTCACAAAAGACGTGGATGCTTTGGTGTTACACATCAGTATTAAAGGCATTAAAGTGATTTCAAATTCTGAAAATAACGTAAGAGTTGAAGTTGCTGCTGGAGAAAACTGGCATGAATTTGTGACTTGGTGCCTTGATAAAAATTATGGTGGGATTGAGAATTTATCATTAATCCCAGGAAATGTGGGAACTGCTCCTATTCAAAATATTGGCGCATATGGAGCCGAGTTAAAAGACTCTTTTGTGAGCTGCCAAGCAATACATGTTGATACTAAGGAACTTAGAACATTTACAAAAAAAGATTGTAATTTTGGATATAGAAATTCAATTTTCAAAGAAGAACTAAATGGTAAATATATCATCACTTCGGTGATATTTGAATTAAGTAGTCATCAACATACTACGAAAATAAATTATGGAGCTATTGAAGCCGAATTAAAAAAAAACAGTGTTATAAACCCAACTATCCAAGACATTTCAACCGCAGTAATATCAATTAGGAACTCAAAACTTCCTAACCCAAAAGTTTTAGGAAATTGCGGAAGCTTTTTTAAGAACCCAGTCATTACATATTATAAGTTTAAAATTCTTAAAGAGCAATTTCCAAAAATACCACATTATATTGTTTCCGATACAACTGTTAAAATTCCCGCTGGATGGCTAATAGAGATAGCTGGGTTTAAAGGTAAGAAATTTGGCAATTATGGTGTTCATGACAAACAGGCACTGGTCTTAGTCAACTACGGAAATGCCTCAGGAAAAGACTTGCTTGAGCTTTCAATAAAGATACAAAAAGCTGTTTTAATTATTTTTGGTATTAATTTAGAAAGTGAAGTTAACATCTTATAGCTAATCGACATTTTGACAAAACTACGGACTGTAGTCTTAAATAATTTTTAACTAACAAGTATTAAATTTTTTAAAAATCTTTAAATTTCCATTGATCAATCTTGAAGTTTTATATACACAGTTTTTATTATCTGTAAATGTGAATAC
>Ga0209193_1000450_pt1 | contig 27934 bp, 29 predicted proteins | sample COGITO_mtgs_1003_FD_185515 | JGI IMG/M metagenome (GOLD analysis project Ga0209193, IMG submission 185515) | Pelagic marine microbial communities from North Sea - COGITO_mtgs_100330 (SPAdes) (version 2) | ecosystem: Environmental > Aquatic > Marine > Epipelagic ...
TGAAATGGCCAAAAAGAAGTATGGAGGTGATAAAGGTGAACTTCACGTAGTGAAGCTTGAAGAAGATGCCGCTGACGTTAGTCTGCAAATGGATGGAAATTGGACACCTCATTGGGAAAAATAATCAAAATCCATTTCAAAATTAGTGTTGTTTAAAATACGAGATAAGGATTAGACCCAACCTCGTGGGAACATCTCACTTGTAGCTAAGCCCACCCTCGCCAAATGAGCTTCTGAGTAAAGGCTATAGAAACGGTGATATCAAAGCCTCAGCGCAAGCATCACACAAAACGCACGCCTGTATCTCACTGAAACAACGCGGTTATTTACGCAATTATGGGCTAGTTTGCAATCTGGGGAAGCAGATGGCGGTGTCGACTGACCTAGTAGATCAAGCATCAGGTTTTGCAAATGGGCTAGCAATAAAATTTGGAGCGCTAATGGGACGTTAAGTTTGTTTAACAATACCTTCGTCAGTCACGTCAATTTGCGACTGCATCTCGGCTCCGTTTAAAAACAGAATATCCAGCGTAGGGCTTTGGATGAAAATCTGCGGATCGTCGCCGCGCTCTACGCGGTCTATCATTCCAATAATGTGGCTGACCAGCACTGCCATCACAGATTCATCAGTCGAGCGTGTAACCGTTCGTATACCGTTTGGCAAATTTGTGACTTCACGGCTGATCGTGTCAAATTTTTCAAACATTACAGCAAGCTCATCGGATTCAGCTTGCGACGCATTAGCACCTCTGAGGCCTGGCATATTTTTATGTCGTGCCCCATGCCATTGGCGCTATGTCTATCGTGCATACTGGAGTGCATGTAAGTGTACATGCGGGTCTGGATCGTTTCTTCAAAGGCGACCCCAAGGCCGATTGCCACAAGAGCAACTCCAATGACCATCTTCGACTTACTCATTGTAAATTCCATTGTCTTCCCCAGTTTTTTAAAGTGATTTCAGGTTTACACTTGCGGGCAATATAGCCGGTGCAAAACCGTGATGACTTCCATAACCTCAATACCTTTCACCGAGTAATAGATGGTCTGACCGTCGCGTCTGGTTTCCACCAATTCAGCGTCTCGCAGTTTCTTGAGGTGATGCGACATCGCCGGTTGTGAAAGGCTTGCACTGTAGGCAAGGCTAAGGACACTTTGCTCACCGTCTAGCAAGATACACATCAGGCGCAGACGCGCCGGTTGTGACAGCATTTCCATTAATTTTGCTGCTTCTGCGATTTTGGGCTCGAGTGCGGTGATGTCCAGCATTGGGTAAATTACCTCTTGTATATTTGTATTCACTTATATAAACGATTGCAAATATAATGGCAAGCGATTCTTTTTGAATTTATGCCAAAATTTACGGCAACAAGATAAGGACTTACTAAATGGAAACTGAATTTACACCTTTTGTATCATTGCTTGGTGGCGCGCTCATTGGCCTATCAGCCGTTGTACTATTGGCCACTCACGGACGGATCGCAGGCATAAGTGGCATAGTATCACGTATGTTGCCGCCTACATTTGACAAAACCGGATTGCCGCAAGGGATCATATTCCTGGTTGGCCTTCTTCTCGCAGCACCGCTTTGGATTGTTGTGACTGGAACTGCACCTGTCCAAGTGGTTTCAAAAAATGAGCTGCTTTTAGTGGCCGCTGGTCTGTTGGTCGGATTCGGTTCAGTTATTGGGAATGGTTGTACAAGTGGCCATGGCGTCTGTGGCATCTCGCGCGGATCAGCCCGGTCCATTGCAGCAACCATGACCTTTATGGCCACTGCCTTTGTGACTGTTTTTGTTTTACGACATGTCGTGGGGGGATAAGATCATGCATATATTCAGCACACTCTTCGCAGGCCTCTTGTTTGGGACGGGTTTAATCCTGTCTGGTATGGCAAACCCCGCGAAAGTTCAGAACTTCCTTGATCTGTTTGGCACATGGGATCCCAGCCTTGCCTTCGTGATGGGCGGGGCGATCATGATGACTATGCCCGGGTTCTGGCTAGTTCAGAAACGCACAAAGCCACTGTTTGATGACGTATTTCATCTGCCAACGCGCACTGATTTCGATGCAAGGCTTGTGGTTGGCGCTGCCATCTTTGGCATCGGTTGGGGCTTGGGCGGTTTCTGCCCCGGCCCAGCACTGACCTCATTACCACTGGCCGCCAGCGGCACGCTTTTCTTCGCCCCCGCCATGTTGGTTGGCATGGTGATTGCAAAATACACGGCAGCACCACAACCAAAAAATCTAGAGATTTGAAAGAAAAGGTTATGCAAAATTATCCCGTAGATATGGCAATGAAGCCGGACGTAGAAGCCTTTTTTGACGCAGCAACCAACACGATCAGCTATGTTGTTTCTGATCCAAAAACTCAGGCCTGCGCGGTCGTGGATTCCGTGATGGACATTGATTACGCGTCTGGCCACATCACCCATGATCATGCGGATCGCATTGTAGATCACATCACATCAAACGAACTAACTTTGGAATGGATCATCGAGACCCATGTCCATGCAGACCATCTGTCTGGCGCTCCATATTTGCAAGGCAATCTGGGTGGTAAGATCGGCATAAGTGCGCGCATCATGGAAGTCCAAGAGGCGTTTGGAAAAATCTTCAATGAAGGTACTGATTTCCAAAGGGATGGGTCGCAATTTGATGCGCTTTTCCAAGATGGCGATCGCTACAAGATTGGTGAGCTTGACGCCTTTGTAATAGCGACACCAGGACATACCCCTGCTTGCATGGTACATGTCATAGGGAACGCGGCCTTTACAGGTGACACGATGTTTATGCCAGACGGTGGGTCTGCGCGCGCTGATTTTCCAGGTGGGGACGCCGGCGAACTCTATGACTCAATCCAGAAAGCCTTAACCCTGCCAGACGATATGCGCTTGTTCATGTGTCATGATTATGGTCCGAACGGCCGCGACATTGCATGGGAAACAACAGTCGCCAACGAGAAGGCACATAATATCCATGTGGGTGGTGGGACGACCCGCTTGGCATTCGTCAAACTGCGCTCTGAGCGTGATGCAACCTTGGAGGTGCCAAAGCTGATCATCCCGTCATTGCAGGTCAATATGCGTGCAGGCGAAGTGCCCAAAGACGTAGATGGCAGACCTGTATTGAAAGTCCCGCTCAACCAACTCTGAAACCGTTTCTTTAGGAAAATGATGATGCAACTTGCAAAATATTTGCCAATCCTTGATTGGGGTCGTTATTATGACCGAAGCACGTTGACCAATGATCTGGTGGCTGCATTGATCGTAACGATCATGTTGATCCCACAATCGTTGGCATACGCATTGCTTGCAGGGTTACCGCCAGAAATGGGGCTGTATGCGTCGATGTTGCCAATAATTTTTTATGCGATCTTTGGGACCAGCCGCGCTTTAGCTGTGGGACCCGTTGCGGTCGTGTCGCTTCTAACGGTGGCAGCGGTTAGTAAAATCGCTGTGCCCGGGACATCTGAATATATTGTGGCAGCTATCACTTTGGCATTCCTATCAGGCCTGATTTTATTTGCTCTTGGTTTGTTTCGGTTGGGCTTTTTGGCGAACTTCCTATCCCACCCAGTAATTGCCGGCTTTATAACCGCAACCGGAGTCATAATCGCCGTGAGCCAGCTGAAGAATATCCTTGGCATAGACGCACATGGGCATACGATACCTGATCTCAGCAGATCGCTTGCGCATAACTTATCAGGATTGAATTGGATCACCGCAGTCATTGGCGTCGTCACCACTGGTTTCCTGTTTTGGGTACGCAAAGGTTTACTGCCATTGCTTGACAGTCTTGGGGTTGCCCCTCGCATTGCCAGTATCATTGTTAAAGCTGGACCTATTGCAGCGATTGTAGCCACAACTTTGGTCGTTTGGTTTTTCGATCTTACCGCAAAGGGTGTGCAGGTTGTCGGCGATGTGCCCAAGGGCTTGCCACCTTTCACCATGCCATCCTTGTCAATGGACATGTGGTCCAATCTAATAGGTGCTGCGATCCTGATCTCGATCATCGGGTTTATTGAATCCGTTTCCGTTGCGCAAACTCTTGCTGCAAAAAAACGCCAACGTATCGATCCAGATCAAGAGTTGATTGGATTGGGTGCCGCCAATTTGGGCGCATCACTTACCGGCGGATTCCCGGTGACGGGGGGATTTTCACGATCTGTCGTGAACTATGACGCGGGCGCGGACACACCTGCGGCGGGCGCGTATACTGCTATCGGTCTTGCCGGCGCATCCCTGTTTTTGACACCCCTCATATTTCACCTTCCCAAAGCAACGCTTGCGGCAACGATCATCGTGGCCGTTCTCTCACTGGTCGACTTTTCAGTTCTGAAAAAAACATGGCACCATTCAAAGGCTGATTTTGCTGCAGTCATTTCAACGATAAGCATTACACTTTTGATGGGTGTTGAATTGGGCGTCTCAGCAGGGGTCACAGTTTCGATCCTCATTCACCTATACAAATCATCACGTCCTCATATGGCCATTGTCGGCCAAGTACCCAAAACTGAGCACTATCGGAACATTTTGCGTCATGATGTTTTGACCGATCCAAAAATTCTAACTATACGCGTCGATGAAAGTTTATATTTTGCAAACACCCGCTACTTGGAAGATCGCATTTACGATGAAGTCGCCCAACAGCTGGAAGTACAACATGTCGTGTTGATGTGCTCTGCGGTAAATACAATCGACATGTCGGCACTGCAATCGCTTGAAGCGATTAACGAACGGCTTTATGCTGGAGGCGTCACGTTCCACTTTTCCGAATTAAAAGGGCCAGTTATGGATCAGTTGAGCGCGACCGGATTCCTGGACGTATTGAGCGGCGAAGTCTTCCTAAGCCAACACAACGCTCAAACTACTTTACGGGTTGGATCAGATCTATGATTGCCGCAAGTTCCTTTACGATTCTTGGGAATAAACTCTGCAAAGCAGCCTTTGGAGGTGTCGGCTGACTAGATAGCTCAAGCATCACACAAAACGCACGCCTGTATCTCATTGAAACAACGCAATTATTCACACAATTATGGGCTAGTTTTCAATCTGGGGAAGCAGATGGCGGTGTCCGTTGACTAAGTAGATCAAGCATCAGGCTTTGCAAATGGGCTGCAATAAAATTAAGAGGCAACCAATGGGACGTCAAGTTTGTCTGACAATGCCTCCAAGACTATTCTGTGCAGGGGCGTAACCTTGCTCAGCAGATAGTTGTAACCACTTTTTGCTCTCCGCTATATCTACTGGCACACCTTGACAGCCTGAACAGGGACGGCCCAAAGCGGACCTCCACCCTCGTTTCAAGATGCTGCGGTCGCAGCCCGCATTGCTGCCATTCGTTGCAGTAGCAACTCAGTGGGCGGCTCGAACTCACACTCTGCGGACAACGCTGCCATTCGAGACGAATTCCCGGATGTCAATTCGTAGTGTGAAGCAGCCCTTGGGCTGAAGCGGTGATGCTCAGCTCTGCTTAAGTACAGGGAGAGTTATCTGTGGTGTAAAATGCGCCCAATGCTGTTCATCAAAATCTGTGCTGCTAGGGTTGATGTGCATCCAGTCAAGTCATAGTCTGGTGCAACCTCCACCAAATCGAGGCCAACAATCTTTCCGCGCTTTGCCAAACCGTCGATAAGTTCCAGAACCTCGTAGTAGATAAAGCCGCCATGGCTGGGTGTACCGGTTCCGGGTGCGATTGACGGATCGAACGCATCAATGTCGATGGTTAGATAATAGCGGCCACCTTCAGGAATACGCTCTAGCATTCCCTCGACACCCAGTTTTCGAAATTGGCGAACAGATTGAATATCAGATCCCATCGCGCGGGCATCTGCATACCCGTCGCTTGCGGTGGACGACACATTGCGAATGCCAATCTGGCTTAACCCTGTCACATAGGATTTTTCAGCGGCGCGGCGCATCGGGTTACCGTGGCCAAATTTTACACCGTGGCGCTCGTCCACAAAATCCAAGTGTGCATCAATTTGAACGACGTGGATTGGCTCCTGGTCGTCAAAGGCATTGATACACGGAATATTCACCGAGTGATCGCCGCCCATAACGACGGGAATGGCACCGGCAGCCAATATCTTCCGCACGCCATATTCAATGTTTGCATGGCTACTAACGGTATCTGTGTGAATAATGTCGGCATCGCCGATGTCGACGATTTTCACTTTAGACGGTTCCAGATAGGTGATGTCATCTTCGTGATCGTAAGCCCCTGCATGGCCAAAAGAGAACAAGGTTGATGCTTCACGGATGGCCCGTGGTCCCATTCGGGCTCCTGAACGCCATTGACAGCCAAAGTCGAAGGGCGCTCCAAGAACCGCCACATCTGCATCGATTGCGTCCCAATTTTCCACATATGGATATTTGCCAAAAGTGCAAATTCCGACAAATGGAAGGTTCAGACGCCCCCCTTCGTAACCATGTTCTGACATTCGAGTATCCTCTATACATTTTCAAAGTGCTGCGGTCACTGGGCCGCCATATTGTGGCATTGCAACCCGACGCGGCGTGTAAGATCCATCGGCGATAACTTTTTCAACATGGGCTGCAATCTCTTCCATCGGTGCGAACCAAACATCGCCATGATCCATTACAGCCGCCAAAAAGTTTGCGACAACTTCCCACCGAGCCAAACGACCCGTCGCAAAAGGATGCACAACCGGAACCCACAAACCTCCGTGGCGATAGGCAGCTTCGAACTCCTGAACAAAAGGCGCCCAGCCCGTTTCAGGCGAACGGATTGGCATCATGTAATCCAGATCCATTGACTGAACATATTGCGGCCAGTCATCCAACCCCCAGTGCGTAGGAAGCTCAATCAAAGATCCTTCCCTAGTCTCGATAACGTAAGGCACATCATCCGCCATGAGCGACGCATCGTATTTGAATCCGCGCTCTACCAACAAATCCGCTGATTCATTTGAGAAGTTATAGAGGGGTGCTCGCCACCCTCGCGGCTTAGCGCCTGTCATTCGCTCAATTACCGCAAGCGATTTGTCCATCCAACCCGCCTGTTCTTCGCGGCTTTGCAGAACGGGATTTTCGTGTAGGTAACCATGTTGTCCAATTTCATGCCCACCCTTGAGAATGGTCTCGACCGCCTCTGGGTAAGCTTCCATGCACCACGCCGGGATAAAGAACGTCTGTGTGATTCCGAGCCTGCGGTATGTCTCAACAATACGCGGTATCGCGACCGTTGGACCGTATTGCAACATTGAGATTGCAGAAGCGCGCTTGTAACCATCTGTCGGGTGGTCGAGATGGATAAGGCTGTCTGAATCCATGTCGAATGTCACACTACACGCGCATTTGGCACCATTTGGCCACGGAACCGGGTTGCTGATCATAGCTTGCATATTGGACATTTACTTCCCTCCTCGCTCATATTTGATGCCAATTGCGGCAGGCGGTCGAACTTTGCCAGCAAAGATGACGAGAGCCAGAAAGGACGCGATGTAGGGAACCATGGAAAACAGCTGATAGGGCACATCCGGACTGCCGAATTGCAAACGCAATTGCAGGGCGTCGGACATTCCGAAGAACAGGCAAGCCAAAAGCGCGCCGATCGGATTCCAGCGACCAAGGATCAAAGCCGCCAGTGCGATAAAACCCTTGCCTGCACTCATATTTTCGGTGAAAACAAACACTTGACTCAGTACTAAGTAGCACCCCCCAAGCCCGGCCATCGCGCAGCTTATGAGCACCGCATACAAGCGTACACGCGACACGCTGATACCAGCACTGTCGGCAGCCACCGGGTAATCTCCAATGGCGCGCAGGTTCAGACCCCATGGTGTTCTATAGATTACCCACCATGTCAGGGGCACCAGAAGATACATCAAATAGGTCAGTAAATCTTGAGTAAATAGCACCTTGCCTAATATCGGGATCGACGAAAGTAACGGTATGGCGATGGGTGAAAAGCCCGGCAGTGTTGAGGTGGCATCTGCCCCGAGGATGAGGCGTGCCAGATAAGATGTCAGGCCGATCATCAGGATGTTGATAGCGATCCCTGCAACCAATTGGTTGATCGCAAGCCCGACAGCCAAAGCGGCAAGGATAATGCCAGCAAAACTGGCAACGGCAAGCCCAAAAAACAGCCCTCCAAAAGGCGTTCCAGTTAAATAGGCACCAACCGCTGCGCCGAAGGCACCACCAAGAATGCACCCTTCCAGAGCAATGTTGAACACACCGGAGCGTTCCGAGATGACGCCGCCTACCGCCGCAAATATGATTGGAATGGACAGCCGCAGGCTGGTCGACAGGAAATCTGTCATTGCCTGAGCATCTAGGAGAAAATCCATCATTCATCTCCTTTCGGGGTTTTGGCAAAGGTATCGCCGACCTCGGCGTCCAGCTTGCGGCGACGCAGCAGAAACTGCGACCATTTGGTTGCGTTGTATTTAAACCCAAGGCTCGCGGCGACGAAGATAATTACCAGACCCTGAATGGCTTCAATCACAGTGCTTTCCAGTCCCACCGCCCGTTGCATAACCAGCGCACCGGCCTTCAGACCTGAAAGGAAAAAGGCAGCAATCGGTGCAATCAACGGATTAACCGACGCCAGGAAAGCGACAACGATGCCGTCGAACCCATAGCCGGGTGAAAAGTGATGATAGAGGCGATACTTCAGTCCAAGAACTTCAAACGTCCCAGCCAGACCACCCAATGCACCGGCTGCAAACATCACGCCAACGATGTACGGTTTTACGGGAACACCCGCATATTGTGCCGCTGTCGCATTTTTACCAATGGTATCAAGTGCAAAGCCAATGGTTGAATATTTCAGAACAAAAAACATCACCATAGCCAGAGCGACACCGACAATTACACCAGCGTGCGCGTCCGTTCCGTTCATAATCCACGGAAGCCAAAGCTCCTGACGGATTTCTTCGGAATAGGGATATGGCGCACCTTCCTGCATCATCGGTCCGCCCGCCACATAGCTAACGATGTTAATTGCGATGAAGTTCAATAATATTGTCAGGATGACTTCGTTCATGCCGTGATACGCTTTGAGGTAACCGGGGATCAGGCCCCAAAGGCCACCACCCAGTGCACCAGCAAGAACGCAGATCGGGACCAAGATAAGCGCAGACATTTCGGGCAAAAGTAGTGCCGCCATCGCTGAGAACAGGCCCCCCATGTAAATCTGGCCTTCGGCACCAATGTTCAAAAGCCCGGCGCGTAATGGTAAAATTACCGCCAGACCCGCCAATAGGATCGGCGAAGTTTTAACCAGGGTTCCAGCTAGCCCCCAGTAATCCAGGAACGCCCCTTTGAAGAGCTCGACGTAGGCCGTGATCGGGGAGACGCCCGCGATCAGGATCAGGCCCGATCCAACAAACAGGGCTATCAAAACCGCCCATATTGGACGAAGTAAATAGAAATATCGAATTGCCGTCAGCATCACGCGACCCCTTCTTCCTTGATGCCACCCATCAGCGCGCCGATACGTTCGTCGGTGACTTCGTCAGGTGTCAGAATGCCGGTGATTTCGCCTGCACACATGACCGCAATCCGGTCAGCAACGGTCATGATGTGCTCCAGTTCAGTTGAGATGTAGAGCACTGCTTTGCAATTCGCGCGCTCCGCCATTACAGTGCGCTGGACGGCTTCAATTGCGCCAACGTCAAGGCCCTTGCAGGGCTGCATCACCACCAAAACACGCGGATCACATTCCACTTCGCGTGCAAAGATCAGCTTTTGTTGGTTGCCGCCGGACAAAAATCGAACGTGCTGGTCGATATTCCGCATCCGCACATCATACCGGTCCACCCAGTCCTTGGCTTTCTCTCGAACCTTGCTGGTGTTGATAACACCTTTGCGAGAGAACGGCGGAATACGGAAATCGCGGAGCATCGAATTTTGTGCGATGGAAAAATCCAGTACCAACCCAGTGTGATGCCTGTCCTCAGGCACGTATGATACATGGTGTGTATGGCGGCGGGCATACACTGACTTGTGGGTGATATCTTCACCATCAACAGTGATTGTGCCTGCTTCCGGGTCCAATAGACCGGTGATGACTTCAGACAGCTCGGCCTGACCATTCCCATCCACCCCAGCGATCCCCAGAACCTCGCCCGCGCGAATTTCCAGCGATACACCCTTCAGTGCCTCAATTCCCCGGTTGTCGCGTGCACGTAGACCTGAGGCCTTTAAAACGATGTCGCCCGGCTTTTGATCGCCGCGATCCACCACGTCATGAACAATCTCGCGCCCAACCATCAAACGCGCCATTTCACGAGCGTCCGATTCAACAACTCTGACTTCAGCGCTGACTTTACCGTGCTGCATGATTGTGACGTTGTCAGCAATCGCTTCGACCTCATCTAGTTTATGGGTGATAAAGATCACGGTTTTGCCAGCCGCCCTCAGGCGCGCCATGCCATCAAGGAAATTTGAAATTTCGTTCGGAGCCAGTACGCTCGTTGGTTCGTCCAGAATGATGATATCGGCATCCCGAAACAACACCTTCAGGATTTCGACCCGCTGGCGCATGCCGATTGGCAGCTTCCAAACCTCTTCGTGTGGATCGATATCAAATTGGTATTCTTCAGATAACTCGGCAAGCCGTTTGACGATCCTGCCCAGATCAAGCTTTGCCCCTTGATCCGGCAGGCCCAAAGCGACATTTTCGGCAACCGTCAAAGTATCGACCAACATGAAGTGCTGGTGGATCATCCCGATCCCCATTTCCATCGCTATTCGGGGTGATGGAATTTTGGTCACTTTTCCATTGAGCGAGATCTCTCCCTCCTCGGGTTGATACAAACCGAAAAGGATATTCATCAAAGTCGTTTTTCCGGCACCGTTCTCGCCAAGGATTGCGTGAATGGAGCCTCGCTCGATTTCCATATGCACGCCGTCTAGTGCGCGAAAATCTCCAAAAAGTTTTGCAATACCATCAAGTTTTAGCACTAGTTCTGACATAAGAACCTCCCGTCTACCGGCCTAAATTCCCTTCAGGGACGGGCTATTCGCCCGCGCCTAGGGAGGAACTCTGATGTTAACGTGTCGTGATTTCGCCAGCGACAATCTGGTCAATGATCCCAGAGGCGCTTTGCTGGACATCAGCAGACACCCGATCCGAATAGCTGCCGATCCGGGCGGCCGTAGGAGTTTCCAGCCCGAAACTGTAGGACTTGCTTTCGATCTCACCGGCCTTGGCAGTTGAAATCACCTCGACCAATGCGCTGCGCATGTCAAAGATTGCCGACTGGATAACCGTGTCGGGCCAATCTGCAATGGCATCATAGTAAATTCCTATGCCCATGGCACCTTGCTCACGCACACCCTGCAAACTTCCGACCACAGCATTGTCCATCGACGGGAAAATCACATCTGCACCCTGATTAATCAGGTTTAGTGCGGCTTCTTTTCCTTTTGCCACATCGTCCCAATCATTTGTCCACGCCGTGAACACTTGCCCATCCGGGCGCGCATCCATAAAGCCTCTTTCGAAGCCCTCGCCAAGCTGTACGTAGAACTGTAGTTTTTGCGCGCCAATATACCCTGCTTTGCCAGTTTCGGAGGTTTGGCCTGCCACATGCCCCATCACATAGCCCAAGGCGGGAAAATCAAAACTCATTGTCGCGATGTTTTCACCGGCCTCTGTTCCATTGACGATCAAGAATTGAGTGTCAGGAAACCGCCCTGCAACCCGGCCAACGGATTCCTGAAATTCGCCGCCATGCCCAATCACAAGATCATAACCACGACGGGCGTAGTCGGACAGCGCCTGCGGCTGGTCTGGCTGCGCCGTCTTTTCAGAATAGGCGAAGTCGATCGAAAGCTCCTCGGCTGCACGTTCGACGCCCTCAAAGCCAGCCTGATTGAAGGAACGATCTGTGATCACTCCAGGCAAAACAATCGCTACCTTAAAGTCATCTGCTTGCACGGCACCTGCCATTGCTGCAATTGACGTGGCGCAAATTATAGCAACCTTTGCCGCCGATCTGAGTTTCGATATTTTCATTGTAACCTCCAAGTTAAGTTGTCTTAAAAGATTAAGACACTAAATGATTATAAGTCAAGAAATTTATTGTGACACATAATTTCGTGTGCGATACTGGTGACCAATGAGAGGTTTTATAATGGAAAAAAAAGGACTTAGAGAGCGCCAAAAGGAAACGCGCCGGGCGCGAATACTCGAAGTTTCCCGGAAAAGGTTCCAAGATGCGGGCTACTCAAACATCACGATTGAGGACATCGCCGCAGAATCAGAAATCTCAGCAGTGACCGTCTATAAATACTTTGGCAGTAAGGCCGGATTGCTACTGGCTCTTGTCGGTCAAAGCGATATGATCCTGATCAAGAAACTTGAAGAGTGCGCTAATTCGCAACACCCAAGCCTTATCGAAGCGGTCTTGGATTTTGGACGGATAATGCGGCAACACGCGATGACTTACCTCCAGAAATCGACCTGGAGAGAGGTCATATCTGCATCGATATCCGAAGGCAGCCGGGAGTTTGGTAGAACATATAGCGAATTGGACAGTGTTTTGATCGAAAAGATGCGAACACTTATTGTTGGGCTGCAAGACAGAAACCTTGTCACCACAAACATAGACGCGTCCGCTCTCGCAGACTGTTTGTTCTCTTTGCAGAACATCCGATTTTTCCAGTTTATCGCAGACGACACCATCGAAATGGAAGCTGCCAACGAAAAATTTCGTCAAGATCTGGAAGCTTTGCAGGTGGCCTTTGGCAGCAGGGCAGTTTTGAAAGCGACATCATAGCAACGAACTTGGATTCAAAAAATATTTGTGCTTAAAATCAATTTGAGATTGGGGAGCAGTCAATTGAAATTTATATTGGTGTCAGCTGACTGAGTAGATCAAGCATCAGGTTTTGCAAATGGGCGAAGACGCTTTAAAGCTTCATCAGAATACCCTAATTCTCTTGCAACGTCATTATTGTGTTCACCTATCTTAGGAAGATCCCGGTAGAGATCAGGTCGTGCTCCATCATATTCAAAAGGAAGTGCTGGAACTTGTGTGCGAACGCCATTACTTAAAGTCACTTCAACGGTTGCACCAGGATGATTAACATGAGGATCGTCAAAAAGCTGGTCTGGTCGAAGAATTGGTGCAAATGGTAGACCAACGCGTTCACAAATTGCACTGGCTTCAGATAATTCTAGCTTTTGGAACATTTCCTGTATGATTGGTATGAATGCGTCCCGACAAGTCACCCGTTGCGCATTAGTTTGAAGTTCTACGTCTTGAAGAAGACTTTCCAGCTCGAAGGCGTTACAGAATAGAATCCACTGTTTGTCACTAACAACACCAACAAAAATCTTTTTGCCATCTGCTGTAGCAAATACGTCATAGACAGCCCATGCAGATACACGCTCAGGCATTGGTGCTGCAGCAATTCCTGTTTGGCGATACTGAACCATGTGTTGTGCAACAAGGAACATATTACTCTCGAACAAACCAGAGCGAACAAAAGTACCTTTGCCAGTTTGATGGCGTTCTAATAGTGCCGCCTGAATAGCAATTACCCCAAATAAACCGCCCATCACATCATTTACTGAAGCTCCAGCTCGCATTGGGTTTCCTTCAGGACCTGTCATGTATGCTAATCCACCCATCATTTGAACTACTTCATCCAGTGCAGCACGTTTTTCATACGGACCACTAAGGAAACCCTTTAATGCGCAATAAACTAAATTAGGATTGATTTTTTGCATTGCGTCATAACCAAGACCTAGGCGATCTAATACTCCTGCACCAAAGTTTTCAATTAGTACATCAGAGGCGCAAACTAGTTCTTTCGCAAATTTGAGACCCTCTTCAGATTTTAAGTTAACTGATATACTACGCTTGTTGCGATTATATGCTCCGAAATAGCCCGAACCCGACCCAGGCAAGTAACGTGTTTTGTCACCATCTTGAGCAGGTTCAACTTTAACCACGTCAGCGCCAAGATCAGCAAGAATCAGCCCACAGGTAGGACCCATGACCATATGACTAAATTCGACAACTCTAATACCATCTAGTGGGCGTGTTTTACTATTCATTATGAGTTCCTTTTCGCAGCGTAAGTAAAACCTTTAGGCAAGCCAACTTCGGGAACATTTCCATAGAGGACTTCATCTGGAAGTCCGCGCAACAAAACCTCTCGTGAAGCAATTAAAGCATCTAGGTCAATACCTGTATTCAAACCCATTGCTTCAAGCATAAACACCAAATCTTCAGTCACAATATTTCCTGTTGCACCGGGTGCATAAGGGCAACCACCTAGTCCACCTAGTGAAGAGTCGAAGGTGGATACATCAACCTCAATTGCAGCCACGACATTTGCTAAACCTTGCCCTCGGGTATTATGCAGATGGGCACCTCCCATTTTTTCATCCCCTATCTCTGAGCGCAAACGGCGGAACATGCGCTTGATCTGTGCCGGGTTGGCATAACCAGTTGTATCAGAGAGGCCGATGCTATCCGCACCCGCTCTTGCTAACAAACCAGCCATCTCAATAACCCAGTCTTCCGATACCGTTCCTTCAAGTGTGCAACCAAACGCAGTCGAGATACCAACTTCTATATCTGGGCGTTGTTTTACAGGGAGATTATCTCGAAACTTACAAATTCGGTGAACTTCTTCAATAGCCTCTGCAGGGGTTTTCCCTATATTCTTTATGCTATGCGCATGTGAAGCGGATGGAGGAATAGTTAGCTTTCGCGCACCCGCTGCAACAGCTAATTCTGCACCCTTAAGATTTGGGACTAATGCCAAAACCATAAGATTATCAATTTTATTTGTTTCACTTACAAGTTTGGCACAATCAGCCATCTGAGGTAATAGACGAGGTGAAACAAACGAACCAACTTCGATTTCTTGAATTCCCGAAGCTGCCAAAGCTTTAATCCAATTCAGCTTATCTTGTGTGTCCATAATGCGTTTAATGCTTTGCAGCCCATCGCGTGGACCAACTTCACTCACTAATATGTCAATTTCTTGAGGCACGCATAGTCCTTCCTATGTAACTATTTTAAATTAAACATATTTTTATAATTCTAAAATCTATGCCTAAATCTTCTGTAATATATGTTTTGTTATCCACGTCCTTTGTGAACGACCTTCGCCGCTGTAAAGAATTCTCGGCAAAGACTACCTTTTTCGGGCGCACCGTACGATGAGCCTTTACGACCTGTAAATGGTGCATGAAAATCCATACCCGCTGTGGGTAAGTTAACCTGAACCATACCTGCTTCAGCGTTTCGTGTAAAATAGTCAATCTTAACAGCGTCCTGCGTGACAATTCCTGATGACAAGCCAAAGTCGGCGTCATTTGCTGTTTCAAGTGCTGCATCAAAATCTGGCACTCTAAAAACAGCAGCAATAGGTCCAAAGATTTCATCACGTGCAATTGCAGATTGAGGTGACACTTCTGTAAAAAGAGTTGGAGCAAAATAATATCCTGGAGATTTGACATCGATCTGCCCACTTCTTGAAGCAAGCGTTGCGCCATCAACTTCAGCTTGGGAAACGTAACTTTTGTTAATTTCTAACTGTGCCTCACTGGCAACTGGGCCAATTTGGGTGTCAGGCGCACGAGCATCACCAACCCTGAGTTCCTTCATTGCTTCGCTCATTCGATCAACAAAATTTTCATATATTCCATCTGTTACGATTAATCGAGATGATGCCGTACATCTTTGACCCGTTGAAAAAAAACTACCTTGAATCGCACAATGCACAGCTAAATCTAAATTAGCATCATCAAGTATAATCAATGGGTTCTTACCTCCCATCTCTAATTGCATTTTTGCTCCACGGGCGAAAAGTGATGCACCTATCTTACGACCTACAGGTGTGGAACCAGTGAAAGTAACACCAGAAACTTTGGGGTGCGAAACGATCACCTCGCCTACTTCAGCTCCTGTCCCCATTACAAGATTAAATACACCTTCTGGCAAACCTGCACGAGCAATAATATCTGACAATAGCCAAGCTGATCCAGGTACCAGCTCAGCAGGTTTAAAAACAACAGTATTACCGTAAGCCAGAGCGGGTGCAATTTTCCATGCCGGAATTGCTTGTGGGAAATTCCAGGGTGTAATCACACCTATCACGCCGATTGGTTCCCGCAGAACGTTAAGTGATACACCTTCCCGAAGGGACTGGTACATTTCACCGGTTGCTCGATAAGCTTCAGCCGCAAAATATTTAAACAAATGTCCTGCCCGATGCGCCTCTGCAGTAGCTTCTGATAATGTTTTGCCCTCTTCGCGTGACAGCATATCTCCGAGTTCATCCACACGCGCAAGGATTTCTGACCCAATTTTATCAAGCGCCTCAAAACGTACTAAAGGTGATGTATCACGCCATTTGGAAAAAGCCGTAGCCGCACATTCAATCGCTTCATTTGTTTGAGCACCACTAGCCTGCGCATAATGACCAATCGTGTCATTCAAGTCAGATGGATTAATATTCGCTTTAGCATCATTATTAGTGACCCAAGATCCAGCTATAAAATTAGGAAACAATTCACCGTTCATAGCACTTCCTCCAAAACTGGTCGCCATCCGATATCTTCATGTCGATGGTCCACTGTATTTACGTAAAAGTATGTTGGACCATGATAACCTCTACATACCCGACCATTTTCTCGGCTTGCGACTGGTTCAGCTGTCCAACTTACAGCACCAAACCAATTCCATAAACTATTGTGTGCTGAATTTAGATGATCCGGCCCAAGCGGAGCAATATTATCCGAAACCTCAATTTTTGGTGCGTTCAACACATTACCACCAACTAAAGTATCCCATTCATTAGACAGCAATGCTCCTTTGTAAGGATCATCGTGGGGAGTATCACCCCCAGTCATTAATCGGCAACAAAACTGCTTTCCATCAATACACACATTTATGCCATAGACATATCCAGCATCGTTCAAATCTTGCCAACTTACGCGAGCTAATAACATGCGATCTGCTACTAGGTAGTGTTTACCTTCTTGTTTAAACACATGCCAGATAAGCCGATCTGACGGTTCTTTGGGACTATCTATAAAAGACCAGTTATTCCAATTTGGGTCACTTTCAAATTCAGGAATATTACCTGTTTGCAGTCCCTCATAGGGACATAATATCGAAAGATCAGTTATCCAAGGTCTAGATGCTGGAGTAAGAGTTTGCCCCCTATGAGATAATCCACCCAATTTTTGAATTCCAATGTAATTCATTACAGCGAAACCTCCGTTTGGGTGCGGAATTTACGAAGGATCCGAAATAGCATTTCCGCTGCCAGAAATTCTGTACGTTCTGAAGGATCAAGGGGTGGCGATACTTCAACAATATCTAACCCACCCAAGGGTGCATCAGATAATCCATCAAGCATATCATAATATTTACGAGGTGTAATACCACTATGGACTATAGATCCTGTACCAGGAAGGTAACCAGCATCCATAGCATCAATATCTATTGAGAGATAAAGTTCATCACACCCTTGCATGGCATGTGCAAGAGCTTGACGCATAACCTCTTCTGCACCCATTTCATGCACATCATTAGCCGAAAATACTCGGCCACCCTGCCCTTCAATTAAGGCCAATTCACCACTATCAACCCAGCCCGTAATTCCAACCCACACCATATTAGATACATTTACGTTTGGGAGTTCAGATATTCGGCGAGCATTTGTTGCATGATTATGCGTACCCCAAGCACCTAAACGATCTGAAAAATCAAGGTGACCATCAATCTGAATGTACCCAAAATTAGAATTTGGCGCACGCTTAGATAATCCTCGAGAATACCCAAGGCAGGCTGGAAAACTGTTATAATGATCTCCACCCAAAGCCAAAGGGATAGCTCCCCCAACAGTTAACTCTTCAGTCATAGCCGCAATGGACTGTGTCGTCGCGTCAACATTATCCGCAGTAATCTCCGCATCTCCACAATCAACCAACCAACCTACTGCAGGCAAAGTGCGATACTGAGTGTCTGGATCAAAGCTCCCATTTTGAGGGCGCATAGACTGCATAAGGGTTGTAGCTTTTCTTAATGCTTCAGGACCAAACCTAGTTCCTAGGCGACTAGAATGCGTCCAATCACTCGGCATGCCTACAACACCAATCTGCCCTGAATTAACTTCAGAAACATCACAAAATTGCTCATTAAATAGCCGATAACCTGGTTGAACTAGAGATGCATGTGCTGTGTTAGTATTTGCAATCATAACGCTACATTTTCCTTTGAATTTGTGTTTTTGGATCTGATTCAAATCCAAGCCTAGAATATATAAATGCTAGAAGAGATGTGACCATCAATCTTTGTCCAACCTTTATTACACCCATCCCAGGTCTGTCAGGGTTCAAACCAGTTAACATAATGGCACTTACCTTTTGCTTTCCAATTACACTTAGCCATTTTGTAACCGTATCAAGATTACAGCCACCAAGACGAGGTTGATCACAAAGAACGCTTAGGGATGTTTCAAATACTGAGAGATCAAACTGTACAAATAATGGTTTTGAACTATCTCGCCACTGAGAAAAGTTATTAAACTGTTCGGACATGTTCAATTTGCAAATTTTATTAAAGTCACTCTGCATAGGCGCTATATGAAAATCATTTTCATTTCGCAGAATACCTCCAAGTTGCACTTTTTGACTTTTAGGTAGTGAACTCTGGACTGTATCAGACATTTGATTTGACCCACCCAACAAAATAGCGCAAGCTCCAATATGATTTATCTGTCGTGTTACCTTTTTTAATAAATCATGAGACTTTTTATCATCTCCAATTGGTATGTCTCCAAGATCACATAACCTTTCGTGAAGTCCATCAGTTTGAATACTTTCTCGCGCATCAATATCAACAGGGTGGCTGAATTGAGGGTTTGCATGCCAGCCAAAATAGACCGAAGTTTCACGCAAAGCTCTCGAAGCAAGAGATTGGCCTGCATGGGGTGCATTAGTATCTTCAAATGGAAGACCTATAACTACTAAATCACCAGATTTTACATCGCAGATTTCTTTACTTTGTGAGCGCATAAAAGACAAATGTCCCGCCATGCGTGGTAAAGGTGCAGAACGTAAAGGCATCAATGAGCTCCTTTATCGAGGCGTTTGACCACAGCTTCTAGGATATTAAGCGCCACCTGGGTTTCTGTGCTACCGCGACCATCTAGCTCCGGTGCAAGTCCAAAAATTGCTACGGCAATTATTTTATTTGGAATATTTTTAATTTGGGTAATTATCTGTGATGGTGATAGCCCATTTAAACGGCGCGGTTTTGACACCCATTTACCCGCAAGCTCTTTCAAATCTACAGACAAGATAATTTTTTGAGTTTTGGACAAATTAAGCTTATTATTATTTGATATTGAAACAATAGGAACATCTAGATTTACAACATTTTCTACGGCTGCTCCTAGAGCTTTCAAGCCACTGGAGTCCCCACCAACTAAAACCAAATAAGTCCCAAGTTTAAGAACCTCCTCACATTGCGATATAACTGCAGAAAAATGTTTTTCTGGCTCGAGTGGAAACACATTAAGGTCTCCAAGATCAGTAGCATTTATTGGCACAATTTTAGATCTAGATTTATATCTCAATTGTCTTGCCAAATAGCGTTGACCAGCAAAAGTTTGGTCAAGATTATCACAAAAATAACCTGCTATTGCCACCTGATTAGGTACGAGATCTTCTAAATCACTTATTGGCAAACCTAAAAAACTTGGAATTTTATCAAATCTTATTTGCACCACATCACCCATTACTCAGCGCTTGATTAATAGCTTCAATCGCAGCTAATTCGGATAAACCACGCGTATCTAGGGTGGGTGCAAGCCCAGTGATTACTATAGATTTCCAGTTACAATCCATTGCACCAACAACTGAAACTAACGTTTCAGGCTTGATACCACCAGGATTGAGCCCAATAGTGCCAGCCGCATGTCCCAAATCAATTACCGACATGTCTATCCAAAGAATAGCACTCTTAGGGGCCTTTATAGTAATAGCCTGCTGCTCATCTAACTGACGTGCTGTCGACCAAACCATATTGCGAGTGTTGATTTGGTCCCAGACCTCAATTGGTTGCTCACCATTCAATCCTAGCCACACTGTATTTTCTGTCCGCTCTACAAGATCATGCCTAGCCAGTGGCATACAGGCAACAACTGGGAGGTTAGGCAAAGTCTGCAGTATCACATTAGCAACATCTGATGTCCCACCTATAACAATTGGTATAACATCGACATTTACTAAATGTGATATAAGCTCCATCAATGAACTGGTCCAATCACCCGAAACATCCAAATTGCCAAGATCTCTTCCATTTGCAGGTAGTTTAGTATCAAGCTGTTGTGTCATTTTACGCAATGCATCGGGAGCTAAGGAGGCACCTATGCGAGAACCTTTATCAACTTCACTTGGAACACCTAAAACACCTATATTACCCACCTTGCATTCGGAAATAACACCAAATGGCAAACCGCCATACCCAGATACCATCGATCTTTTATGTGTGTTGTTCATTATAAAGGCACCTTGTTTGATAAAGACTTACAATCTCGTTTAATTTGGCTATAAAAAGTTATAAAAAAGTTTCGAAAGGTCTGCATATGTCTGACAATACTAAAGCAATAGACACCACAGGAGGTGTAGAAGCAGTTGAGCGTGCATTGCGTGTTTTGGACATATTTAATCCCGGTGATTCCGGTCTTTCTCTGAAAGAAGTTTCGACCCGCAGCGGAGTAAATAAGGCAACAATACTGCGTTTGAGTGTCTCTCTGGAGAAGTTTGGGCACATTACGAGGGACGCGGAAGGTTTGTTCCATCTCGGCCCATCCTTGTGGCGCCTGGGCTCGGTATTCCGCCAAAACTTGCGAATGGGACCAATTGTGCGACCAGTTTTGGCAAACCTTGTAGATACAACGGGTGAAAGCGCTTCTTTTTACGTACAAAGAGGTAATTCTGGCGTTTGCCTCTACCGCGTTAATTCGAAAAGACTTGCGCGAGATCATGTAGAAGAAGGCGAAATAATCCCACTTGGCATGGGTTCTTCTGGTCAGGTGCTCGATGCATTTTCCATATGCCAAGGTAATCATGTAAATACAATTAGAAAGAATGGATATTATCTTAGCCTTGGGGAACGTGACCCTGATGTTGCGGGACTTTCTGCCCCAGTTATTGGAATTGATGATGAACTTCTTGGTGCAGTTAGTCTCTCTGGTTTGTGCCACCGTTTTAATGAAGAAACTGTTGAAAGCTACCGCGATGCAGTCTTCGATGCAGCTCAAAAAATTCGATCTGACATCGGTGATATTTAATGCGCTTATCATTTGTCAATATTCTTCCTAAGGCCAATCAACTGAACACCGACAAGAACTGTAACCGACACAACAATTAGACAAGTCGAAATTGCAGCAATTGTAGGATCTAACTGATCACGCAGAGCATTAAACATACGCCGGGTAATTGTTGCATTATCTCCACCAGATACGAGCATCGAGATCACAACTTCATCAAGAGATGTTATGAAAGCGAGGAAAGCACCTGTCTGGATTGAAAATTTGACCTGAGGTACAGTAATTGTCCACAAGGCTAGAGCTCTCGAAGCGCCCAAACTACGAGCCGCTAGTTCCTGATCAAAATCATAGTTTCGCAATCCCGACATCACTGTTACAATAACAAAAGGTAACGCCAAAGCTGTATGGGCAATTACAACGCCCGTGAGCGTATAATTTAATCCAACTTTTGCATAAAGACTAAATACGCCAACTGCTATTAAAATTACAGGCACAACAATAGGCATTATTACAAGGAACTGCACAGTATTCCTGATCTGAGGAGTTGAACAATGTAGTCCATAAGCACAAAGTGATCCTAAAGGCGTTGCAATCACTGTTGTCATAATTGCTGCAATAAGAGAGGTCTTTGTAGCACTCATCCACTCAGGAGATGTAAAATATGCAGTATACCATCTAAACGAGAAGGAGGTTGGTGGAAACTCTAAAAATGAAGCCCCAGAGAAAGACATCGGAATCACTATAAGGGTGGGCAAGATTAAAAAAAATAACACTGCAATGCCAACTACAGTCAACCATAAACCATCAATTTTACGTTGTTCTATTTGTTCCATTTTCAGCTCCTCATCGCATAAATAATTTATCAAGGCCGAATACACGGTTCATCAGCCAAATCATTACCAATGCAAGAAGTAATAGAACAACGCCCAAGGCGGATGCGGCCCCCCAATTGGAATAAACTGTAATTGTACTCTCAATACGTTGTGCAAGCATCTGGACCCTTCCACCTCCAAGCAAAGCTGGGGTTACGAAAAAGCCAAGTGAGAGTATAAATACGAGCACAATGCCCGCAAATAGGCCTGGTAGTGACATAGGAAAAAAAACTCGCCAGAATGCGCCCCGTGGACTTGAACCAAGTCCCAAAGCTGCCCTAACAAGGTCAGTATCAATACCACGCATTGTAGCGTATAGAGGTAAAATTAGAAAAGGTAACATGATATGAACCATGCCAATGATTGATCCGGTCAAGTTATGTGCCAACTGTAATGGTTCATCAATCACTCCAAGGGACATAAGTGATGAATTAATAATGCCATTTCGCTGTAACAGCACAAGCCAGGCGTAGGTGCGTACAAGAACCGAAGTCCAAAAAGGAACTAGTACAAAAACCATTAAAATTCCAGCTGTACGATCCGGCAATTTGCACAACCAATAACATAATGGGTAACCAAGTAAGACACAAATTATTGTAACAGAAATACTGATTTGGAAAGTGACTACAAAAGTTCGTCGATACAACGCACTATTGAATATACGTGTATAGTTCTCCATACTTAACTCTCCTGCAGCATTATAAAATGACAGTGAAGACAACCAGAAAATTGGCAAAAAAACGACGATTAGAATTGTCAGAACAGCAGGCAACGATAGTCCAAAAATAGTTACAGCTTCCCTGCGTTCTTCAGATTTAAGAATGTTTATATTCTGAGTTGATTGATCAATAAATTTTGCATCAACGCTGCTCATAATAAATGCTCCGGTACGATAATTGTATCTTCAGGATGCAATGCCAGACCAATCTTTTCCCCTCTAGAGGGTAATCCCGTTTGCCCAGCGCGATTTGCAGGTACACGTACATTAATCAGTCCAAGTTTTTTATTTTGAACAATTACTAGAACACTGTCACCTTGATAAATTATGTCATGGACTTTCCCAGATAAATCGTTTGATTTTTTAGGTATTGCACCAGAAATGACTTCTAAGAGTTCAGGTCTAATTATCAAATGATGTTTGCCACTGCCCTGTATAATTGATTGATTAGAAATTATTTTACGCCCGTTAAGTTTTGCTGAATTGTTCTCCACATCAATTGGCACGGAAACTGACTCACCAATAAAATCTGCCACAAAAAAACTTTTAGGCTGACGGTAAAGTTTTTCAGGAGTATCAATCTGCTCTATCCGGCCGTGATTTACAACTGCAATACGATCTGACATGGTCAAGGCTTCTCGCTGATCATGCGTTACATACACGACTGTTGCATCCAGTTTTTGATGAAGCGCTTTTAATTCTATCTGCATATGTTCGCGTAACTTCTTGTCGAGTGCTGAAAGTGGCTCATCCATAAGAATAATTTGCGGCTCAAAAACCATTGCACGAGCAAGTGCAACACGTTGTCTTTGACCGCCAGATAATTGAGTAATTCTCCTATCCCCATATTCACCAAGCTGTACAGTTTCTAGTGCGCGTTCAGCACGTATCTTTTGGTCACTTTTGGAAACTCCACGTACTTTGAGTGGATAGGCCACATTTTCAGCAACAGTCATAAATGGAAACAAAGCATAACTTTGAAAAACCATACCTAGACCACGTTCATGTGGTGGTGTTGCAATTACTTCCTGTCCACCAAACTGAATTGATCCACTATTTGGCCGAACAAAACCCGCAAGTGCCATCAAAAGAGTTGTCTTACCCGATCCCGATGGGCCCAAGAGCGTTAGGAATTCCCCAGCAGAAATGTTTAGTGAGACATCATCCAGCGCTTTGACTAGTCCATAAGATTTGGACAGGTTAGAGATGTCGATGGGTAAAGATTTGCTTGAAGACATAATTTATCCTTTAAGTGTAACATAGGCGCGGCTTTATATTAGCCGCGCCAAACTTTTTTATTGTTGGATTAGTGTATCAAACTCTTCAGTTAATTCACCCAACTGACCAATATAAAAATTTGGATCAACTAATAATTGTTTTTCATAGTTTGCAGGATGGGTATTTACTTTCACAGCCATCTCTTCCGAGATAATTCCAGTGTCAAAAGCACCAGCATTTACTGGGCCTAATGGCATCGTAACAGCAAGCCTTGCCTGTGATTCAGCGCTGAGCACTTCATTAATCAGGCGCATGGCGTTTTCTGCATTAGGCGCACCTTTTGGCACAAGTAAACAATCTATATCCATTGTACCGCCATCAAAAGCATAGGCCACATCTATTCCTGATGCGATTACACTTTCAACACGGTTGTGCCCCATATGAATAACATCTACCTCACCATCACGCAGTAATTGTGCAGATTGCGATCCACCACGATACCATACTGTAACTTCTGGAGCTATTTCCCCTAATTTAGCCCACGCACGTTTAACTCCCTCATCCGTAGCAAGTGTGTTGTAAACATCTTTCATCGGCACACCATCAGCCATCAGAGCTGCTTCAAGATTATAATTAACCTTACCATGCATTCCCCGTTTACCTGGGAAGTTTTCCAAATCCCAGAACTCTGCCCAATTTGAAGGACCATTATCCCCAAAAACAGCTTTATTATATGCGATTACCTTAGTGAAATTGATAAAACCAATATAATTTTCATGTATCAATTCTTTAGGAATACCCGTTGTGTCAACAATGGAGTAATCAATTGGTTCCAGACTACCTTCTCGACTGAGTGTTTCACATGAAGGTAAATCCTGCTCGGTCACATCCCAAGCAACAGCACCAGCAGTGATCTGAGCACGCACATCTTGAATACCATTAGTTGTATCTTCTTTTACTGTGATATTTAACGCTTTAGCCGCAGGTTCAAGCATAGATGAACGCAATGCATCTTGAAATGACCCCCCCCAAGATGCAAAAACCACTTCACCGTCTGCGTAAGCAGGCGCCGTTAATACAAGACTGCTGGCAACAATACTGGCTGCGAGCGACAGGCTTCTCTTTTCTTTATTCATTTAAGTTTCTCCCTTTAATTCCCAATTTGGCAAATATTCACCTTTGTGACTATCAACTTTTTTTAATATTTCACTCAGCGAAACGCTGTTTCATTTCTATAATATTGATGCTATATTTAGTCAATGCTTTATTTCATTCCAGAGCTATTAAAAAAGCACACCACGAGCTCAACTAAATAATAATTTATCTGACCTAATTATTTTGAAAAACTTAAAGTTATCAGTGTAAATAACTTCTTTATTATTATGCTTTAAAAATTATATAATAAATCAACACCCATAAATTGAACTGAAAGCTTACTCTGCATGGCAGTACAATCTGTTATTTATAATGACTTTATCCTATGCACTCTAGTAATTGTTCAGCTATTAACTGTGGTTGCTCGAGCATAATAAAATGACCAGTATTTGGCACCAAAGTTATTATAGATTGTGGAACCCGAGATCTTAATTCATTCAGCCAAATAGAAGACGATTGGGTAGTAACTGATTGACGAACCTCATGTTCATCAAGAGTTGTTGATTGCAATATTGAAACCGGACATGATAGACGATCTGCAGACATAAGAAATTTATTACAATCCCATTCAGACATTGCATAATAATATGCTTTCAAAACATTAGTTGGATATTGTGCAGCTCGTTGCTCAATATTATATTTTTGATTTTCACCGAGATTAGCTACCATCATCGATTTTACTGTTTTTTTCGCCCAACCTATTTTACCAAGTTGTTCAATTTTTTTTGCTAAGTTGGAAACTGCTTTTTTTGGATTTTCAGGTAAATTACTACCGTCAAGCAAAAAAAGATTAGTAACGCGATTTTCATAGTTAGCAGCCAACTCAATTGCAATACGCGCGCCCATACTGTGACCCACGAGAATAAAGTTATCAAAACCCAGATCATCTGCATGGGTAATCACATCGGAGGCGCATTCAGTTATACTTATGTTTCCCATTAGAGGTACAGCATCCGGACTTCCACGGAGCTTAACAATTCCCACTTTAATATTATCTGGAAGTATTGAGGAAATATAGCACCAATCCTGCCAACCACACGCCCAACCATGAACAAAAATAACATTCATGGCTGAGCAAAATCTAAAAAACTAATGAAGTAATTCAATTTGAACTATTGTTGAACCATTGCATCAAAACGTTCTTGCAGTTCCACAAAGTTTTTAACGTAAAAGCCTGCGTCAATGACTACTTGTGTTTTCATGTTATCAGGGGCCGCATTGTTTTTTGCTGCTAATTCATTTGAGATGAGTCCAGTCTCAAATGCATTTGCATTCACAGGGCCATAAGAAATTGCTACTGCCATTCTCGCCTGTGATTCAGCCGATAACATCTCATTGAGAACAAGCATTGCATTCTCTCGATTAGGTGCACCTTTAGGTATCAACAAACAATCTGCATCTGTTGTAGCCTGATTCCAAGTGAACCCAACCTTTATTGAATCGGCATTTAATGCCTCCGCACGGCCATTTCCAATATGAATAAAATCAATTTCTTCATCTGCCATTAACTGTGCTGCCTGAGAACCACCTCTATACCAGACAGTAATATCAGGTGCTATTTCTTTAAGTTTAGCAAAAGCTCGGTCCACTCCACCTTTACTATTTAGTACTTTGTTTACATCAATTGGGTCCACTCCATCCGCCATTAATGCTGCTTCCAACGCGTGGGAAACTGAATTAAACATTGCTCGAGTTCCTGGATAAGCTTCAGTATTCCAAAAATCAGCCCATGATTGTGGACCATTATTGCCAAATTTATTAGATTGCCAACCAATGACAAGAGAATAAGTCAATAGACCTACCCACTCTTTGTCAACGAGTGAAGATGGAATACCATCGGTCGAAACTACATCATAGTTGATAGGTTCCAATGCTCCTTCTTGTTTCAAACGGGCACAATCAGATAAAGCTTGTTCGGTTATATCCCATGCTACTGAGCCCGCAGTAATTTGTGCCCGAACGTCTTGAATACCATTAGTCGTATCCTCTTTTATCATAATCCCTAATTTTTTTGCAGCAGGATCCAACATAGAATTCCTAAGTGCTTCTTGAAAAGACCCACCCCAGGATGCAAAAACCACTTCGCCGTCTGCGAAAGCAGGCGCCGTTAATACAAGACTGCTGGCAACAATACTTGCTGCAAACGACAGACTTCTCTTTTCTTTATTCATTTAAGTTTCTCCCCTTAATTCCCAATTTGGCAAATATTCACTTTTGTGACTATCAACTTTTTTTACATCGTTTCATTCAGCAAAATGTCGTTTCATTTTTATAATATTCAAGTGAAATCAAGTCAAGGTTTTTTTAATAAAGGATTTTTGCACTTTCAGGTAATTTCCAATAACAGAAAAAAACCCACCCTCGCCAAATGAACTTCTGAGTAAAGATTATAGTTTCGCTGTTATCCATGCCTCAGCCCATGCATCAAACAAAAAGCACGCCTGTATCTCCCTGAGACAACGCGGTTATTCACGCAATTATGGGCTAGTTTGCAATCTGGGGAAGCAGATGGCGGTGTTGTTAGGCAAAGCCTAACATGTCTCAAAGCACCACGATCACACAAACCTATGAACCGCAGATTTGGAACTACTCAATGAGAGCAATTATACGTTTTTGCTTATAAGTCTGTCTGTTTTGAAGATGTCTTTCATGATAGAAGTGGTTGTATATTTGAAGCAAGAAGATGA
>Ga0209193_1000452_pt1 | contig 27858 bp, 19 predicted proteins | sample COGITO_mtgs_1003_FD_185515 | JGI IMG/M metagenome (GOLD analysis project Ga0209193, IMG submission 185515) | Pelagic marine microbial communities from North Sea - COGITO_mtgs_100330 (SPAdes) (version 2) | ecosystem: Environmental > Aquatic > Marine > Epipelagic ...
GACATCGTCTTTTGTGCACTTTCCATACCCAGTGCTGAGTCCCCTGGAATGGGGCCTCCACTCTGAGCTGCGCTTGCAGGTTTTGTCATTGGCTGGGCCTTGATCTTAGCGGTTTTGGCGCCCTGTGCGTCAGCTTCTGTTGGCTCGTTGACCTTGATGGTTGGTGGAGCTGCAGCCATTTTAACGGTAGGTGCGGCCATTTTAACCGTTGGGGCAGCCATTTTAACGGTAGGAGCCGCCATTTTAACCGTTGGTGCGGCTTGTGCAACGGGGTTAGTACTCGTCTTGGCAACTGGAGTTTGGCCGGTGAGAAGCTTAGCCGTGGGGACTGGGTTGGTTGGCAGGGTGGCCGTCATAGGCTGATTCTCCATAACGAAGAAGCGTTCCAGCGCTTCGCGTGCGTTGAAGGGCCTTTGGTCCACTTGACGCTCTATATGCCACATAATCCAATCAGCTCCCCACTGCGGAATGTCTTCCCTTAGTTCTTGGATTGGAGTGACGTGGTGCTGAAGGTGGCTGACCATGACCTCGGCGGCACTCTCTCCATCAAAAGGGTGTTTGCCGGTAAGTGCATAGTAAAAGAGGCAGCCGAGAGCGTACATATCGGTGCGCTGGTCCAGAGGCGTGCGTTCGAATTGCTCTGGGGCCATGAAGAAAATTGAGCCAAATACAGCATCGCCATGGTCAATGGTCTGCAAGGACGGCGATGATGAGAATTTAGCGAGTCCAAAGTCTACGATTTTAACCTGAAATTTTCCGGATGGCAGCCAGCATACCATGAGATTACTGGGCTTGAGATCACGGTGGATAAGATTCAGATTCTGCGCTGCGGCCAGTGCTTCTTCGGATTGTATGATGATCTCGCGCAGGTCCTCCCAGGTGATTGTGTTTTCTTCAACCATCTCATCAAGAGTGCGGCCGTTGATGAGCTCCATGACCACGTAGGGACCATCGTCATCTATTCCGGCATCATAGATCGTTACGATGTTTGGGTGCTGAATAGAGGAGAGAGCAGTAGCTTCTTTGAGGAGGTTTTTGGTGGCTTCCTCTTGACCCTCGTGTCCTCCGTCGGCGAGCACTCGTTTGATGGCAACTTCTCTGTTTAACTGCGTATCGAAAGCTCGATAAACAGATCCAACACCCCCTTGGCCAATTTTCCCTTTAATTTCGTATCGCTCTTTACTCATAGACGTTCAGTGAACCTATATCTTAGGTTTCGGCAAAACAAGCGGTGGTGCAATCATCAATTTCATTATTAAAATAAATCATCGCCGAAGAACTCTGGTAATACCATGTGTCATGGCAGCAAGTTTCGGTTGCGCATCAACTAGAGCTAAGGGATAGTCGGTCTAATGAGCGACAAAAAAGACAAGGATTTACCAGATCCAGACGAGCTACAGAAGATGCTCAAGGACATGTTTGGTAAGATGGGTGCTTCGGTGACGATGCCCGGTTTTTCTCAGGATGATATGACCACGCAATCTCAGGGGGATTCGAGTGAGCCTCGAGAGGTGAAGCGAGCCGATGAAATTTTTGATTTTAATTACAAACCGCGCGACATCAAAGCTCACCTTGATCGTTTTGTGATTCGTCAAGACGAGGCTAAAAAGGCTCTCTCTATTGCGGTATGTGACCATTACAACCATGCCAAGTTCATGCGTTCTTACGAGCAAGAGCATGGTAAAACTCCTGATGGGATCGAGTATCAGAAGCAGAATGTGATTGTGGTTGGTCCAACGGGTGTAGGAAAAACCTATCTCGTGAAGCATATCGCCGAAATGATGGGCGTTCCATTCGTGAAAGCGGACGCCACTAAATTTTCAGAGACAGGTTATGTCGGTGGCGATGTTGATGACCTTGTTCGGGAACTGGTTCAAAAAGCAGAGGGTGATATGGAGCTGGCGGAGTATGGTATTATTTATATCGATGAAATCGACAAGCTTGCCAGCAGTGGCGGCAATAGCATGGGTAGAGACGTCAGCGGGCGTGGCGTTCAGACCACCTTGCTTAAGCTGATGGAGGAAACTCAGGTGGCGGCAAGAAATCCCAATGATATGAAAGGCCAAATGATGGCGATGATGGATATGCAGAATGGTGGTGATGGCGGCAAGGATACCATTAACACTAGGCACATTCTTTTCATTGTCAGTGGCGCGTTTTCAGGGCTTGAAAAAGTGGTTAAAAAGCGCCTCCGTTCCGGGCAGATTGGATTCGGGGCAGATGTGGCTGAACCTCTGCATGAGGGTGAATTGTTCAGTAAGGTTAATACCCAAGACTTTATTGATTATGGTTTTGAGGCTGAATTCATCGGCAGATTGCCCGTGCGTGTCGTTTGTGAAAAATTGGAGGCCAAGGATTTTGTCAATATCATGCAAAATTCAGAAGGTAGTTTGTTACGCCAGTATGAGCGCGAATTTGCTGCCTATGGTATTCAAGCTCGCTTTGAGGATTCGGCAATTGAGCGTATTGCAGGACGTGCTGAGACCGAGAATACGGGTGCGAGGGCTCTGATGACCGTTTGTGAAAGCTTGTTGCGCGATTTTAAATTTGAGCTGCCGGGCACGGCGGTCAGTGAGTTGACGATTGATGCGGATCTGATTGATAAACACGATGAGGTGTTGGCGGAGTATCGGGAGCTAGGAAAGCGGGGGGATGTAGCCAAGACAAAGGAGGAGGTAGTGCTTTATTGCCGTGAATTTCACGAACAGCACGAGATCAAAATCGTCTTCACCGACGAAGCCATAGAGCTTCTTGGCGCAGAAGCAGCGAAGCAGGCGCGTAGTCCGCTTCAGATATGTCAGCAGCGTTTTAAAGATTATCAGTTTGGGTTGAATCTGATTCAGAAAAACACGGGTAGGCGTGAGTTTGAATTAGGCATTGAGGCGGTGGCGGATGCCGACGCATTCCTGAGTGAGTGTATTGTGCAATCCTATAAGGATGTCGCCGAGCGATCTAATAAGGACGCAGATAGTAGTAGTGATAGTGGTGCCGGAATTGGTGATGGCAAAAATGGTGTTGATGATATTTGATCTTCTTTGAAGAATCTCAGGCATCTACAGCCCAGCTATGAACACACAACATCACGCAGCTCAGTCTTATCCGCCTGGAAGGGTAGGTAGTTCCTGCATGCTCTACGGGGGGGTGAGCATGGCTTTGGCTCTGGCGATGCAATTGTTGGGTTTGTTTGAACTGGGCGATGCCAGGCTGCAACAATCACTGTCATGGATATTGTCCGATTCATTCCAGACCGTTGTCTCTGAGCCGGTGCTGTTTATGATGGCGGCGATGTTTTCTTTTGGTATCGCTTTTGCAGTACTTGATTCACCGGCAGCATGGCGGCGTATCGTGCTTGGCTTGACGGCCTTGGTGCTTGTGCTGGCGATGGTTCCCGTGTGTGCCCTTTGGCAGATTTATTTTTCCCCGTTTTTTGTAGTTGTTGCCTATTTTTGGGCATGGTTTTGTACGATGATGTATACCAGTCAGCACGTTATGCCTTGTGAAATCGGCGTTGATCAGAAGCCGTACCAGCCTCATGCTGAAATTCATGCAAAGCCGGAGAGATCAGCGGATTCATCAGCGCAGAATCAGGCAAGCTCTTCCGATGCAGGAGGGAGTCATGAGGTTTCAAAACCAGGGAATGATCCAGATACTAAGTATCAACCTAAGGAGTAAAAATTAGATGGCTAGAGCAGATTATCCAGAACCCGTTGTTGAGTTGATTGCCGAGTTAAAAAGACTTCCGGGTATAGGGCCGCGCAGTGCTGAACGCATCGCAGTTTGGCTTTTGCAACATCCTAAGTCCAATGCTGTCGAGGTGTCAGAAGCTGTGCTCATGGCAAAGCAAAAGGTGAGTTCCTGCGATGTCTGCGGCTTTTTTTCTAGTGATGACGGTTGTCCAGTGTGTAGTGACGCTCGGCGTGATGTTAACGAGCTTTGTGTCGTTGAGCAGGCCACCGATGTGCTGCCTCTTGAGCGTTCAGGTGTCTTTAAGGGTTACTACCACTGCCTGGGCGGGAAGTTGTCACCCTTGGATAATGTAAGCCCCGAGAATTTGCGTATTACGCCTCTGATTAAGAGAGTGGAAGCCAACCCTGGGGTAGAGGTTATACTGGCACTGGGGTCGGATGTGGAGGGAGAAGCTACGGCCAACTACCTTGCTGAGGTGTTGACTACTCGTGAGTGCCATGTGACCCGCATTGCCCAGGGCTTGCCCGCTGGAGGAGGGCTTGATCATGCTGATGATCTTACCCTGATGCGTGCGCTTCAAGGGCGCAGGAAGATGGGGGAGTGATCAATCTTTTGCTGCTTTCGGGTCAAGCGCGTCGCGCAGGCCGTCTCCGAGAAAGTTGAGGGCGAGCAGGGTCAGAGAGAAAGTAATAGAGGGAATAATAAGTAAGCGTGGGTGGGTTTCCATGTAGTTGGCCCCCTCACTAAGGAGAATGCCCCAAGAGCTGTTGGGAGACTCTACACCGAGGCCAAGAAATGAGAGGGTGGCCTCAGTCAGGACAAAACCAGGAACAGTAAGAGTGGCATAAACAATAATAGGGCCAAGCATGTTGGGCATGATGTGACGCATGAGTATCTGGCGGTGGCTGAGTCCCAGTGATACTGCGGCTTCGACAAATTCCTGTTTCTTGAGAGAGAGAACCTGAGCTCTGGCGACACGTGCCATGGTGAGCCAACCGAGTGCGCCGATAGCGATGAATAAAGGCACTAAGTTGATGAACTTTTTAATGAATACTTCCTGCTCTGGCCATAGTCTGACAAGATGCTCGGTAAGTTCCTTGGCGTGTTCTGAGATCAGTAAGGAGAACAAAATAACCAGAACGAGAAAAGGTAGCCCGTAGAGGATGTCGACAATGCGCATCATCAGGCTGTCGGTCTTGCCTCCGGCGTAACCCGCAATAGAGCCATAGATGAGACCAATGATGACGGATACCGTGGTGGCGATAATACCCACGAGGAGTGAAATTTGCCCGCCATAAAGCAAGCGCGCAAGAAGGTCTCTGCCGGACTGGTCTGTGCCGAGCCAGTTGTTTTTGTTAGAGTCTAGGAAGGTGCTATTTAAATTCTGATTGTTGGGGTCTGCGATAATGGAGAACGCGGGGAGAATGAAACACAGGACACCGATGACAAATAAAACGATGAGGCTCGCCATCGCCATCTTGTTTTTCTTGAGACGAGCCCAAGCGTCAGACCACAAGGACTGGCCTTTGCTGAGATCGTGACTCTGTGTCTTGTTACTCATGATTGGTGGTGGCGAATAGATCCGTCAGGCTCTGATGCGTGGGTTGAGCATGACGAGCGCGATGTCAGCGGCGAGGTTAGCAAAAACGATCAGTGAACCGAATAGAATCACGACCCCCTGCAGGAGAAAGTAATCGCGGTCTTTGGTGGCATTCACAAAATGTTGTCCCATGCCTGGCACTTGGAAAATAGTTTCGATAATAAAAGAGCCGGTGATTAATGCCGCAAATGCTGGGCCAATATAAGCGACGGCGGGAATGATGCCTCCGCGAATGGCATGCTTGGTGACCACGATGGCAGGGTGCACTCCCTTGGCATGTGCTGTGCGTATATAGTCCTGATTGAGCACTTCGAGCATGCCGCCGCGGGTGATTCTTGCCAGGTAGGCGGCTGTTCCCAGGCCAAGGGTAAGAGCCGGGAGAATCCAGTCAAAGGGGTCACCCCAGCCGGCGACTTTAAGAAATGGAACGCGTGTTGCTATATGTCCTGCTAGTAAGGGGGCAATCACAAAGGAGGGAATACTGATGCCAGCCATGGCGATGATCATGGTGCCGTAGTCGATATAGGAATTTTTTTTCAGGGCTGAGAGAATGCCGGCAGGGATACCAATGATTATGGCGATGGTAATACCGGCGATGCCGAGTATGAGAGAGGCGGGAAAAGAATGCTCGATGATCTTGGCTACCGGTTGCTCTTTGACCGGTGAGTCGCCCATATCACCCTGCATAAGTAAACCCAGATAAACGGCAAATTGTTCAGGGTAGGACTTGTCGAGGTGGAAGCGCTCTTTGTTTTTCTCAATGATGTGAGCTGAGTGAGCTTTTTCTCCAGAAAAGGGGTCACCTGGCATGAGTCTGACGAGTACAAAGGTGATCAGAAGTAGGCAAAAAACCACAACGATTCCCTGGAGTAGGCGGCTGACGATGGTGCGGAGCATGCGGGCTGTGTTCTCTGTGGGTTAGTTGGCTTCCGAGAGTTCTAGGTCGACAAACTTGTAGGGATGATTGTTGAGTAATAGGGGGTGCCAGCCTTTGACGGACGTGTGCAGAAGGTAATTAGTAGTATACCAGTAGACAGGAATAATAGGCATTTCAGAGAGGAAGAGGGCTTCGGCCTGTTCAAGAATACGCAGGCGTGCCTCCGGGTCCTTGGTTTGCTCTGCGGTGGCGAGCAGCGCCTCGTATTGCTTGTTGGACCAACCTGTGCGGTTATTGCCATCCCCAGTTTTCCACATGTCAAGGAAAGTGGTGGGGTCTGGGTAGTCACCGATCCAGCCTCCAAGCGCTAGCTGGTAATCGAGCTCCGACATGCGGCTGAGGTAGGTTTTCCACTCCCGTTGTTCGATCGAGACCTCGGCATCCAGATGTTTTTTCCACATGTCTTGATAAGCTTCACTCAGCCGCTTGGAGACTTCTCTGTCTGTGGAGAGTAGCGTCACGCGTAGTTTTTTGCTGCCTCCATAGCCAGCTTCTTGCAGTAGTTGCTTGGCGCGTATGGGGTCAAAGGAAACCGCGTTCGGGGTGTGGTAATCTTCTGTTGGAGGAACGATGCCGTAGGCAGGTTTTTGGCCTCCTTTGAGGATGTGGGTGATGATCGCCTCGGAGTCGATGGACAGAGCGAGCGCTTGCCTTACTTTTAATTCCTTGAGCGTGGGGTCGGTGACATTGAAGCGGATGAAATTAGTTCCCAGGTAGGTCTCTTGGCGGAGGTATTTTTTATAGTGATTGGATGCGTGCTCGATCATTTCCGGCGCCAGCCCATAGGTAGCATGAAGCTGTTCATTAAAAAACATCCGCGCCTCAGTGTATTGGTTGGAGACAGGGAGGAAACGAATACCCTTGAGTTTCACCGTATCCTTGTCCCAGTAGTTGGCGTTTTTCTCCGCATGGATATAATCGTTGAGACGCCACTGCTTGAGCACGAAGGGCCCATTGGAGACAATATTTTCAGGTTCCGTCCACGGGGTGTTGCGCTGGTCAATGGTGCCGTGCTTAAGGATGATGTGTTTGGGCACAGGATACCACGTGTAGTGCTTGGTGAGATCGGGAAGAAAGGGGATCGACGCCTTGAGCTTGATTTTGAGCGTGTAGGGGTCAGGGGCGCTAATACCCACGGATGAGAAGTCCGTGGCCTCGCCCTTGTTGTAGCTCTCTGCCCCCTGGATGTAGTAGAGCATGCCTGCATACTCGGCGCCGAAGTCGGGGTGGAGGATGCGTTGGTATGAGAATAGAAAATCCTCGGCAGTGAGTGGTGTGCCGTCTGACCATTGGCCATCTTTACGGAGCTGGAAGGTCCATTCGGTAAAATCATCATTGGCTTGCCATGATGCTGCAGCTCCCGGAAGATGAACGCCTTGTTTGGAGGGGTGTTCTACACAGAGGCCCTCGAACAGAGCCCGGATGATATTGCTCTCGATGACCCCGGTGACAATCTGCGGATCAAGGCCCTGGGGCTCCGTGCTGTTGCCCAATATGAGGATTTTTTTCTCCGTGTAGGCATCAATGGGCGGCTCACCCTTGCAGCCCAGCATGGCGAGGGCACAGGCACCCAAAAGCAGGTGGGTAAGGTGGGCGCGGTGCATGCCCAGAAACGTGGCTGTTTTGTGCCAAATGTGGAGACTTTTTTGAGCGAAAATGAGATTGTGGATGATTTACAAAGGAGGTGCTTGCCTCGGCTGATGAGCTGACTTAAAAATCTACAGGTAAACTGGTGTCATGCGTGTGGCCGGTTGATCGCTGATTTCATGAAAGCTTATTTCATCCGCAGATTCATGCTCGTGCCCATCACTTTGCTGGGGGTGACTTTGATTGTCTTTGCGCTAACAAGGTTCATGCCAGGCAGTCCGGTGGAGCGGGCGATGCAGCAGGCCGCGCAAGCAGGAGACGAGAGCTCGAAGGGAGCCGCTGGCAGCAGGGAGAACCAAGGAGGCATGAGTGACGAGCAGGCGGAGGAGCTCGAGGAGGAGTATGGCTATGACAAGCCGGTACTGGTTGCCTATTTTCAGTGGCTAGGATTATGGAAACGGGAGCGGCTGCAGAGCAAGGGGGAATTTGAGAAGGGGGGCGAGGATGTCATCGGGGATAGTAAGGTGGAGGATTTTGAGCGGGAGACCATCGTTGTGCTCAAGGGAAGCGGCCGGCAGGTAAAGGTCAGCTGGGATGGTGAGGATGTGGCCACGGCTCAAGCGGTCTTCATGCTGGATGGTAGTGAGGTTTCTTCAAAAGGCTGGGAGGTGAGAATTGATACTCCCCAAGAGCGCAAGGAGCGCTGGGCGCGCCGGATGAAGGTGGATGTCAGTGAGGCCCCGCCCTACGCGCACCGCGCGGTGGTCTATAAATCCAGATTCTCCGGTCTGCTGCAAGGTGACTTGGGGAACTCGATTACTTATCAGGACAAGGTGATTGATATGATTTTACAGAGAATCCCGATCGCACTCTATTTTGGCCTGCTTTCCACGGTAATTATCTATGGTGTGTGTATTCCCTTGGGGGTGCTCAAGGCGATCAAGCACCGCACTCCGATGGATAATATTTCATCCATTCTGGTTTTTGTCGGTTATTCCATTCCCGGCTTTTCACTGGGGGCCGTGCTTCTTGTTTACCTTGGCGCACGTGCTGGCTGGTTCCCGCTCTTCGGGCTGGTGAGTGCTGATTTCTATGAGATGTCCACCTGGGGGCAGATCAAGGACTTGGCACATCACACAGTCTTGCCCTTGATGTGTTATGTGGTGGGCGGATTCGCAGTGACCACGATGATGATGAAGAATAATCTGATGGATAACCTTGCCGCGGACTACGTCAGGACGGCGGTTTCCAAGGGAGTTGGGTTCAAGAAGGCGGTCTTTGGCCATGCCTTTCGCAATTCATTCATCCCGATCGCGACAAGTCTCGGGCATCTGGTGTCGATCTTTGTCGGAGGCAGCATGCTGGTGGAAAAGGTGTTCGACATCCAAGGATTCGGTTTGCTGCAGTTCCAGTCCATCATTGGTAGGGATCAGCCGGTGATTATGGGCACGCTTGCCATTGCCGCGTTTCTCATGGTCTTGGGTAATATTCTCTCTGACATCATCGTGGCGATGATCGATCCACGTATTAAATTTAATTAGATAGTGATGCTCAGAAAGATAGGATGGATTTGGCTCTTGGGCTCGGTGTTTGCCGGGCTAGGGGAGGTCCTTGGGCTCTCGTTGCCGACCTTGCGCTGGGGCTTTAATGTCAGCCGTGAGATTGAGTGGCTACACTGGGGTAGTGATACAGGAGCGTTTTTGTGGTTTGGCTGGCTGGGCGTTGTGATGGGTTTTGTTTTCGGGCTACTCATACTTTGGAAGTTTCCGCGCGACTTTGCCTTTACGCCGATCACGCAGCGGCGCATCGACCGCTTTCGCTCGATCAAGCGTGGTCACCGTGCTCTGTTGATCCTTGGCTTTCTGGCCTTGATTGCGTCACTGGATCATCTGGTGGTGGGTAATGAGCCGCTGGTGATGAAGTATGAGGGTAAGTGGTATTTCCCAGCATTGGTGAGGGAGGACAAGGTGGCGAAGGGCAAGGACTTTGGCATTGGTGGTGATGAGGCGGAGGCACCGGTGAATTACCGTAAGCTTAAGCAGCATTTTGAAGACACAGGGGGGGGAGATGGTGGAAACTGGATAGTGATGCCGCTCGTGCCTTATGCACCGACGCAGGATACGGTAGAGCTGCCGGTCGAGGAGCTCGAAACTCGGGATGACGGACTGGTGTATCGTAAGCAATCATCGAAGCCTTACCAAGGTCAGGTGAGCCGGGTCTATGATCTGAGAGAGCCCAATGCCAAATTCATGCAGATTTCTTACCGCAAGGGGATGCCGGAAGGGCTGGCTGAAGGCTGGGACAGGCAGTCCAGCCGGGTTTACTCGGCACGCTTTCAAGCCGGTGAAATAGTGGCGGGCTCCACGGTTTGGAATGGTGACGGTGAGGTCGCTGATTTTCTCAATCAGGAGGCGTCCGGGCCACTGATTGTTTATTACTCAGCCGCTCCTCCGAGTTTGGACATGGGGCATCTGCTCGGCACGACTCCACAGCGCGAGGATGTGCTGGCTTACCTCTTTGGCGGGCTGCAGGTGAACTTCAAGGCGGCGATTTTCTATGTGCCATTTGTCTATGTGATCGGCATTAGTGTGGGGCTGCTGATGGGCTTTTTTGGCGGCATGTTTGATTTATTAGTGCAGCGCCTCATTGAGGTGTTTTCTAACATTCCGTTTCTCTTTGTAATTATTATTGTCAGCGAGTCTTTCCCCAAGAACTTGAAGGAACAGCTCGGTCTGGGGGTAATCCTCTTCATTCTCATTCTCTTTGGCTGGATGGGTATGACCTATCTGATGCGCACGGCAGCTCTTAAGGAAAAGGCGCGTGACTATGTGGCGGCGAGCCGAGTGATCGGCTGCTCCACACCAAGGATCATCTTTAAGCACATCTTACCCAATGCGGTGGCGATTCTGGTAACACTGGTGCCATTCTCTATCTCAGGTTTGATCCTTGGGCTGACTTCGCTGGATTACCTGGGCTTTGGCCTGCCGCCTGAGTATGCCACCTGGGGGACCTTACTTAGGGAAGGCCTGACTAATTTGTCCGCACCATGGCTGGTAAGTTCCGCCTTCCTGTGCCTGGTAAGTGTGTTGATCCTAGTAACCTTTGTCGGCGAAGCCGTGCGAGAAGCCTTTGACCCGAAGAAATTTACTTATTACCGATAATGTCTGCTCGATACAAATTCATCATGTTACGTGTAATGCTGGCACTCTGTGCCAGTGCGCTTGGCATGCTAAGCTCATGCCAGCGAGATGAGGACATGGTAGAGAGGGGGCTGGGGTTCGAGCAGTTTAAGCCAGTCTATAATCGCTACATCCAAGGCTGGCTTGAGCAACAGAAGGCTGCCGCCGAGGAGTCCATTGCTGCTGCCCTCAAAGAGCTTGCCGAAGTAAGCGACCCGGCATTGAAGCAGGCACGGGAAGATGCCTTGAAGGAGATGGAAAAGGAGAAAGAGGTGATCGATTTTCGCCTTAGTCTGGGAGATTATTTTGCTGACAAAAGTGCTAAAGATATACCCGAGGATCTGGTCTGGGAGGATGGCATGGATGAACCCGAGATCGGAGATTCACGTGCGTCCAAAGGAGGTGTGTTCCGCACTTGGATGCCTCAGTTTCCGGCCACGGTGCGTCCCTTTGGCAAGGAGTCGAATAACAGCTTCCGCGGTTACCTCTATGATGAGCTTGAGATCGGTCTGGTGAATATGCACCCCCTTACGGGCAAGATCATACCCGGGGTTGCGAAGCGCTGGGCGGTATCCGCTGACAAGCGCACGGTGTATTACGAGCTTGATGAAGATGCACGTTACAATGACGGGGAGAAGATCAAGGCGCAGGATTTTCAAGTGTCTGCCTACCTTCGGGTGTCTGACCATGTCACCGCTCCTTACGCGAAGCAGTATTACCGTGAGCAGTTTGCCCAGATTGCGGTCTACGGTGATAGCCTGCTCTCGGTGACCCTACGCGAGGGTAAGCCGCTGACTCCTTTGTTTGCCTCGATGAACCCCTCTAATCCCGCGTTCTATAGTGAGTATGGAGCAGATTACGAGGACCGTTACCAGTGGCGGGTGCCGCGCCATACTGGGGCTTATTACGTCAAAGAGGGGGATATCAACAAAGGAGTATCTATCAAACTGACCCGGGCCAAGGACTGGTGGGCTAAGGATAAGAAGTATTATCGTCACCGCTTTAATCCGGACCACATCGTCTACACGGTGATCCGAGATGAGAACAAGGCATTCGAGCTGTTCCGCGCTGGTCAGTTGGAGGCGTTTTTCCTAACACGTCCTGACTACTGGTATGAGAAGTCTGAAATCCCGCAGGTGTTTGATGGCTATATCGAGCGCTACAAGTTCTACACTCAGTATCCACGCGTGCCACGTGGTATTTATATGAATGTCTCACGCCCCAAGCTTGATGATCGTAATGTCAGGCTGGGCCTACAGCATGCGTTGAACTGGCGTATGGTCATCGATGTGATGTTTCGTGGAGATTTTTCCCGCCTGCAGGGATTTAGCCAGGGCTTTGGCGAATACACCAATCCTGCCATCAAGGCGCGCCCTTACTCGGTGACCAGGGCACGAGAGTATTTTAATCAGGCTGGCTATAGCGAGGAAGGTAGTGATGGTATTCTCAGAAAACCATCGGGCGAAAAGCTCTCCGTAGTTTTGAGTTTTGGCAATTCACCCACAGCGAGCAAGCTCTGCAGTCTGCTCAAGGAGGAGGCAAAAAAGGCAGGTATTGATCTGGTCTTAGACGGGCAGGAAAACACAGTCTTCTACAAGACGGTGATGAAAAAAGAGCATGACATGGCCTTCTGGGGCTGGGGATCACGACCACCTTTTCCTTCTTATTATCAATTCTTCTATTCCAAGAATGCCTTTGATGAGAAAGGTAAGCCCAAGCCGCAGACCAATAACATCAACAGCTATGCCAACGAGCAAATGGATGTCTATGCGAAGGCGGTGAGAAACGCCAAGACCTTGGAGGAGATCAAGCAAAACGCCTGGGCGGCACAGCAGCTAATACATGATGAGGGGTTTTTCTCGCCGGGCTACTCGACGGATTACGTGAGGCTAGGAACTTGGCGCTGGGTGCGCTGGCCAGATACCGAGGATACGCCTTTTAATGTGCCGATAGTGCGCGAGCCTTTTGAGAGCTATGTGTTGTGGATTGACCAAGAGCGTAAAGAGGAGACGGAGAAGGCGATGCGCTCTGGTGATGTGTTTAGTGAGGTTTACAAGGTGATTGATGTTTTCAAGGATGGTATTCCACAGCAACAGAAAGGAGGGCGTGATGAGTGACACGGAAGACAATCTGCTTGAGGTCAAGAATCTGGTCACTGCTTTCCGCCTGGAGAACGGTGACTGGGTGCGTGCTGTTGATGGCATTTCATTTCATGTGCCCAAGGGCAAGACGGTGGGGATCGTCGGTGAGTCGGGCTGCGGCAAGAGTGTCACCGCGATGTCCGTGGTGCAGCTGTTACCTCAACCCATGGGGCACATTCTCGATGGCGAGGTTATTTTCAAAGGAGAGGATCTGCGCTCGGCGAGCAGTGAGCGCATGCATGAGGTGAGGGGTGGAGAGATTGGTGTTATTTTCCAGGAGCCGATGATGGCACTCAACCCCTGCCACAGAATTGGCAAACAGATCAGCGAGTCATTGATCCTGCACCGAGGTATGGACAAGCGCGAGGCGTTGCAGGAATCCGTCAGCTTACTTGAGAAGGTAGGTATCCCGGCACCCGAGAAGCGAGTGATGGAATATCCTCACCAGCTCTCCGGCGGTATGCGCCAGCGGGTGGTGATCGCTATCGCGCTTGCTTGCAAGCCGGACTTGCTCATTGCTGATGAGCCGACCACGGCCCTTGATGTGACCGTGCAGTCCCAGATATTGGAGCTCATTGAGGACCTTCAAGAGGAGATGGGCATGTCCACGATTCTCATCACTCACGATCTCGGTGTGATTGCCGGGCATTGTGATGAGGTAGTGGTGATGTACGCGGGGCGCATTGTTGAGCGTGCTCCTGTGAAAGAGCTCTATGCTAGCCCACAGCACGCCTATACCAAGGGGCTACTTAGTGCTATCCCAACCCTTGCCACGCCGCGCAAAGCAAAGCTTAAGACCATTGAGGGCCAAGTCGCGTCAATCAAGGATTTTGTCCCGGGCTGTCGCTTTTGTCAGCGTATGGGGCGCAGTGGGGACACTCTGCTCAACCGTGCTCCCTTTATCGAGATATCGAAAAACCATTGGGTGGAAGCTTGCCCTGAGTGCGTTGAGCTCAATGACCAAACCTCGAGCTAAGTAACTTTTTCCCAACTACACGAGATGCCTGATCCCATTCTAGAATTAAGAGACCTGAAGATGCACTTCCCGGTGCGGGGTGGGGTGATGTCTCGTCAGATCAACTCAGTGAAGGCGGTGGATGGTGTCTCCCTGAGTATCGGCCATGGTGAAACGCTTGGCCTGGTGGGGGAGTCTGGTTGTGGCAAGTCTACTCTGGGGAAGAGTATTGTCAGGCTCACGCGACCTACCGCGGGCTCGGTGATTTTTGATGGCAAGGACATCACCCATCTTTCCCAGAGTAAATTACGCCCGCTGCGCTGTAACATGCAGATGGTGTTTCAGGATCCGGCGGAGTCACTGAACTCGAGATTGTCCGTTGGACAGATTATTGCCGAGCCACTCGAGGTTCAGAAAATAGGTACCAAGGCAACACGCATGGACACCGTGCACCAGCTACTCGAGCGGGTAGGAATGCCCAAGAGTGCGGCGCAGAGGTTTTCCTTTGAGTTCTCAGGAGGTCAGCGCCAACGCATTGGCATTGCACGCGCTCTGGCACTGAATCCGGATATGATTGTGCTTGATGAGCCGGTCTCGGCTTTGGATGTCTCTGTCCAGAGCCAAGTGTTGAACCTGCTACTTGACCTGCAGAGCGAATACAACATGGCCTACCTCTTCATCGCCCATGATCTGGCGGTGGTGAAGCATATCTCAGACCGGGTGGCGGTGATGTATCTGGGCAAAATTGTCGAGCTTGCTGATGCGGATGCCATATACCAGAACCCCCGTCATGCCTACACCAAGGCCTTGATCTCAGCTATTCCCGAGCCTGATCCGATGATTGAGCGGCCCCGTGTTCATTTGGAAGGCGAGGTTCCTTCCCCGATTAATCCACCCGAGGGCAGTGCCTTTGGCCACCGGATCAATCATCCGCGCTATGAGGAGACCATTGGTATGGATCTCTCGATGGTGGAGATCGAAAAGGGACACTGGGTGGCTGCAGATCCCTGCTGCCTGAGTGAGGAGGATTTCAAGCAGGTTAGCTCTCTGTCCTAGAGAATTTCCTCAATAGGAATCTTGCCATTGGTGGCGACGATTGACCAAGCATCGGCATTGCCAGGAATCTCAGTCAGTTCGGTTTTACCGCCGGCGGCCTCCAGTAGGAGCTGACCAGCTGCGATGTCCCAGAGCGAAATACGGGACTCCACATAAGCGTCGAGCCTGCCGGTGGCCACATAGGCCATGCCAAGTGCCGCCGAGCCCATCATGCGCATCTTACGAGCCCTCAGTGAGGCTTTACGAAAACGTTCAAGGCCTGTGGTAAGGGCTTCCTCATCTTTGCCGCAGCCAACAAAAAGCGCGCATTCCTCCAGCTTGGTGCGTGGACTCACAGAAATCGGCTCGCCATTGAGTAATGCCGGGCTGCCTTTTTCGACCTCCCAGAGGTCGCCCATGCTGGGGTCAAAGATCGTTCCCAGAATCAGCTCGCCCTTATGGCGTAGTGCGATGGAAACGCAGTAGTGGGGAATGCCGTAGAAAAAATTCACCGTGCCATCAATGGGGTCGACAATCCATTGGTATTCACTGTCCTGGTTGCCGGCGAGACCTTCTTCTCCATAAATGGCGTGGTCAGGAAAAGCGCCTAATATCACTCGGGTAATCAAGTCTTGGCTCTCGCGGTCAAGGGCAAGCTTGATGTCATGGTGTTTGGCCTCGTCCACATCGAGAGGTTTTCCAAAGTGCTCCTTGAGGAATGCTCCAGCTTGGCAGGCGGCTTGTTTGGCTACGTCCAAATAATTCATGAGCGATCTTTTACAAGACTCAGAGGGAATTGCCACCATGAAAAACGCAGATTGGCAGACTTTTATTTAAACACCCTGTAATTAAATAGCAGGGGGTAATGGCGGTTCAAGGCCCCATTGTTGGGGGGTCTAACACAAGTATGAACTTAATGATTGTTAGTAATTCGATCTAAGGCTAACAGAATGATAATCTAACTTTTTAAATCGGTTGTAATGCATTTAATGATTCCTCGTAAGCCCTTTACTGAAAAAGGCTTTTCGCTGGTGGCTTTGATGATGCTTATGGTGCTTATGGTGGTTGTTTTACTGGGGGTGATATCTCTCTCAGATCTTGAGTCGAGGGGGTCGAAGCGAAATGTTCATGAGCTAGCGGCCCGAGCCAATGCTCGCATGGCTTTGATGATGGCGATGGGGGAGTTACAAAAGTATACGGGTCCGGATCAGCGGGTGACAGCGAAGGCGGCGATCCTTGAAGGTTCTGACCAAGAGCCTCCGCTAGCCAATAGAGAATGGCTAGGAGTCTGGAAGACGACTCACCGTTATCAGGGTCAAGATTGGCCTCTGATTGGCAAGGCTTCAGAGGATTTGGAGAGTAAACCGTATTCTATTCAAGGAGCTTATCAGGATCTAAGGCATTCTATTACCAGCTTGTCTGAAGGGCGCTGGAAGCGGGAGCACGTGGAAACATGGCTAGTGAGTAAACGTCATAGACTGATTGACCCGAGGGAGAGCTTGGATGAAGGCAGTGATGCTGTGGTGAGTTTGCTAGGTCGGGGAACCTTGGGTAAGGCCATGAGCGCAGAAGATTTTGATAAGAGTAAAGTGCTGGTTCAAAAGGTGAAGGTCGGTGGAGCGCATGAAAACGGGGCGTATGCCTGGTTTATCTCCGACAATAATCAGAAGGCGTGTATAGCCCCCAGTGCTGAGATTGAACATACAGAAGCAGCGCTTGAGGCGGCACCCGGCTCTGATCCTGCGTTGGTAGTGCGGGATGATGGAAAGGCTCCGTATCGGGACTTTATGAAGCATGCCCGTCCTCACAGGGGTAAATTGATAAGCTATGCCACAGTATCACTCAGCCAGGCACACAATCCAGCTTGGAAAGACACTCCGGCGCAAGATTATCACCATTTTACAACATATTCTCCAGGTCTTTTTACCAACACGTTGATGAGCGGATTGCGTCGTGACTTAACGCCATTATTGTTGGCGCATGATAATCGTAAAACAATAGATTTGTCATATGTTGGACAGGGGAAACCTGAGTTTTTTTCATCATCATATCCAATCATACCTGGGCCTGAGCATGGTGTGCTTGGGCCCTCTTTTGCGGCATTGAGAGATTGGGCGCAGCATAAATACTCAGATTTGGAGTATGCGGAGACCGTTTTTGATCAAGAGGCAATGCGCATGCGTCCTTCTACTCACTGGCCTCACGGTATATCTGATGGTGCCTGTGTAGATGCTTCCAAATGGGCAGAGCATGCTCCTAAGATTCATCCTGTGATGACGGAATGTCGTTGGCATTATTATTTCTCACACCACAACAATCGTATTCGAACCCATATCATCCCTCGTGTTTGTTTGTGGAATCCATATAATAGGGCTTTAAAAACTACGGCCTTATCTGTGGTCATGCCCAACCCCTATTACGGCGTGAAGCATGGTATGCACTTCTTTCCAGAAAAGGAGTATGTCGAGCAAGAGCTGAAGTCTCAAAGTATCGAGGTCTTTGACCGTTGGGTTGAAAAGAGCGGCTATGCAGGAGGAGATGTTTATAAAATAAGAACGAATCCCTTTCCGCCGCGCCGGTATTTGGCCTTTACCTTAGATCCTGCTGTTTTGTCAGCGGGGCAGTGTCTGGTATTCTCACCTAAGGTGAGGGGAGGTCTCTCTTCTGGCGGCATTAAGATACAGCACTACAACCTAGACGCAGTGTCAGATAATGTATTGAGTCCGCATTCTATCCAAGGAGAGGACCACTTTTTCTATGATCATGATTCATCCGTTGCTTATGAGATACAGACTCCCCAATGGAGAAGTATCAAAGCACATCTTGGGCATATAGACTTTGGAAGAATTTTTGATTACCAGCCCGCACTTGATTTACAAACTGATGGCAAAGTGGAAAATTTTCCGTTTATGCTTAAGGTCGGACAGGCGGCTTCGCTTGAGGATCTTTACAGTAGCTTCAAGCACCCGACCATACAGCTGGTCAATAATGGAGCCGGAGGAGCTAAGTCGACTAAAACATTTCATCGCAATGGGCTATACTGGGGATCAGCAAACCAAAAGGATTTGAGTTTTGGCCATTTGCAAACATTTGATGAGGCACCTGTAAAAAATGCCCCCCATACCCACCAAGTGGGAGCCAAGTTATTGTGGCTGGATGAAACGGTGGGTGAGGGAGATCCATCTAATCGATCGCCCCATCGTCATGGAACATCAACGACTGCACGGTGGCGAGAAGAGCACATGGTGTATAACGTCTGCCCCATAGCGAATTGGAATGTAAGAGCTCAACTGGTCAGCCGGTCGCCCGCGAGTCAATGTGCCAACAAGTGGTATATGAACAGCACGGGGCCATGGCTGCTTCAGTTTGTGCCTCAGCGCCCTATGGATGTTCACGACATGCCGGCGCCATCCATCAATGGCTTTGTTAAAAACCCCTTTGGTTTGGCTGTTGATTTTTCTTTTTTCCCCAATGTGGTGCTGTTTGATTTGCCTTCTGAAGATTATGGCGTGATCTCGGTAGCGAGCTTGCGCCATGCTATGCTAAGCCCCTATTCGTGGAGCCCCAGTTACTTGGTAGGTCACTCATTGAGAGATATGCATGCTCCGGCAGATTCCACGGCCTATGCTGTTGCCACTTCACTTGAGCCTAATGGCAACGGTGCTAGTCGTTGGGATTATCTTATTGGTAAAGCAGCAGGAAGAGAAGGGGGTAAGGCAGCAGGTCATGGTGCGCGCTGTATCATATCAGATTCTCAAGGCTTGCTGCAAATAGGCAATCAATCGGCACTCAGAGAGGCGGGTGACTTGCAGCACAGTTCAGCAGATGAAGTACTGGCTTATGACATTGCCTATGAAGTGAACCATAATTTATGGGACGGGTATTTTTTCTCCAGTATTCCTCTCGATGAGGCGGGAGAACGATTTGTATGGAATCCTGATAAAGGTGAGTATTTATGGAATAGGCGCTATCAATTTAATGAAGATGGTGAGCAGCCCAAGGATGCGGTCAGAAGCATGCTTGTGAGTGATGAAGGCGTGAATTGGGCATTTTGGAGAAGTGCGGAATATTTTAAAAACCGCTCTGCGTTCAATGTGAACTCAACATCAGTAGAAGCGTGGACAGCCTTTTTGTCGGGCACCCTTGGCATCAGTCGCCCTCTGCGATCAGGGGTAGCAAGTGCTAGCATGGTATCGTTTGCGAGATGCCAGCAACCGAAGGGTTTGGCTGACACGGATGCTGCCGCGCCAGATCAGCCCGGTGGGTGGATGGGAGCGCGTCAACTCACTGCTGATGAGGTGAGAATGTTAGCGGTCAAAATCGTCCATGAAGTTAAAAAAAGAGGCCCCTTTGTCTCTATTGCTGATTTTGTGAATCGCAGACTGGTATCGGATCAGGATCAAACATCGTGCATGGGGACTATTGATGCCGCGATACAAAGCTGTGGATTGAACAAAAACTTTGAGCGGCTGGCTACGCAATTATCAACTTCGGTGAATGTTGAGGCATCTTCCGATGCACCAGATAATAATATGCAGGTCTTCAAGGAAGGATATCGTTATCGATACGATGATAAGTGGAATACGGTTCAGCCCACAAGTAAGGCTTGGGGCGTTCCTGGATTTTTGACACAGGGGGATATTCTTCATCCTCTAGCTCCCTTCATGGCGGCAAGAGGGGATACATTCACGATACGCGCATACGGCGAATCCTCCGCTGGAGGAATTATTCAAGCACGTGCATGGCTTGAGGCAACGGTTGAGCGTACCCCTTATTATGTTGATCACAAGTCATCGGAGGTGAGTCAAGCAAGTGGCAATGGACCACTAGATTGTTTGACTTCGATCAATCCGGCCACGGGAACTTATGAAAGGGGCCAGCTTAGTGCGGTAAACGAAAAGTGGGGTAGGAAATACGAACTAAAAAGCTTTCGATGGTTACAACGAGAAGAAATATAAATGACGATCATCAAGACAGGATGTGGTCATGTGCAAGCATGATGAGGGTAAACTTGGCAATCAACGGGGCGGCGGCCTGTTATCGAATGCTTGGCAGGAAGATGCTGGTGACACTTTTTATGACAATCATTGCTGTCACTTGTCATCAATCAAGAGGGGAGGAGCAAGAGCTTAGTCTGCAAACGAAGATCATGATAGTCGCCTTAGGTCCCGTGCCACCTAGAAGATATAGTGCAGGAAAAAATCGTGGCGACGCGGCGATGCTGTTGCCTCAAGTAGGTGAAGTGCCGCCAAGTAAGCTCTATTACAAGGGGTTGGTTGATAACGCAAAAAATTCAAAAGCCGAGGAAACGTGGAGGCCATTCCAGATTGCGTTTAATAATACGACAGTGATGCGATCGATCAAAGCGGGAGGGGAGTTCGTGCTTTATAGAAAGGTAACCGATGGCTATGAGCCCTATGTAACGGTGCCTGCTGGAGAAGTTGGTATGCGTAGAGTGGTATTCCTATCTCCATCGTCGTTGTTGAAAAATGAAAATAGGCCATGGATGGATAGGCCTCAGGTCACGGTTATTTCGCCAGACGCAGGACGCTTAAAAGATAAGCATTTTGTCATCAAGAATCTCTCTCGAATGACTGTTCTGCACGCATTTGGTGATACAGTAGCAAACGTTGATCCAGGTCAGCTGATTGGATATCGGCGTAACCGGCAAGGCGTGTTGTATCATCTGGCAGCGAGATATGGGAAGCAACGAAAGATCATTTATAATATGGCAGTTAAGCTTGGCAAAGGAAGTGGCATCCACCTCTACACTCTTTACGATGCGATGCCTGATACTAATGCGGGGCGCTCTGTTGGTGTTTTTAGAATGGTATTACCAACTGCTGATTGGTAGGGGGACAAAAAAACCCCGACTGCCGTGAGGAAGTCGGGGTTGATGTATGAATTGTAATTGAAGATTACTTGCGCTTCTTAGCAGCTTTCCTCTTGGCTGGCTTCTTAGCGGCCTTTTTCTTGGCTACCTTCTTCTTGGCTGGCTTCTTAGCGGCCTTTTTCTTGGCTGCCTTCTTCTTAGCTGGCTTCTTAGCGGCCTTTTTCTTGGCTACCTTCTTCTTAGCTGGCTTTTTAGCGGCCTTTTTCTTGGCTACCTTCTTCTTAGCTGGCTTCTTGGCGGCTTTTTTCTTGGCTACCTTCTTCTTAGCTGGCTTTTTAGCGGCCTTTTTCTTGGCTGCCTTCTTCTTAGCTGGCTTTCTAGCGGCCTTTTTCTTGGCTGCTTTTTTAGCTGGCTTCTTAGCTACCTTTTTCTTGGTTGCTTTTTTAGCGGGCTTCTTAGCTACTTTTTTAGCTGGCTTCTTAGCTACCTTTTTCTTGGTTGCTTTTTTAGCGGGCTTCTTAGCTACTTTTTTAGCTGGCTTCTTAGCTGGCTTCTTAGCTGCTTTTTTGGCTGGCTTCTTAGCGGGCTTCTTAGCTACACGTTTTGCTGCGGCTTTTTTGGCCTTGCGCGGTGCGGCTTTCTTCTTAGCGGTCTTTTTTTTGGCTGCCATAGTGGTATTGTATTATACTGTTTGTTAGGGTAGTTGGAATCCGAAGGTCTGCTGTTTAGGGCATGTTAGTTTTTGCGGATGTTTGTTGTTAGATTGTTTTATTTAATCAGAGATAACTTTTAAAAGTTAACTGCATCGTAAACGTAAACTCTCTTTATAGATGACAATGCTCTAACAGGTTGGTTTGGTCAAGGAGGGAATTAAACTTTTGCAAAGTATTTTTTAAAATGATGTCGCGTGTTTTGATCTGTTACGAACCTTTTTTGACATTACTGTTAGGTCGTTTGAATGTTGGAGATAGATTTTCTAGTGCGATCCAAAATTCTTTGTCAGCCGGATGGCCGTTAAATAAAATTTTTCCTTCCGGTGATATAATGACCATGGTGGGGATATCTCTTACTCGTAATAGGCTGCTGAGTAATTTCTTGTTAGATTCAATGAGCCATGCGCATCGAGCTTGTGAGGCATCCTCTTTGCGGATGATCTCTGCGTCTTGAATCATGTCCGGGTATTGGCCTGTTAAGATAGCTAAAACGGGAATGTTGTTTTGATGGCATGTCTGGGTTGTGATGACGAAATCAGGTAGGTTGACCTGTATCTCTTGGCTCATGGGGTTCCAGAAGTAGAGGATGATGGCTTTTCTGCCCTCCATATGCTGAGCTAGGGTGGCTAATTGGCCGTCTATTTGAGATTTCAGTGATTGAGTGAGAGTGAGTTTGATTGACTGCATAGCTTCCTCTAGCTGGAGCCTTTCTATGTGTGGACCGAAGGCCTGTGCTTGCCGGGGGCTTAGCCAAAATGCTTCGGTAATATGTTTTTTGAAGTCTACCTTGTTGTTTTTTTCGAGTGCTGCCAGTGCCTGGCCATAGTGAATGATTGCTAGCCAGTCATCCTTGAGTGCGAATACCTCTGAGTGATTAGGGTCAAAGCTGTCACGTTTCTCGTTGAGCTCTGGTGCCATGGCGGCAATGGCGGCGTTGTCGCCAAGATCAATGAGGTTGAGAAAACGTGCCTCGAGTAAAACTTGGGGATGGACGTCTGCTTGTTTAGCCTGTTTGAGGGCTGTTGCAAATTCGTCTTGTCCTAAGGTGGCGAAAAGTTTTTCCAACGCAGCCTCTCTGTCCTTGCTTGCTTGTGTGTCAGTTGAGCTATCAATTTCGAGGGGGGCTGGATTTTCAAGTGCGATCACATAGGTTCCTAATATGAGGCAGAGCAATAAAGATTTCATAACGCAAATTTTGAAGTGCTTGATGCTAAAATACCAACACTAAAAAAGCGGACGACCTGTTACAGGATCGTCCGCTGAATAAATCAGATGATGATAGCTTCGAGCGCAGCGTTAGTTGCTGGGGATGTTTAATTGTTGCCCAATTCGAATCGTTGTACTGCTAAGTCCGTTGGCGGACTGGATGGCCTCGACGCTGGTGCCGTTTTTGCGGGCGATACCCCAGAGGCTGTCGCCTGATACTACAGTGTAGGTGGTGCTAGCGATTGGCGCGGGCGGGCTATCGAGTGTGTTGGAAGGAACTAAGCTAGGAGCTGCTGCAGGAGCAGTAGGGCTACCAGCCTGATTAATAGCGGGGAGGGTTTGGTATGGGTTGTTCTCTGGAGATGTTGGCGCCGTTGGAGCTTGCGGGTAGCTGCCTAGCTCGCCACCAGCGCGAGGAACTCCGTATGGATTGGCTGCGCCAGATGGCCCTGGATTGTTGCTCTTCCAATTACTGTATCCAGAGCCCGTGGAGCAGGAAATAAACAGAAGAGGGGTAAGGCAAGTTGTGATAAGCAGTAGAGTAGCTGTTTTCATAATGGAATAGTATGGTATGTCAGGTTGAGATGATCATTAATTTTCACCCTCTCTTTCATTAACACGTGGATGAGTTTTGTAAAATGAGGATATTATAAAAACGCCGAGAAGTCAGGTAGGCTTTCATCTGATCTGAAAAACCTCATGAGCCTTCAGATAGAGCATAGGTCTAGGTAGATATTTCTCTATAAAGCTGTTCCAATACCGTAAAATTCATTCACGGTGGCCTCGGTGTGGGCGGCAAGATCTGCAAGGCTTTCGCCTCTGGCTTTAGCAATGGCTTCCGCTGTGAAGTAAGTGAATGCCGGTTCATTACGTTGGCCCCGATGCGGAACGGGAGCAAGATAGGGTGAGTCAGTCTCAAGCATGAAGGAGCCCGCAGGGCATTTGGCGGCGGTTTCAATGATAGTCGCTGCGTTTTTAAAGGTGGCGATGCCGGTAAAAGAGATGAGTCCTCCTAAGTCGAGTATCGGCTGGGCAGCTTCCAGGCTGAAGGGGAAGCAGTGAAATACTGCGCGAACTTGTGGGGCATACTGGCGATAGATGCTGATAGCATCGTGGAGTGAGGCTTCGCCGGAGCGGTCACGGGTATGAATGACGATATTTTTACCAAGTTCAGCAGCTAGCTCAAAGTGCTGTTCAAGAAACTCTTGTTGCCTACTGTGATATTGATCACTCGTCCATCCTTCTGGTGCAGGGTGGTAGTAGTCGAGGCCTGTTTCACCAATAGCAACACAGCGCGGGTGACTGGCATGAATTTTCAGCTCGTTGATGTAATGATCGTCTGTTTCGTGAACATCACATGGGTGAATGCCCATGCAGGCATAAACCTCTGGGTATTGCTCAGCAATCGATATGTTCTGAGGGCAGTCATCCAAGCATGTGGCTAAGGTGACCATACGTTGCACGCCGCGCTGCCGTGCTCGAGTAATTATATCGCTGAGCTCGTCAGAGGTGAATTTTTGCGAAGCCAGGTGGCAGTGTGAGTCAGTCAGAGTCATCGGTGATGACTGATTAAAATCTGACTTCGAACCAGAGGCCAGCGAAAGCTTGGTCATCACCAGCATCACTACTGTCTAAGAGCAGAGAGCCACCCAGATAGGGGGTGATGGATACCGTGTCAGATAGATGGTGAGTTAGTGATAGCCGACCATAGGCGTCGTTGATGCCGTCACGACCATAGTAATCATCGACATAGCTGATGCCTGTGTTGAGTGCTACGAAGGTTTTTTCAGAGATGGCTTTGGACCATTGTGTCTCAGCATTTCCATACCAAGCTTCTGCGCCGAAATCGTAATAAGCTCCGGCAGTAGCGCTGAAATCATCGTTAAACTGCCAGGTGGCAAAGGTACCGACATCGACACCATCCTTGAAAACAGAGCTGAGCGGAGAGCTAGAGTTGCCGAAATGACGGTAACTAGCGCTGAGGCCAATGGTGAGTTGGTCGCTTTGTTTGAATCGCAAGTGGGAGAAAAAGGCCGACTCATCAAAATCACCCTTGCCGTTTTCTGTAGCATACCATGATCCAAGATTGAGTGAGGTGCGATTACTAAGCGCGATCTCAGTCTCTACCTGAAAGTCAACGGTGCTTTCTGCTAGCTCAAAGCCTCGGTAAACATATCCGCTGCGGTACCCTGCGACGGCTTCCGCACCAAGCTGGATTTCTTTACTGACATCAGCGGGGAGGTGGCAGGGCAGGAAGAAGGTGAGAATGGTGAGCGGAAATAGAGATTTCATGATATGAGTCGCCAACATAAAGTGGCGGTTTTTTTAATCAATGACTTTGGCCATTTTCTCAAGACCTTCAATGACCCGGCTGTGTGGACAACCGAAATTAAAGCGGACGTGGCCCGGATTACCAAAGAAGGCGCCGTCCGAGAGATAGATGCCTGCTTCCTGCTCAAAGAACTTTGCTGGATTCTCTTTGTTCATGGAGCGGCAGTCGATCCACGCTAGGTAGGTAGCTTCGATGTCAGGAGTGATGAGTCCGGGCATTTGCTTGCCAATAAAGCTAGTCAGCGTGTCGCGGTTATTGCGTAAATAGGCCAGTAATGCTTGCCGCCATGAGTCTCCATCTTTGTAGGCAGCTTCCGCAGCATAGTATGCAAGGCAGTTGATCTCAGGGAGGGTGTGGCCGCGGGCAGCGCAAAACTTGCGACGCAGCGAGTCATCCTTGATGATAGCAAAGGCATAACCAAGGCCGGCGATGTTGTAGGTTTTACTGGGTGCGAGGAGTGTGATGATCCGGTTTTGTAATTGCTCTGGAAGGCTAGCCGCGCACACGTGAGGTGTTTGCTCTTCGTCAAGGATGAGGTCACAGTGGATCTCATCCGATACCAAAATCATATCGTGGCGCTGGCAGAAATCGGCCAGCTTCTCGATTTCCTCCTTTGAAAAGACACGACCGAGTGGGTTTTGAGGATTACTGAGAAGGAATATCTTCGTGTTTGCTGTGACGGCGGCTTCCATCGCAGGCCAATCAAAACCCCAGCGGCCATCCGCTAAAACATGAGGAACGGAAATCAGCTCCATGTTGGCATCTTGATGTATGGAGAGAAAGGGAGGATAGATCGGTGTGCAGGTCATGACGGCATCTCCTGGAGAGCCGAACGCACGCGCAGCAATAGAGAGTGCCGGCACCAATCCACCGAGGTGGACGACCTCCTTCTCCTCGACAACAAGCTGGTGCCTGCTCTGTAGGTAGTGATCGATTGCCTCCATGAGGCCTGCATGTGGTTGAGCGTAACCCATAATCCCATGAGAAATCCGCGCTTGAAGTGCTTCAAGCACACAGGGTGGAGACATGAAGTCCATGTCAGCGACCCAGAAGGGGTCGAGATTCGGAAACCGGTCCCATTTGATGGAGCCTGAACCTCGCCGGGGTACGATCTGATCAAAATCTGCAGAGCTGTGCATGTCCATTTGCTAGCCTATGAGTTTGGAACTGGCGAGTAATATATCATTTTCTACACCTTGCGGGTAGGATCTTGTTAAATGTGAGTTTTTTCCCGAATGGGAATTATCTTGCTTCTTGGTGCGCTCATTCTAACTCTGAGTCTATGCAGGTGTTGCAGATGCGGGAGGTGGCAGAGCGAGTTTTGCTTGCGAATTCGCTGGAGGAGAAGCTTTTGCTTGCTCCGCGCTTGGGGGAAGGCGTGGTTGATGATGACCGAGGGCGTTCATTTAGCCTGCCAGATGCTCCCGGACGCCCTGAAGAGTTGAAAATCACCAACAAGGTAGTGCGCTCAAATTTTCCTGGGGTCAACAAGCTCGGTGATGATCGTGAGCGAGGCAAAATGCTCCATTTTCTTGCCAATCATGAGATGCTGGCAGCTGAGCTGATGGCTCTTGTTTTGCTTAAGTTCCCCGATGCTCCTGCTGAATACCGCCGCGGTGTTTATGAATCGATGAGGGAGGAGCAGATGCATACCTTGATGTATCTGCGCAGGATGAAGGAGTGCGGCATATCCTTTGGCGATTTGCCACTCAATGATTACTTCTGGAAGTTGGTGGCCCCGATGGATACACCAATGGACTTTGTCACCCGACTTAATCTCACCTTCGAGCAGGCCAATTTAGATTTCTCTAAACACTATGCAACCTTGTTTCGGCAAGTGGGCGATCATGCAACGGCCAAGGTGTTGGAAAAGATTTACCTCGATGAGATTAATCATGTGGGTCACGGCTTGAAGTGGTTTCGGAAATGGAAAAAACAAGGTGAAACAGATTGGAACGCCTACCGCAAATCACTCAGTTTCCCGATGGCACCCGCAAAAGCAAAGGGCATGGCACCTTTCAATACCGAGGGTCGTCAATTGGCGGGTTTGGATCAAGATTTCATCGAGCAATTAGCAATATGCGAGCAATCGAGAGGGCGCACCCCCGTAGTGCACTGGTATAATCCAAACGCAGAGTCTCATGCCGCAGCCGCGTTCACGCATCGCAGCTATCAGCCGAACAAAATAGAGCTGGCATTAGAGCATGACCTGGAAATGCTTTCCCTAGCATGGTGCCGAAGAGATGACCTTAGTCTGATGCGAACATTGCCCAGCAATGCTCACCGGACGTATTTGAAAAAGGCTGGTTTCCACCTGCCCGAGGTCATTAAAGTCGGCAGTCTGGCTGGGCGTAAGCTAGGGGGGCTACGTCCTTGGGCATGGTCACCAGACGCTTCGGATACGCTCAAGTCTTTGGCCGGTGATGTATCACCGGCTTTGCCATGGCAGTGGCGTGGGGAGGTTCCTGAATGGTGGTTTAGTAAAGAAGCGGGTTTTCGGCTCAATGAAATGCTTACATCGTCTGGAGAGGAGGTTGGATTTTTCTGTAAGGATCTGGACTCGGCGTCTGAGGCAGTGGAATGCCTGCTAAAGCGAGGACCGGTTCTGCTCAAGGCGGCATACGCGTGTGCGGGCCGTGGACATCGTAAAGTA
>Ga0209193_1000453_pt1 | contig 27791 bp, 28 predicted proteins | sample COGITO_mtgs_1003_FD_185515 | JGI IMG/M metagenome (GOLD analysis project Ga0209193, IMG submission 185515) | Pelagic marine microbial communities from North Sea - COGITO_mtgs_100330 (SPAdes) (version 2) | ecosystem: Environmental > Aquatic > Marine > Epipelagic ...
GGGCTTGTAATTTATAGAGTATCTATTCCAGTAATTGTAGAACGTCTTAGCGCATAGGTATGGAGAAAGAGGTATTGGTAAAAGTAGAGGGGCTGTCCAAAAAATTCTGTAAGGATTTAAAAACCAGCCTTTGGTATGGGGTTAAAGATTTGGTATCTCAAGTTTCTGGTAATAAAGAAAATGAAACGTTAAGGCCTAAAGAGTTTTGGGCTTTAAAGGATATTAATTTTGAGCTTCGCCGCGGCGAATGCCTAGGTCTTATTGGGCATAATGGTGCGGGTAAATCTACGCTATTAAAAATATTAAATGGCCTTATTAACCCAGACCAGGGTAAGGTTACTATGCGCGGTAGGGTAGGCGCCCTTATAGAACTTGGAGCTGGTTTTAACCCTATTCTTACCGGTAGAGAAAATATTTACAATAATGGTGCAGTGCTCGGGTTTACCCGTAAAGAGATAGACGCCAAAGTTGAAGAAATTATAGATTTCTCTGAGATACGTGAGTTTATAGATATGCCAGTACAAAACTACAGTTCTGGTATGAAGGTGCGTTTAGGGTTTGCTGTAGCTGCCCAAATGGAGCCAGATGTACTTATTATTGATGAGGTATTGGCGGTTGGGGATCTTGGATTTAGGCTAAAATGTTTTAAAAGTATTGATGAAATACTTCCAAATACTGCAATCATTTTTGTTTCACATAGTATGCCAATGATATCTAAAATATGTGATAAAATTATTTTGTTGAATAGAGGTGAGTATAAATATAATGGGCCAGATGTAAGTAAAGCTATTGATTTGTATTATAATAAAATTGTAGATAATACATCTAAAATTTTATTTGATAATGGAACCCTAGAGTTGCAGGAGATTAAACTTATTGATTCTGATAAAATTGATGAAATATCAACAATAAATTGGGGACAAGATCTTTGTATAGCATTTAGTTTTTTTGTCAAGAAATTGGCAGATATTCCGTTATTTAAAATTGTTATTTTTGACCAAGAACAAAAGCCCGTTGCAGTTTTTTCTGAAAATAAGCCAGATTCTCCAATCAAGATAGAAAAAAATCAAATTAATTTTAAAATCACACATAAAGGGATACAGTTATCAAAAGGAGTTTATACAATAAGTATTACAGTCTTCAAATTCAATACTATAGATCCAATTTTCAGAATCAATCAAGCTATATGTTTTCAAATATTGCATCAGGATGATCACTATCAATCTTTTTTATTGGATTGTGAATTTGAAAGCTTATGATCCTTTAATCTTCTTTTCTTTTAAATATTACCTGTTATATAATAATGAAAATTTTATTTCCTCGTAAAAAACACCTCCATTTTATACATATTGGTAAAACAGCAGGCACGGCATTGAAACATGCTTTATCGGATTATACTGATAGTAGGCATGCTCAGATATATTTACATGGACATGATTTTAAATTAACTGATGTACCTGATAATCAATATTGTTTTTTTTCAGTCCGGGATCCAATAGACAGATTTGTAAGTGCTTTTTATTCAAGACAAAGACAAGGTAAACCCAGATATAATTCTAAATGGAGCGTTGCGGAGGAACTTTCTTTCTCACTATTTGTAACACCAAACCAATTGGCAAATGACTTATATAGCGATAATTGGAAAAAAAGAGTAAATGCAGAATACGCAATGCTATCAATAAGGCATATTAATAACTCCTATTGGGATTGGTTTATAGACGAAAGATATTTTTTGAGCAGGAAAAAATCCATTGTTTTTATTTTTGATCAAACTTCTTTAGATTCTGATTTTGAAAAGTTTAAAAAACGCTTTTCTATTTCTAAAAAGGCCTTGTTGCCAGACAGAAACTCAGTAAATGCACACTCAAATAATGTTAGTTTTAATACTAAATTAAATAAAGTTGCTGAATTAAATTTAAAAAGATGGTATGCTAAAGAGTATGTGTTTATGGAATTAGTAAAAAAACATTTTAGTTTATGATAAGTCACAAACACAAATGTATATTTATTCATATTTCAAAATGTGCAGGAACAAGTGTAGAAAGAGCTTTTGGATATTATATTAATTCACCTGGGGCTCTGGAGGCTCACTTGGGTTGGGATGAAAAGCATAAACTATATAGACAACATGCTACACCTCAACAACTATTTGACCTAAAATTAATAAATGAATCCCACTGGGATGAATATTATAAGTTTATTATCTATAGAAATACTTGGTCTAAATTACATTCAGATTATTATTGGGTGTCTAAATTACATAATATTGATGATACTTTTGAAAATTTTTTAGCTAAAAAGGGTGGATTTAAAGAAGTTTTAAATATAAAAAACACAAAATACTGTGGTGATCATTTATACAAGCAAAAAGATTATTTTTTTATAAATGGTAACCGTGTAAAGTATGACTTAGAAATCGATTTTGACAATCTAGAGAAAGGTTTAAACACATTAACTGATAGGCTTAATCTAGACCCTAATTTTTTTTCAACAAAACATAATGTTGGAAATAATAAGCCACAACACTTCACACAATTTTACACAAAAAACACAATAAAAATGGTGAAATATTTATATAAAGAAGATCTTAATTTTTTTGATTTTGACTACAAACAACCCTAAAAAAATTAGCAAATTGCTAAAATTTAAAATGCTTTTAAATAAGATATAAGTATATGCATATAATTTTAAAATCAGATATTCAAATACTTAAATAAAAAAAACAAACAGCGTTACATCAATGATTCACCTTAACAAACATGCAAGCTTTATTTAAGCTATTTGGTATTATTAAAAACAAGTTTAACCAAGAAGTTAATAATTTATTAAATATCAATTACATCAAAAAAGTTAAAAAGCTTATTGAATTTAACTTAAAAAATGATGACTTTAAACCTATAAGTAATTATCTGCAGCTGTGCTTTAAAAAGGAAAAAGATTTAACACAAGAAATGAAACAGGTTGCAGAAGGGATTGTTGAAAAGATTGCATTTCAAAAGAAAGAAGTTATACAATTAAAAAAGTTGAATCAACAACTAATTGACTCAACCTCATACAAGCTTGGTCGGCGAATTACAGGGTGTTTTATGTTTTTCAAAAAATAATTATATCAGTTGATTAACTAATGAATTTAGAATCACAGAAAGTAAAGCTTAAAGGAAAAACTTTTATTTTTAAAATAGGAAATTATAAAGCCTTTGGTGGTGAAGAAACACAAAGCCTTATTTTGGCAAAGCATTTAAAATGCTTTTAGGCTAATTCAACTTTAAATTAAATTTACTTTTTTAATTTTTAATACAAAATCCCGAGATATTGTGGAAATATATGACTATTTAAAAAACTATAATTATATTGGTTGTTATGAGTATTTGATCAAGATAAAATACAGTTCTGCATACCGGCATAAAATACTCCAGTTATTAATACCAATCCTTGGGTTTAAAAAAAATAAACGAATACTTTTTATTTTTGGTGTTCAACGTTCAGGCACTTCTGTTACGTTTCAAAATTTTTCTAAGTTTTTTGGCGTTAAAGGGTATGATGAGTTTAGCGATTTAACTGTCTTAGGTGACGAGAAATTACGTTTTTCATCTTACAGGAGAGCAAAAAATATAATAAATAAAAACTTAGAACCATATATCATTCATAAACCTCTTGTAGAATCACAAGTAGCAGATATTGTGTTGCAAAATTTCTATAATTCTATTGGTATTTGGATGTATCGTGATTATCGTGATGTTGTAAATTCTTTTCATAAAAAGTTTGGTGAGTCTATTGGGAGACATCATATAGATTTGATAATAAAGGGAGACTTGAATAATTGGAGGTCAGAAAGAGTTCCCGAAAAATTTCAAAAATTAGCAATAGATTTAAATAAAAATGAGTTGACTAACCAGGATTGTACGGCACTTTACTGGTACATACGAAATTCTCTTTATTTTGAATATCAATTTTACAATATTTCAAATTTAAAATTAGTTTGCTATGAGGTTTTTGTTCAAAATCCATCTCATTTTATAACTAAGATCTGTAATCTCTGGGATTATAAATATAAAATAGATTTCACAAAATTAAATTTTAATACAAACTCAATAAATCGTGATTCTCCCCCCAATATTAAACCTGAGATAAAAGAGCTTTGTGACAAATTATTAATAAAACTAAACAAAGAATTTAAAAATCAAGGTGTTTTCAATACCAAATACGAATAAATTACAATTACCTCAAATCGAAACTTAAAAATAAAACCAGAATTTTTTACTGCAATAAGGTAATTAGTTTAATTATGAGAAAAAGACTCCCTAAATGGTCATCAGTTAAATACAGGTTAAACCAGTTTTTAATTCAAGAACGATATAAAATTCTTGAGAAGAAAAATAAAAATCTAATAAAAGACTGGATTAGGAGTCTTAAATATAAATCAGGTTATGTGTTGTTAGGGGCTAATTTTGCAAAATCTGGAGGAGTAAGAAATCATATTGTAGCTATAGAAAAATATGCAACACTAGGTGTTGAATTAGTTCCTAATGATGATTTGATTAAGCAATTTTCAGGACAAGACTTTGCAAATAAATTCAAAGACTTGTTTTTCAATTTTAAACCAAAAAAAGGAACAATTCTTCATTCTCATGTGTACCCTTGGTATATTAAGTGGTGCAAAAAAAAACAAAAACAAGGATATTTTTGGGTGCATACTTACCACCTGCCGTATTTCCCTGAACATGCCAGCAACAAGGCTATGAAAAAATGGCAAGACAATTTCAATAAAACTTTAGAAAATGAGGCATGTGATGCAGATGTTAAACTATCTGTAGCCAAATGGCAACAAAAGTTTTTAAAAGAAAACAACAATATAGATACTATCTACATACCCAATGGAGTTGATGTAGGTTTGTGTAACAAGGGTGATAGTAATATTGCTTTTAAAAAATTAGGCTTTAAAGATTATATTTTAAATGTAAGTAGGCATGATCCCGTAAAAAACCCTAAAGAATTTGTTTTGCTGGCTCAAGCTATGCCCAAATATAATTTTGTAATCATTGGTAATGATTTAACTAAGGAGTTGTTTAAAGAGCACTACTGTATATTTACTCCAAAAAATCTATCGATACTTGGTAAGATGTCACAATTAGAGATTCAACACTTCATCTCAGCAAGTTCTGTTTTGGTAAGCACAGCCAAGAGAGAAGGTTTACCAACCCTCATTTTAGAGGGTATGGCTCAAAGTAAACCAGTAGTAGTGTCAAACGAGCCTGGAAGTATGGAGGCTATAGATCATGGCAAGTACGGTTACTTTTATGAACTTGGTAATATTCAAGATTTAAAAAATCAAACCCTACTAGCCATAAAAGATGAGGTAAAACCCGCAAAAGCTAGACAAAGAGTATTAGAGGAATATGATTGGCGTGTGGTTATTAAAAAGTTAGATAAAATTTACAGTCAAATTAATTCATAGTTACTAATTTGTTACACAAAACTTATGGCCAAAATTAATAAAAAAGTAATTGAATCTATGCCAGATTTTAAGCTTTCTGACTCTAATTCAAACCTTAAAATATTTCCAGATTTTCTTATCGTAGGTCCGCAAAGAACCGGTACTACATGGTTGGCTCATAATATTAAAAATCATCCTCAAATTATTTTTAGTCAACCAAAAGAATTGTTTTTTTTATTCATTACCAAAAAGTCATCCTTTTTATACTTCAAACGACTTAACCTGGTATTTAAAACATTTTGAACAAAAATGGATACTTAAAAATTATAGAGACCTTTTTTATAAGAAAATACGAGGTGAAGGTACTGCGAGTTATGCGGCTATGTCCAAGGATTCAATCAATAATGTTGTAAAGTTGAATCCAGATATTAAAGTAATTGTTATGGCAAGAAATCCTGTTAAAAGAGCTTGGGCCCACGCAAAAAAAGATCTTTTAAATAAAAGTTTTATGAATGATAAATTAAAAAAAAATTGAGGCAGTTGATGATAGTGTTTTTGAGAAAATTTTTAAATCTCAATATCAAGTATCATGCGGCACATACAGTAAAATTATAAATAATTGGCAGACATCTTTAAAGCCAGGAAACTTATTTGTTGGTTTTTTTGATGACCTTTCTATAGCCCCGGAATCCTTATTACTAGATGTCTACAGTTTTTTGGGTGTAAGTGACAGTAAAAAGTATATTAATGATTCATATAATGAAAAAATTTCAACAACAGATAAATCTGAAAAAAGAGATTTACCAGAAAAATTTGAGAAAATTCTTAATGATTTGTTTTTAAATGAATTAGAATTTTTAGAAAAAAAATTTAATAGACATTTACATCTTTAATGATAAGAAAAATTACCTTTTGTGCTTATGATAAGCCAGATAGTATTGGTGGTCCAGTAACCTGGTTAATGAGTTTGTTACCGTATTTAAAACAAACTGGGTTTGAGGTGTCTTGTCTTATCCTTTTTCATAAAGGTAATACCGGGCCGTTATATGAGCATTTGCTTAAAAATGATATTGCAGTGCATGCGTCCTCTTTTTTATCGAGCACTGAAGATAACATAAAATGGATAGTAGATTGCTTACAAAAAAACACCCCTCATATTTTTGTACCTAACCTTGTTGTACCTGCTTATTATGCCTGTAAGTGGACAAAAAAAGCGGGTATTAAAACCATTGGTATTTCACACTCAGATGATCCGTTTTACCACGCAATTCAAAAAGAATTTATGGATGGTCATAAATCTTTCCGACTTGATGGAATGATTTGTGTCTCTAAGGAGCTTGAGCAGCAATTACTCAAAAGTAAAAATGCATCAAAAGTAAAAATAAAAAGAATCCCTTATGGAGTTATAATTCCTGATAGCAAGGCAACAAGGGATGACACCTCTTTGAGAGTTATTTATGTTGGCCGCTTGGCTGAGCAGCAAAAAAGAATATCTGAGGTGACGCGTTCATTTTGTAAAATGACTCAAAAAATTAAGGGAGTTGAAGCCATAATTTATGGTGATGGTCCAGATAAAATTAACGTAGAGAACATTTTAAATGAGCAGCAAAAAACTACTGCAGTAAGTTTGGGAGGTAACATACCCCCAAAGCAAATGACAGATAAGCTTCTAAAGGCGCATGTAATTGTTTTATTATCTGATTTTGAAGGGCTACCCATCTCTATTTTAGAAGCCATGGCATGTGGCGTTGTGCCTGTATGCTTAGATATGCGCAGTGGTATTACTGAACTTATTAAAAATGGTAAGACCGGATACATCGTAGATGATAGAGATGAGCATTTTATTGAGACCATCAAGGAATTAAAAGCAGATAACCAGATTTGGGAACAAATGTCATTAAATGCCAGACAGCTTGTTACAGAAAATTTTTCTTTAGAAATTTCTTGTAATAGCTACAGTTCATTTTTTAATAATCTTAAAGTTAATACTGTTAAAAAGGTTAGAATACCATCAAGATTAAGACTGCCTAAAATCAATCAAGATTTATCAAGGGCTGATACCCGAAGATCAAAATTTAATTTTAATCAATTAAAGATTTTACTTGGGGGATATAAACACAAGTTATATCTGATAAAAAATAACAAATAAATGAAAATTTGCATCATACAAGCCGGCACCAGTAATTTTAGTGGCTCCTTTATAAAAGCCCATCAGGAGCTCATAGCTGCAGATAAAGTTATATTGCATGGCCCTACCCATGATTTTAGACACAAAAACCGCTCTGTAAGTTTATTTTACAGCCAAAATCCTTTGTTACAAAAGATAAAAAAAGTCTTGCCACAATGGTTGTATCATAAAAAAGTAACACTATGGCAACAATCTTTTGAGGGTAAACTCGACTCCTTAGGCGGTTTTTTTAAAACTCATAAGGTAGATATTATACTGGCCGAGTTTGGTTTTAATGGTGCTGCTATTACGCCTTTTGCACAAAAATTAAACATACCATTAATAATTCATTTTCACGGCCATGACGCCCACAGAGACATACTCCTTACAGATCAAATAAAGGCATCCTACAAAAACATGTTTGCATACGCACATGCAATTATAAGTGTATCGCATTTTATGACAAAAAAGTTAGTGCAATTAGGATGTCCAGACAACAAAATTGTATACAACCCTTATGGTCCAAGACCTACATTTTATGACATAAAACCAAGCTATGGAAATATAATTTTAAACATAGGCCGTTTTACAGATATAAAAGCTCCAACCATTACTTTGAATGCGTTTAAAGATGCCCTGCCAAATTGTAAAGAGGCGCATCTTGTAATGATAGGTGCCGGAGAGTTATTAGAAACCTGTAAGGCCCTGGCAAGGGCCTGGAATATTGAGGATCACGTCACTTTTACTGGAGGCATACCTCATGAAAAATTGATTCCTTATTTTAAAGATGCCTGTATGTTTATACAGCACTCTGTGCAGCCTAGTTATGGAGATGCAGAAGGCACTCCAAACACTATATTAGAGGCTAGCGCAGCAGCCTTACCTGTTATATCTACAAAACATGCTGGTATTCCTCAAGCTGTTATTGATAACACTTCTGGATTTTTGGTAGATGAATATAATGTAAAAGGTATGACAGATGCTATGATACGTCTATTTAATGACAAAACTCTTTGCCAAAAAATGGGAGAAGCTGGTAGAAGTCACATACAACTTAACTATAACATTGAAAGACATATTGGTGTTTTAGAGGACCAACTAAATATGGCAAATAATAATAAAAAGTAATGAAAACACATTTAATATCTGGCGGCTGCGGTTTTGTAGGGCGCAACCTGGTGAAGCGTCTATACAACAACACAAATGATCGTATTTTATTTGACAACTAGCTCCAACAAAGTAATTGCTATAATGTCCCTGCTAAATAATACTATAAAACACCCTAGTATAATAAGAAAATCTTATATAGATTTTGATTTTAATTTTTGGAAGGTGTTTGGTAAAAACTGGCTGACCTTACGTATTATCTCATTTAAAAATAGATTAAACTTCCAGAAATAAATATTTTTTAACTCATGAGACACTTACATATATTAATAAATTTCATTAGAGTTTTTAAATATTTAGGACTGTTCCAAATTCTAAAATTTTATACACTTCAAAAAAATAAAACATCGCAATTTAAAATTAAAAATTATAAAAATATTTTTTTTTTAAGAGGCGCTACCTCTGATTCATGGGTTTTTGATATGAATATAATTAGAGAGGAATATAAGGTGTTTATGCCAATAGACAGTCCTAAAACTATTTTAGATGCTGGAGCAAATATTGGTACTGCAAGTAGGTTTTTTTCTAACCAATTTCCAGATGCTAAAATTATCGCCATTGAACCGGATTCAGAAAACTATGAGATTCTTATAAAAAACACACAGAATAACAACAACATACAATGTTTAAAAGGGGGACTATGGTCTTCAGACACAAAACTTTCTATTGTAAATGATGATGAGTGGAAGTATGCAATAAGAGTTAAGGAAGATGCATTAGAAGGTAAAATAAATGCATTTAGTATTCCCGGAGTAATGAAAATGCAAGGCTGGGATTTTATAGACATTTTAAAACTCGACATAGAAGGCTCTGAAGTAGAAATTTTATCTAAACACACAGAATTATGGGTTGATAAAATAGGCATGCTAATTATTGAATTACATCCAGGTTTAGATGAAAAATGTTCTAGAGTCTTATTTGAAGCTTTTTCAAACAAAGATTTTAACCTTCAATGGAGTGGCGAAAATTTAGCTTTAATTTTTAAGAATCAAAATAATTAATGAAAACACACTTAATATCTGGCGGCTGCGGTTTTGTTGGGCGCAATATGGTAAAACGCCTCTATAAAAACACCACAGACCGTATTTTATTTATCGATAATTTATCTGTTGGTAAACATCCATCTGTTTGGTTAGGAATTCCTTTAAAAAAGACCGTTAATGAGCTTGAAATATATGGAGAGGATGAGCGCCTATGCTTTATTAAGGAAGACTTTAGAGTTACCTTAAACAAATTAGTGCACCAGCCCAGTTATTTAAAAAATGACTTAGGCTTAGATATAGAGCAATTTACAGATGTCTACCATTTTGCAGCCATAGTAGGGGGGCGCGCCATGATAGATGGAGACCCTATACAAGTAGCCTTAGATTTATCTATAGATGCAGAGTTCTTTTTCTGGGTGAGCCGTCATAAACCCCAAAGGGTGTTGTACCCAAGCTCTAGTGCGGCCTATCCTGTTAGTTTGCAAACACAGGCTAATACCATACAACTTAAAGAAACGGATATTGATTTTAATAATATGGGCCAGCCAGACATGACCTATGGCTGGACCAAGCTCACCGGTGAGTTTTTGGCCAAAATTACAGCCAAACATTACGGGGTTAGCATTACCTGCATACGTCCATTTTCTGGCTATGGAGAAGACCAAGACTACTCTTACCCAACCCCTGCCATTGCTAGGCGTGCTGTTTTTAAAGAGGCTCCTTTTGAGGTTTGGGGCTCTGGCCACCAGGGGCGAGATTTTGTTCACATAGATGATGTGCTAGATTGTATAGAAGTTGCCATGGACAAAATACATGACGGCACCGCTATTAACATTGGCCAAGGGGTACTTACTTCTTTTAGAGAGCTTATTTCGCTATTTTGCGGGTTTGCTGAGTATAATCCTGAAATTAAACCACTCTTAGACAAACCAGTTGGGGTACACAGCCGCTATTGTGATATGACCTGGGTAAAAGAAAATTTAGGCTGGGAGCCAAAAATATCTATTAAAGAAGGGATGAGGCGGGTGTATGATGCAGTGATAGTAAGAGAAAAACAGCTAGGAAATTTATAATAAAATGGGCAAAAAATTAAAGATACTTTTTGCCAATATACCTACACCCGGTAATCGTTTTGTGCTAGACCTCAAAGAAGGGTTAGAACACCATGCTGATGTGGTTTGGGATCACCAGGAATTTTGGAACATGAAGAATGAGTATGATATTATTCATATCCATTGGCCAGAATATTTATCTTTTGAGTTAGAATCCTACTTATACAAACCCAGTGAATCTATACCAAATGAAATTTGGGATAAAACAATTACCTGCTTAGAGTATTGGTCAAAAAAATCTAAGATTATTTATACACGCCATGTGCAGTTTCCTCATGTTCGTTATGATAAGGAATTTTTAAAACTCTACAAAACAGTTGTCTCTTACTGTGATACTATCGTACATTTTGCCAATTATAGCATACAGCAGTTTAAGCAATGGTATCCAGATTTAGATAAGATTAAACATATAGTAATACCACATCATAATTATGCGTCTTTGCCAAATACATCTACAACACAAGAAGCTCGAGAGTACTTAAATATTAACCAAGATACAAAGGTGATGCTTGTCTTTGGGGGTATTAAAGAACACGAGAAGCCACTTATTAAGATGGCCTTTAATTCTATACCCTATAAAAATAAAGTGCTATTGGCACCAGGTTGGAAGATACTTCGCAGAAAAATAAGTTACATACGCCTGCGAGAGTGGGTATGGAATTTTGAAGTGTGGAGAGCAAAACAAAATAATAAGTTTAGAACAAATCTTGGTTTTATTAAAGAAGAAGACGCCCATTATTATTTAAATGCGGCAGATTTTTTGTTTATCCCAAGAACCAGTGAGCTTAATTCTGGTAACATTACCCTTGGCTGTACTTTTGGACTGGTTGTGGTAGGAGCAGACACTGCAGATATTGGAGAGATTTTAAAACAAACCGGTAATCCTACCTTTACAGTTGGCAATTCAAAAAGTGTTGCAAATGCAATTAAAAAGGCTTTTGAGCTAACCCTTTTAAATCATGGCCATGCCAATAGACATAAAGCACTCCATCAATGGGATATTAAAACCATATCAAAACAGTATCTTGACCAGATGCAAAATATGCTAACAGGATGAGTTTGGCCCCCATTGTATTATTTGTGTATAATAGACCCCAGCACACCCTTAAAACCCTTGAGGCGTTAATGCAAAATGAGTTGGCAGAAATGTCTGAGCTATTTATTTACTGTGATGGCCCTAAAGCTGATGCTACAAAACAAGACCAAGAGAGAATAAATAAGGTCCGGGATATGGTCAAAAAAAAGAATTGGTGTAAGAAAGTAACCATAAGAGAGTCTCACGTAAATAAAGGATTGGCAGATAGCATTGTTGCAGGAGTTACAGAAATAGTAAATACATATGGTAAAATAATTGTTCTGGAAGATGATATTGTAACGGCTAAAGGGTTTTTGAAGTATATGAATGAGGCATTAGATCTTTATGAAAATGAGCCTAAAATAATGCATATTGGTTCTTATCTTCCTCATACTAATTCACACAAAAAATTACCTGAGACTTTTTTATCGAGGTTTATGAGTTGCTGGGGTTGGGCAACCTGGAAAACATCATGGAATAAAGCAAATTGGAACGAGAGTGAGTTGTATGAGCAGATTAAAGATCCTAAAGTACGTTATGAATTTAATCTAGATGGCGTACTTAATTTTCATGAGCAGTTAGAAAATAATATCAATGGTTCCATTAAAACATGGGCCATTTTATGGTATACGAGTATATTTTTAAATGGAGGTCTTTGTCTGTACCCAAAGGTGTCGTTGTCTAAAAATATCGGATTAGACGGTACAGGTGAGAATTGTCATACTCAAAACGACGAGGCGTTCTTTGATGTAAGTCACCAAGTGGATGTTCTATATCAGAGACCGAAAGAATCCAAAATCGGAAAGCGGTATCTCAAACGCTATTACCGTTTCGGTAAGGAAAGTACCTTCAATAAGCGTTTAAAGATAACATATCTTCATTATCGCTATCAATTTATCAAGCTGGTAAAACGACTGTGAGTTTTAAAGTACTACATCTTAATACTTTTGATAATGGCGGTGCAGCTATTGCCGCCAAACGCTTGCACATGGCATTACTAAAAAATGGTATAGATTCTTCTATGCTTTTTTCGGGAGAAACTGATGCATCTATTCCAAAGAGTTATGGATTACAACCAACAAAACAAACAGGATTCAATAGTTTGGCGAACCGCATTTCCAGAAAAATGGGAGGTGCGCGTACCTATTGGGAAACCAGTACTGCTATTTTGGGAGGTAGGGCTCAACACCACGATTTGTTTTCGTTACCCTATGCCGATATAGATGTTACCCAATCAGACCTATTCAAAAAGGCAGATATTCTACATTTGCATTGGGTGCCAAGTTTGTTAGATTATCAATTTTTTAGCACTTGTAATAAGCTCGTTGTCTGGACATTGCACGATATGAACCCATTTACAGGCGGTTGTCATTACAGTGCCGGTTGCAACCACTATCAGGATGATTGTGCTGTTTGCCCGCAATTACAAGGCACTAAAAATACCGATATGGCACAATCGTTCATGGCATATAAAAAGCAACAGCTTAAAACGAAGACATTGTATTTGGTAACACTGTGCGAATGGATGGACAGTAAAGTTAAGCAAAGTAGTTTAATGGGCGCCTTTATGACCACCAAGATTTATAATTCTTTGGATGTTGCACTATTTAAACCGGTAGATCAATTATATGCTCGTGAGGTTTTAAACATTCCAAAAGATGCCAAGGTGGTGCTATTTGTGAGCGAAAGGGTCGAGAATTATAGGAAAGGGTTTGACTTATTGACCGAGGCCATCCAGGGCTTTGGTCAAGACATGTTGTTTTGTTCCATTGGCATTCCCGGTAAAACGAATGAGGCATCAAGTAATATAAAGCATCTCGGTAAATTAACCAATGCCTATGCCTTGGTATTGGCATACAATGCAGCTGATGTATTGGTGATCCCTTCAAGAGAAGACAACCTTCCCAATGTAATGTTGGAGGCCTTGTGTTGCGGTACACCTGTTATAGCTTTTAACAATGGTGGTATGCAGGAAATTGTTCAAAACGGAGTTAACGGTATATTGGTGGCGGAACAAGATTCGCAAAAATTAGCAGAGGCTATTGAGACTTTTTTTCAAAGCATAAGCAATTTTAACAAAACAGCCATCAGTGCGCATGCCGGGCAACTCTTTGCCCCAAACAAACAGGCAGAAGCACATATACAATTATATACAAGGCTATTATCATCTCATTAAACAATATGCTACAAACATTAAAAAAAAAGAACTTAACTGCTATAAAAGTTTATTGAAATTTAATTTACATTAAAATTGAAAAAAGAAATATATTATGTCGGTAGAAGTGATGGATTAGGAAATAGAATTGAAGAGATTATCTGCTTGGAAGCATTCTTTGTTAATAGTAATGTGAGCAGTTACTACATATGGAATAATCAGCATTCATTTAGACGCTATCCCATTCTTTTAAAATCTAAAAGCCTCGTCATAACCGAACAGTTAGAAGTCAAAAAAGGATTAACATTAATGCCTAGTTTTAGTTGGGGTAATCTTAAAAAAGAAGATATACTAAAAGCTGCCAGAAATATTAAACCATCTTTTGATATTAATTTTCCAAATGAGATAAAACCTATTGGAATACATATTAGAGGAACCGATAGAATAGGAAAGGACCACCCCCACTTCATGAAAAACAAGAAAGAATTATACAAATATTTAAATAGTACAGCTTACTATATTAATAAATCTGGTGAAAAAGATATTTTCATTTGTTCGGAAGATAGCTCGCTAAAGAAAAGATTTTTAGAACAATTAAAGAAGGATATTAAAGTAATAGAACCTGTTGTGAGTAAAGATATTCCAAGTGAATACTTAGATTTTTTTTCTTTATCAAAATGTAAAGAAATTTATATGACAACTAAATTTTCTACTTTCTCAATTGGTGCCTCATTAATTGGAAATATACCAATTCATTCATTTTATTATGATGAAAAGGTTTTAATAAGATATAAAGCAAATTTTGAATATAAACCGCTCATAAATTCATTAAAACTACTTTATTCTAGGTTTTTTAATTTCTGCAGCTTCAACAAGTAAACACAAAATTTACAACTATGAAAAAAAAAATAATTCAATTTTGCAATAAATTATTGGTAAAAAAAAAATTACGAATAATGAGAATCTTAAAATATGGAAAAGATCAACGATTTCTTGATCTTAAATCCAATAAAATATACTTAGATGTAAATGGTGAACTTGAATATATTATAAAGAAGACAAATCCTTTTAAAGAAGACTTAAGAAAAGAAAGATATGAAAATTGGATCAAAAATTTCTTCCTGAAACAATCAGAAAACAATATTGCTAAATTATCATATTTTTTAGCTCAGTCTCAATCTCAAAATAAACAAGATTTATTTGTTCTTGCCAATATGAACTTTAAGGAAAATGGATTTTTTGTTGAATTTGGCGCAACAAATGGAATTGATATTAGTAATTCATATCTTCTTGAAAAAGAGTTTCAATGGACCGGTATTTTGGCTGAACCCGCAAGGGGATATCACAAAGCATTGCGTGAAAATAGAAATTGTATTATTGAAACGGATTGTGTTTGGAAGAAATCAAATGAAAAATTATTATTTATTGAAAACGGAGTGCTCTCCACTTTAAATGAATTTAAAGATAGTGATATGCATACCAGAAATTCCCAGACTGAATATTCAGTAAATACTATATCTTTAAATGATTTACTTGAAAAAAATAACTCTCCAAAAGTAATCGACTATCTTTCAATTGATACTGAAGGAAGCGAATTTGAAATATTAAATTCATTTGATTTCAGTAAGTACGAAATAAAAATTATAACTGTAGAGCATAATTATACTCAATCAAGAGAAAAGATTTTTAATCTTCTAAGCATTAATGGATATAACAGAGTTTTAACTGATGTATCTGCTTATGATGATTGGTATTTGTTAGAAAATTATGAAAAATAAAAATTTTAGTAAATTTTATTTTTGTCATTTGTTTTTTTGGCTTTTAAAACTCTAGAAGATATACTAATTCAAAATAAATGTCTCAAATCCACCTATACACCACTTTCTATAAAGAGAAAAAATCAGCCCGTCGGCAAGAACTTCTGTCGTGTTTAGAAAAGAACTTATCTAATGCAACATTTACTAAGGTGACCATTTTTAATGAAGGAGCAGATTTATCTCAACTAGAACAACCAAAATTGAAGCTTATACCGATAGATAATCGTCCAAGCTATCAAGACTTTTTTAATTATATAAAGTTGCAGAAAGAACCTGAGGCCATCCACATCATTGCCAATACCGATATTTATTTTGATCAGCATATCGCTGTATTGAAGCATTTAGATTTGAATAACAAAGTACTGGCACTATCGCGTTGGGATGCCGCAGATACTATAAAACCAAAACTCTACAACCATAACGATAGCCAAGATGTTTGGGTTTTTAAAGGGCCAGTAAAGCAGCAATTAAAAGCCGATTTCCCATTGGGGGTGCCACGCTGTGATAATAGGTTGATGTATCAACTTCAAGAAGCGGGTTACAAGGTGCTCAATCCGGCATTTAGTATCAAAGCTTTTCATATCCACAAAGGGCAGCGCGCACTAGTTTATACAGAAGGGGATAACCTATACAATATAAAACCACCGTATGGTTATTTATACCCTCATAATGTATATGGATTTTGGAAAACATTTTTTTTTAATTTAAAATACAAGGAAAAGCTAGGAAGCTATCGCTACGATGTTAAAAAACTAAATAATTGGTGGGTTGTTAGATTGCCCAGAAAAATACTGGAAGTTATATTTAATAAGAAAATGCCGTTAATTGGCTACCATTAAATGGTAAATAGCGAAGTACAACAACATTACATAAAAATAAACCAAATAACAGATGAGGTTAAAAGACCTCTATGGTCTGTTTTGATCCCAACCTATAACTGCGCTCACTATTTAATAGAAACCCTGCAATCAGTTTTAGCGCAAGATCCTGGTGAGGCACTTATGGAGATTATTGTGGTTGACGATCACTCTACAAAAGACGACCCGGAGGCTGTTGTCAAAGAATTTGGTCAAGGCCGTGTGCAGTTTATTAGACAAGAAAAAAATGTTGGTAAGGTTAAAAATTATGAGACTGGTTTAACTGCCTCTAGGGGTAGATATATCCATCAATTACATGGAGATGACCTTGTGTATAATGGCTTTTACAAAGAAATGGAAGCTATTTTTAAAGAAAGCCCTTCTGCAGGAGCTGCCTTTTCTAGAACCAACTACATAGACTACGGGGGCCGTATAACTGGAGTTACAGGCATGATTCAAGATAATGAGGGTATTGTGCCAGATATGTTAGAAAAGCTATACACCCAGCAGTACATACAAACCCCTTCTATGGTTGTAAAAAGAGAGGTGTATGAAACCATTGGCTGTTTTGATAGACGTCTTAACTGCATGGAAGATTGGGAGATGTGGATCCGTATTGCCAATAATTATCCAATTGCGACATCCAATAAAGTATTGGCTGCTTACAGGAGTCATCATGATAACGCCACAAATAGTACCTTTAAGAGTGGTACAGCGCTTAAAACGCATCAACTAATTTGTAATTTGGTTGATGGGTATATTGACCCCGATGTTAAAAAGAATTTTTCTAAAATCAGAAACCAAAAACAGGCAGCATTTTGGTTGTTGTCTTACAAAAATTCAAAACATGAATTAAGTTTAAAACAAAAATGGAGTTTTATAAGAATGGTTTTGAAACTCGATTTCAGTTTAAAAAATAGTTATAGGATTTTTCGGTGAGAACTAAATGTAAAAAACTTTTAATTGCTTGGGTATATCATCCTGCCGTAGGGCATTTGGTTGAAGCACTGCAGGTAGCTGCAAATTATTACAGTGCAAATCCAAAGCTTGAAATACATGTGTTGGTTAATAATAATTCACCATACATAATAGGAAACTATTGTGATTTTATATTTAAAGTGCACCCTGTGCAGGTAGATCTAGATGGCATTAATAGAGTTTCTATTAATAGTTTTATGCATCATGAGTTTGATTATGTGATTTTCCCAAAACGTTTTAAGTATACTCCTCAAGATTTTACTGCACCTTTTTTAAAAGCGAACCTTTTTATACAAGAGTATTTTAAACCCAAAATTTGGGGAGGATACAATGACACGCCATCTAAAGATCTAATGGCCTTACAAGAAAACCCATATAGCGCCTTTAAAATAAATATTCCTAAAGATAAAAGAACCTATAATTTACCAGACACCTCAGGGGCACCCATATTTTCAGTGATGTTAAAAGGCGCTTCTAAACAAACAAAGTGGCCCTCACTCAAAACATGGAAGATTATTTTATTATATATCAAGAAGAAATATCCAGAGGCACGTTTTTTAATCACCGGGGTTTTAGAGGCTCATGGAAATATACATAATAGCAACTCTCAACTTAAAAATAAAATAGACACCTTCATTTCAAGTATTCCTGGGGCAATTAATTGTTATGATATTGGCTTAGAAAATCAGTTGGCAATAATTCAAAGCTCAACTATTTTTATAGCACCGCACACAGGTTTTGCATTTTTAGCACCTTGTTTGGGCACCCCTTGGCTAGCATTATCTGGAGGAGAGTGGGCAGAGGAGATGCCTGCACAAATGCCTTTTTATGGTGTATTGCCAGGCTGCAATAAGTATCCCTGTAATGGCGGTGATATGAAGCTAAATTGCCGGGCGCGTTTAAAATTTAAGCAGCCTATAAAATGTATGTCTAATCTAGATAGTAAACTAGATGATATACTTCTTGGCATTAGAAAATTATTAAATAAGGATTACAAATTTGATGATACATTTAATGATTATGAAATGTCAGCTATTCGAAACAGCGTAAACGTAAAAAAGCTGTGGCGGATTAAAGCTTATAAGCAACACACTAATAATAAAAAATAGTCATGGGTTTTACTATTGAAATATCTAATTAATGACAAGCTGTAAAGTCTCCATTCTTACCACCGTTTACAACCGCGAAAAGTACATTGCAGCTTGTATAGATAGCGTGTTGGCCTCTAGCTACCAAGATTGGGAACTTATTATTGTAGATGACGTATCTACAGATACCTCTGTGGCTATTGCCAAAAGCTATGAGCAAAAAGATGCTCGTATAAAGGTCTATGTCAACGCTCAAAACCTAGGAGATTACCCAAACCGCAACAAAGCAGCATCTTACGCAAAGGGCAAGTACATAAAGTACCTAGATGCAGATGATGTAATATATCCTCACGGCCTAGAAATTATGGCAAATACCATGGAGCAGTTTCCTGAGGCCGCCTTAGGTATTTCTCAAAAAGTAGCAGAAGATGTAAAACCCTATCCTTTTGTCATGCAGCCAAAAGAGACTTTTAAAAGAGAGTTTTTAATGCGCGGCGTACTAGGACTTGGCCCAACAGGTACTATTATTAGGCGTGATGTTTTTGAGAAGCTGGGCGGTTTTACTGGTACGCGTTATATTGGTGATACAGAACTATGGTATAAAATAGCATTAACACATCCTGTAGTTAAAATAGAAGATGATCTTATTTTTTGGCGGCAGCACGATGATCAGGAAATCACTAAAGGACAAAAGAGTTTCTTCTATTTAGAAAATTCTTACATAAATGCATTAAAAACATTAAATGACCCCTTGTTTACCTTTACTAAAGATGAGATTACGTTGGCTAAACGTAAACTTCAAAGGCGTTTTTCAAGAAGTATTTTACGACTGATTTTAATAGAAAGGAAACCGAATACAGCATTGCGAATTATGAAAAATTGCCAAGTCTCAGTATTGGATCTTTTAGTATCTATCTAATGGTAGCTTTTAAAAAATTAGTATTATTACTAAAGTGCATAACAAGGTTTAACAAAGTAAAATAAATGGATACGAAACTAAAAATAGCGTGTGCAGCCAATAAAAAATTTGCTGTGCTTTTATGCGTACTTTTAAAATCATTAGAAATTAACCATTGTTCTAAATACACCACTATAGACGTTTTTATAATTGATAATGACATAGAAAAAAAACGTAAATTGAAAATTTTAAATTCTATTGACTCTTCTAAAATTACAATAACTTTTTTAAAAGTTTCAAGTCGTTTAAAAAACACGTTAAATGTATTTCCAAATGGTTCAAAATTCACACATTATTACAGATTGTTTTTGCCAAATATTCTACCTCAAAATATTAATAGGGTCTTGTATCTAGATTGTGACATGTTGGTTTTAAAAGACTTGCATGGTCTGTGGAACACCACTTTAAAGCAAAATGAAATTGTTGGCGCTGTGCAAGATTGTTGGTTAAAGACAGTTGATTATGATTACAATACTGAAAAACAGGTGATTTCTAATTGGCAAGAGTTAGGTTTTAATAAGGGAGATGCTTATTTTAATTCAGGTGTGTTATTAATAGATCTTGCCAAATGGCGAAAATATAACGTTACCAAAAATGTAATTGATACTATAGCTTGTAATTACAAACACACGTTATATCCTTACGATGATCAATATGGTTTGAATGTAACACTTAAAGATAAATGGAAAAAGTTAAATACATGCTTTAATACTTCTACTACCCAAGCAAGTATTGATTTACCTAATGTAAGTATATTGCATTTTACAGGAAATAAACCTATTTCGTTTGATTACCCGCATAACTACCAAGACTTATTTTATCAATATTTGGATCAAACAAAATGGTCACACCAAAGGGGTAAAAAATTCGTAAAAATTCCAAATCGTTTAGAACAAGTTTTAACTAAGAATAAAATGATTTATAATATTACCCAACGTATTTATTATGAGCTAAATCATTTTATGAATTCTTGGTAGATGTAAATCATTATTAATTTTAATATAGATGTGAATGCCTGTTATTGTTTCTGTAATAATGCCTGTGTATAATGCTCAAAACTATTTAACAGAAGCTATAGAGTCTGTTTTATGGCAAACCTTTAAAAGTTTTGAGTTAATTATAGTTAATGACGGTTCAATAGATGCTTCAGAAGCTATAATTAATGGTTTTAAGGATTCCAGAATTGTTTATTTAAAACAAGAAAATCAAGGCCAGGCAAACGCATCTAACAAAGGTGTTAAAATTGCAAGAGGTCGTTATATTAAGTTTTTTGATGCTGACGATGTGTTAAATCCATTGCACTTAGAAAAACAATATCAAGCCTTAAATGGTCATGACTGCTATTTAGCATCTTGCCAGTGGGCTTATTTCTATGAAAATCATAGACTTATTAACTTTGAAAAGGAAACAACTCATAAAAATTATGATTATCCGTTAGATTGGCTTTATGATAGCCATATACACGATTCGGGAATGTTGGGAGCCTGGCTCTGGTTAATCCCTAAAAAACTTTTAGATAAAGCTGGTCATTGGGATGAGCGTTTATCTTTAAATAATGACTTTGATTTCTCTGCGCGCTTACTTGTAGCAAGTAAAGGTGTAAAGTTTACCCAAGGGGCTCGCCTTTTTTATAGAAAAGGAGTAGAGAATTCATTAACATTAAAAACAAATAAAAGCGCATTTCAATCTGCATTACTAACCACAGAGTTTGCAATGAAAACAATACTTAATGTCGAGAATTCTGAAAGAATGCGTAAGCTATTTGCTGACAGATTTCAGTCTTGGATCTACCAAATATATCCAAGAGAAAAGGGAATAATCTCTAAGATGAAAACCCACATACAAAATTTAGGGGGGAGCCAACTAAAACCTCAGGGAGGTATGCTTTTTAGAACGTTAAATACCATATTACCTTGGACTTGGGTAAAACAATTACAATATATAATGCACAAGACGGTTTGGAAACCTGTTTTAAAATATAAACAAAGAGTTAAATCTAAAAACTTTACAAATTAATTTTTTACTTGATAACTAGTTAGGTATGTATAGCAAAACATTAATGGTAAGTCCCTCAGGTAGTTTTTACGGGAGCGAGCAGGTTCTTTATAGTCATTTAGACTACACAAAAAAGAGTTACACTGTTTTTGTACCCTTTGGTAGTTTTTTTCAAAAAAAATTAAAACGACAACATAAGCATGATGTTTGTGGGTTTTCCAATATAAAATTACTTTACATAAAGATTTTTTTAAAGCTTTTATTTGCTGGATATAAAACACTTTATCTTAATGAAGGCGGCCATATTAAATACGCAAAATTAATAGCTAAGCTCTTGCCTTTTGTCAATGTTGTTGTTCATATTCGGTTAGTAGAAGATACAGGTTCTAATCGTCTAGATAAACTGCCAAAAAACTTAAAACTTATTAGTATTTCAAATTATATCCAAGGATTATTGCTTCCAGAGTATACATCTATTAAAATAGTTGACCCATTAGATATTTCAAATGTTTCTAAGCAAAAATTTGAATTAAATAAACAATGTATTAGAATAGGAATCATGGGTAGAGTTTCTTTATCAAAGGGATTATATAATTATGAAAAACTCTTTAACTATTACTTTGACTCGCAGGATTTGAAAAATATTCGGTTTATTTTTTTTGGAGATGTTATGGATAAGGAAAAAGATGTATTAGAGTTTTTTGACAAATATTCTGGTCTAGACTTTCCTCGGGTTGAGTTTAAAGGATTTGTTGAGAACCAAGAACAAATTTTCTCATCAGTTGATGCCGTTCTTCACTTAAATGAAAAAGAACCTTTGGGAAGGATAGGTCTAGAAAGTTGGGCAAGAGGGATTCCTTTTGTATGTTTTAATGCTGGAGGTTGTGCAGAAATTAATGAGACTCTTGAAATGGAAAGATTTTCTGTTGCTTTAGATACTAACTGGGAAGAGGCGGTAATTGAGTTGATTTCATCTTTAGAAAATTTTTCAACTAATGAACAAGAAACCGCTAGATTAAACCTACAATCTTTTTTTTCAATTAATAAGTACGTTAAACAATTAGAGAAACAGTTTTAAACGAAGAATTTGAAAATACTTTATATAGGGCAATACACCAAGGGTACTACCTCACGCATGCGAGGTGAGGCTATTAAAGAAATCCTGTGTCCAAATATTTTTGATGTTATAGACACCCACTTACCTTTTTTTAACACCTCTAAAATTTGGAGAACTATTGGATTTAGATATAAAAGTGGGCCATTAATTACAAACACAAATAAATATATCATAGCATCACTTAAAGAGGAGATTTATGATTTAATATGGGTAGATAAAGCAATTTTTATAACACCTAATACTACCAGTCTTTTAAAACAAAAAACCTCAAAATTAGTCCATAGCACCCCAGATATGGCGTTTTACGCTAATAAATCAAAATTATTCTATGCCTCTTTGCCTTTCTATGATTTTTGCATTACCACAAAAACTATAGAACTAGATATCTACCATAAATATTTACAAAAGCCTAAAGTGCTGTTTATGCCACAAGGCTTTTCAAAAAAAAATCATAAACCACATTATTCTTTTTCACAAAAAGAGGACGCCATTGTGTTTATTGGTTTAGCAGAGCCTTCACGTTTTAAAATTGCAGAGACAATATTAGCCAATAACTTAACATTAAAGCTAGTGGGTTTTGGTTGGGGCTCTTTTGCAGCTAGACATAAAGACAATAAAAATTTACAATTTCTTGGTACAGCTTTATATTGTGAAGACTATAGTCATCTTATTTCATCCAGCAAATTTGCTCTAGGATTATTATCTAAACAATTTAAAGAACTGCACACCACACGCACTTTCGAAATTCCTGCCTGTGGAACTGCATTAGTAACTGAGCAAAATCATGAAATAAATGGATTTTTTGAAGATGATGAGGTCATCTTTTATGATAATTATGATCAGATGATATCAAAAATTAAATATTTCTTTAAACAAGAACAAGAATTAGAGGACTTAACAAATAAAGGTTTTCAAAAAGTTCATAATCTTGGATATGATTACACAACTATTATCTCTAACATCCTAAATCAAATCTTAGATTGAAAAAACTAGCGATAATTCATTATATGCCATTGGAGTACTATCCTCCTGTAACTAATTTTTTAAATGTTATGGTAAAGCATGCTTTTTTTGTAAAAGTATGGACAACTCATAATACTAAAAAACGCATTACATATCATAATGAAAAATTAAAAACCATTAATAGATCCCCTTTTCCAGAAAAGAGCGACAATGTTTTAGAACGTATTTTCAAGTATTTTTATTTTAATATATCTTGTTTTATTGGACTAGTTAAATATAAACCAAAAGCCATTTTGTATTATGAAAGTTATTCGGTTTATCCTGTTTTTTTGTACATGAAATTTTTTGGTAAGGCAACAAAATTGTACATCCATTATCATGAATATGAGGACAGAGAGAGTTATAAAAATGGGATGAAGCTCGTAAAGTATTATAACGAGCTTGAAAAGAAATTTTTATACGGGAGGGCTTCTTGGATTTCTCAAACAAATAAAGAAAGGTTACACATGTTTGCCTCAGATCATCCAAAATTACCCTCTGAGGTTTTAAAGATTATGCCAAATTACCCTCCCAAAATCTGGTCATCTCAAGTTAATGGCAAAAGCAAAGCCTCTAAAGATATTATAAGAACTGTCTATGTAGGTTCGCTCTCATTAAAAGATACATTTATTAGAGAATATTGTGATTGGGTTTTAAAACAAAACGGTAAAGTCTGTTTTCACGTATACGCTTATAATTTGGATGATGATACAATAGAGTATCTTTCAAGTTTGAATACAGATTATATTGTGTTTTACACCAAGGGTGTTGAATATAATAAAATGCCTGCATTGTTGGCAGATTATGATATTGGTTTAATCCTCTATAAAGCACACACAAAAAACTATAAACACAATGCACCCAATAAACTGTTTGAATATTTGGCTTGCAAACTTCTAGTGTTATATCCTGATGTAATGTCTGGGATGGCTTTATATCAATCTGATAATGTTATCAGATTAAATTTTGAGCAAATACCTTCTTTTAATGAGATAAAAAAATATTTCAGCAATAAAACTGACCTCAAAAGTTCCTACAACGCAAAAACAGCTCTCCAACCATTAATTGATCATTTATATTAAACTTATGGTTAAAACACATTATAACTAATGGATTTCTGGACCACAATAGGTGTCATTATAACAGTACTTATAGCCTTACGCTTTATCTCCCGCCTTGGTAATGGTTTGCCAATACTAGAGCTCATGCTTTTTATTGCCGCTGCCCAGTGGATTATTGGCCCCCTTATAGAGTATAACGCGCCAAGTCTTCATTATAAATATTTTATGTATGTAGACCAACAGCGGTATATGAGCTATGTAGTGCCGGCTTTTGGAGCCTTTGCGCTGGCCGTATTATTAGGTATTCGTTCTTTAAAAGACAGCACTATACCCTTAGACAGGTTAAAACATTTTAAAGACTATGGTGTTACTATTTTTTTAATAGGAGTGTTTTTTGATCTTATAGGTAGCAGTTTGCCCCCAGGTCTTGCTTTTTTTGCATTTATTATATCTAATTTTAAATTTGCGGGCGCTATTATACTTTTCTTCTCTGATGATCAAAGACTCAAACCAATTTTTTACGCATCATTAGTGTTTTTACTCTTTAGGGCTATACAAAGCACCATGTTTCATGATTTTATTTTATGGACCGCCTTTTTTTACATGTTTTGGGCTTTGCAATTTAAACCAAACAGGCAAAAAATTGTAGCAACCCTATTAATAGGAGCCTTGTCTTTAACCACACTTCAAACCATGAAATACGCCTACCGCCAACAGGTTTGGAATGGCTACTCAGGAAGTAAAATAGAACTCTTTACAGGCTTAGTTGTAGATGCTGTTTTGTTAGACGGCGCAGACCAGGAACTCCTCGATGGAGAGCTTAACAACGTGCGTCTCAACCAAGGTTGGATTATTAGCGCCATACTAGATGAGGTGCCAGAGAAACAACCCTTTTTTGAGGGAGAAACTATTAAAGAAGCAATTACAGCCGCTGTGTTGCCTCGTTTTTTAAACCCAAATAAAAAGACCGCTGGAGGGCAAGAAAATTTTAGAAAATTTACAGGCCTTGAGCTTGGAGAAGCAACCTCTATGGGTATTAGTATTGTAGGGGAGGCCTACGGAAATTTTAATAGATTTGGAGGGATTATTTTTATGGGTATTTGGGGCTATTTTTTGGCCATGTACTGGCGGTTTTTATTTAAAGGGCTGCAAAATAATGTACTACTTTTAGCATTTTTGCCCATTGTGTTTCTTCAAGTTATTAAGGCAGAAACAGAGCTAGTAGTGGTACTCAACCACTTAATAAAAGCAACCATTGTGGTGTATCTATTTTTTTGGGCAGCAAAGGCCCTTTTAAACTGGAATTTAAAAGATGACTAAAACCATCTACTACATAACGCGCAAACGCTTACCTTCTTATAACAGCATAGAGGAGCTGTTTTTGGCCATTAGCGCTAGGGTAAAAAACACCTATGCAACCCAGTGGATACCTCTAAAGTATACCGGGGCTTCTCCTATACGTATATTAAAAAACATATGGTCTGTAAAGGCAGATCCTGCCAATATATATCACATCACCGGAGATGTGCACTACATGGCCTTAGCTTACAGAAAACGTGCTATACTTACGGTACATGATGTAGATTCTGCTTTTACAGGATCTGTTATAAAGAGGATGTATGTCAGGCTATTTTGGTTTTGGCTCCCTGCGCTTTTTGTAAAAAAAATCACCGTAATATCTGAGTTTACAAAACAGCAATTAACAGCAATCATACCCTCTTTTGCTCATAAAATAACCGTGGTGTATAATCCTGTACATCCCAAAATACAGCCCCACATTAAAGACTTTAATGTGACCCCTACTATTTTATTACTAGGTACAAAATCTAATAAAAACCTAGAGCGATCCTTGCAAGCAATTAAAGACATTCCTTGCAAAGTAGTTATTGTAGGGGAGCTTAGTGCTGCCCAAACCCGCTTGCTAGCATCTTTAAAGATATCTTACACCCACAAACAAAATATTCCTTTTGATGCTATTGTTACTTGTTACAAGCAGGCAGATATTGTATGTTTCCCATCACTCTATGAAGGATTTGGTATGCCTATTATTGAGGCCCAAGCCACAGGGAGGGTAGTGTTAAGCTCCAATATTGGCGCCATGAAAGAAATAGCCGGAATAGGGGCACACCTTGTAGATCCTTATAGCGTAGAAGATATACGAGCTGGGATATTAAAAATCATCTCAGATGCTCCTTACAGAGCCTCCTTGATTGAAAAAGGCTTTAAAAATGCCTCAAAGTATAGTTTAGATACTACAGCTAATAGCTATTTAAAATTGTATGACGCTTTTTAGCATTTTATTTTGAAAACTAAAAAAAACATATTAATTACCATAGATTGGTATTTGCCCGGTACTGCCTCTGGGGGTCCTGTAAGATCATGCGCCAATTTTATTGACCATCTCTCTCAAGAGTTTACTTTTTACATCATCACAAGAGATACAGATTATTGCTCCAAGGATCCTTACAACTCTATTACTTCCAACACTTGGAACACCCTGGAAAACGGTACAAAAGTATATTATTGCAGCTCTGATAGGGTTGCCTATACACATCTTACAAAGCTTTTTAAACAAAAAACCTTTGACACCGTATACATAAATGGCATCTATAGTTGGTATTTCTCTATACTTCCCCTACTTGTTTTTAAAAGCCATCCCAGAGTTATAGTTGCCTCCAGGGGGATGCTCAACCCTCAGGCATTTTCTGTAAAACCATTAAAAAAAAGACTTTTTATTTTTCTTGCAAAACGCTTTGGTTTGTACACACATGTAACCTTTCATGCTACCAATGCAATTGAGAAAGCACATGTTTTAAACACTATTG
>Ga0209193_1000458_pt1 | contig 27739 bp, 13 predicted proteins | sample COGITO_mtgs_1003_FD_185515 | JGI IMG/M metagenome (GOLD analysis project Ga0209193, IMG submission 185515) | Pelagic marine microbial communities from North Sea - COGITO_mtgs_100330 (SPAdes) (version 2) | ecosystem: Environmental > Aquatic > Marine > Epipelagic ...
TGATGTTGTCTAATCTGACAGCGACCGCCACCGAAAGCGCATTCAGTATGCCGGATGCTTTGGATGCAGGCTTTGTGGAGCCAGCCATGGAATACGGCCCGCGCACCTGGTGGCACTGGATCAATGAGCGCGTCAGCAAGGACGGAATCACCAAAGACCTCGAGGCCATGAAGACGATGGGCTACAAGGGCGTGCACATGGTCAATCTGCCTTCGATTCAGGTCGCCGGAACCATCGGGGATGATATCGTCGGCAGCGAGATCTGGTATGAGAAGGTCGGCTTTGCTGTCAGGGAGTGCGAACGGCTCGGAATGGAGTTCAGTTTCGGCAGCTGCCCGGGCTGGGTCGCCGGCGGCCCGTGGGTTTCTCCGGCGCAGTCGATGCAGGACATTTACTGGCGTCACACATTTGTGACGGGGCCGACCCGGAGCCCCATTCAGCTGCCGCAGCCGAATAAGACCCGCGGGTTTTACCGCGATGTCGCAGTGGTTGCCTATCCCTCCCTGCCGGGTGAGGCCGAGCCGCTGTCGTCTCTGGTTAAACGTGTCCGCTCGGATGATTTTCCGGAGATCGACTGGTCTGCGGCAATGGATGGCGACGGCGAAAGCTACGTCGAGCTTCCGGGCGCAACGCGCGGGGGCGGCTCACGTTCGGTGGTCTTCGAGTTCGCCGAACCTCAGACGGTCCGTTCGCTGGATGTCGAAATGCACGAAAACAGCGAGAATCGCACCTTTAAAATCTACGGCAGTGATGACGGCAAGAACTGGCGTTATTTAGCGAATTTCCGCCGCTGGATGAAGCATTTTGATCCCCGCCGTGAAGCGCTCGTCCAGGGGTTTGCTGACGCGACCGTGAAGTTTATGAAGCTCGAGTTCCCGGTTGCGACGCCCAAACCGGAGGTGCCGATGAAGCTCTATGAGCTGAATTTCACCTCCGCCCGTCTGGCCAATATCTACACCAAGTCGGCCCGGATGCGCACATACCCGACTATTTCCAATCCGTCCACTCAGAACGTTCCCGCCGATCAGCTGATCGCGGTGGATCAGATTCTTGATCTTTCGGCTTATCTGCAGCCGGACGGCACGTTGGACTACGAGCTACCCGCAGGGAAGTGGACGATCCTGCGATTTGGTCATACGACCAACGGCAACTTGATTCATCCGGCCTCCGAGCGTGCGGAAGGCCTGGAGGTGGATAAGTTCAGCAGGGAGGCCCTATATCATCATCTGGACAACGGGGTGACCAAAGAAATCCTGGAGCGTATGGGCGAGCTGACCGGAAAAACAGTGGTCGAGATGAATATCGACAGTTGGGAGGCCAACTGCCAGACTTGGACTGCGAAATTTCCCGAGGAGTTTGAAGTGCGGCGCGGCTATGACATGACCAAATGGCTGATTGCTCTCACGGGTCGGCTTGTCGGGAGCGTAGATGAAACCGAGCGCTTTCTCTGGGACTACCGCCGCACGATCGGTGATCTGCTGGCGGATAATTTTTACGGCGCCTTTGCCGACTACGTGCATGAATGGGGGGTTAAGCTTTCTGCCGAGGCGCCCGGTATCGGTATTCCGATCCATGGCGACTATATTCAGATGCAGGGCAAGATGGATATTCCGCAGGGCGAATTCTGGCTCGGCGGCGAGCCGAACAAAAAATTTCCGCAGTGGCCCGGCGGGCAGGACAATACCAAAGAGGCGGCTGTGGCCGGCCACGTGTATGGTAAAAACGTGATCGCCTGCGAGGCATTTACCTCATTTGCCCATCACGACGGCTTCACGCAGTACCCGCACATTCTCAAGCCGGTCGGTGACCGTCAGTTCTGTAAGGGGATGAACGAGATCGTCTTCCACCGCTATGTGCATCAGCCGGACGAGAAGGTGCCCGGGATGGGCTTAGGCCAGTTCGGTCTCAACCTGGAACGCACCACCACCTGGTGGGAGCCGGGTCGGGCGTGGATCACCTACCTGCGCCGCTGCCAGTACATGCTGCGCCAGGGCCGCTTCTTCGCGGATGCCTGCTACTACTACGGTCAGGATGTGCCCGGCAGTGCGTGGTTCTTTTCTCCGGCTGGAAATCTTGATGAACGCAAAAAGATGCTGCCGGTTTTGCCGAAGGGCTATGACTACGACGTGTGTGACCATACCACCTTTAGTACAATGTTTGTTGAAGACGGATTCGTCGGCTTGCCGAGCGGCATGCGCTATCAATATCTCGTACTGCCGGATCATGCGCGCTACACCCCGGATGCGCTGGAAAAAGTGGCGGAGCTGGTGAAGGCTGGCGCTACCGTGATCGGTCGCAAACCGGTGCGCTGCCCATCGCTCGCCGACTTCGAGAATGCAGATGCTCAGATTCAGAACATGGCCGCCGAACTGTGGCCGGAAGGCAAAGGCGAACGCCACGTTGGAAATGGTAGGGTGATCGCCGGCAAATCGTTCGAAGAGATTCTGGCAACCGATGCGCTCGTTCCCGACTTTGATTCCGCTACGGACAATGTCTGTTACATCCATCGTAAGCTGAAAGAGGGTGACGCATATTTTGTCGCCTACCAGGAAGACCAAACCAAAGACCTGACGCTCCGCTTCCGCGTCACCGGCAGGGTTCCTGAAATCTGGAATCCGGTCACCGGCGAAAAGACGGAAGTTGCGAATTATATGGATGACGGCATCGCCACTACTCTTCCAATCAAAATGGACCCGTACGGCTCGCGCTTTGTTGTCTTCCGCCCGGCCACCGCGAAAGCAGCTGTCGTCAAGTTAACCCAAGACGGTAAGCCAGTTGTATTGGACGGCAACGGCCTGCGCTTCACCGTTTGGAAAAACGGAACCTATGCGGCTGAGTTTGCCGACGGTGCAACAGCCGAAGCAACTGTTGAAAACATTCCCGCACCGGAAGCCGTGCCGCAGGGATGGACCGTATCCTTTCAGGCAGCGCGCGGCGCGCCCGAGGGAGCTATTGCTTTCGATCAGCTCATCTCTTGGACGGAGCGCCCGGAAGAGGGGATTAAATATTTCTCCGGAACCGCGACCTATGAGAAGAGCGTCCATATCAGCACCGAACGTCTGCAGGAGGATGGCCGCGTTTGGCTAGATCTGGGGCAGGTGGAGCAGCTGGCCGAGGTGTCTGTCAATGGAACATCGCTCGGTGTGCTGTGGAAGAAACCGTTTAAAGTCGATATCACAGATGTCGTTAATCCCGGCGCGAACCATGTGGAGGTCAGAGTGACCAACTGTTGGAAGAATAGAATTATAGGCGATTGGAAACTCCCTGCCGATCAGAAGATTACCTGGACACTGTATCCGTTTTATCACGACGATAAAGAGGCGCCGTTGATGACCTCCGGTCTGCTGGGGCCGGTGCGCCTGCTGAGCTCGAATTCCGTCACGCTGAAACCATAGGGATGAATTGCATGGAACACTCGATGCAGAAGACTGCATGGATGCACTTATTGAACTGAAGCATGACCTATAACCTATAGAAATCGCCTGAACTCGCTGACGCGAGTCCGGCCATCAAAATAGTAAAGAAGGCGACAGGATCATTATGAACAATAGAAATCACACTTGCGTTCTGGTCGCCACCTGCGACCTATTGACAACCTGCAGTACATCCGGTGAGGTGATGAAGGTATTCCCCATGGAGGATCAGAAAGATTTGATCCACCTGATCGCAACGCTCAAGTCACCCGCAGAAAAAAGCTTACAAAAGAGACAACGATGCAAAATAAAGTGATCATAGTCACTTCGGCACTAGCCGTTGGGGAAAGTTAAATATGGAAACCATTTCACAATTCAAAAAGGTGTTATTTGTTTTAGGCGGCATGTTGATGTTGGCACACACCCTATATGGTGAAGCCGCAGCGAAAACTGGCACAGCACAACGGCCTAATATCGTATTCATATTAAGCGATGATCAGGCCTGGACGGATTATGGCTTTATGGGGCATGCGGACATCAAGACGCCTCACTTGGATAGGTTGTCCGAGCGGGGCCTGTTGTTCGAACGGGGTTATCTCGCTGCGCCGCTGTGCCGTCCATCCCTGGCTTCGCTGGCAACCGGGCTCTATCCCTTCCAACACGGGGTGACGGGGAATGATGTGGACGGAAACAAGAACCGTGTGGAACTGGATAAGCCGGTTCGGCAGGCCTTTCATCAGCATCCCAGCTTTATTAAGTTGCTGAGCGCAAACGGCTATCTGACCCATCAGTCGGGCAAGTGGTGGGAGGGCTCGTACCAGGACGGCGGCTTCACGCATGGGATGACCCACGGTGATCCGAACCGCCGTGGCCGGCACGGTGATGCAGGGTTGTCCATCGGGCGCGAAGGAATGAAGCCCGTAACGGATTTTATCGACCTGGCGGTTGCGGAAGAAAAGCCTTTCCTGCTCTGGTATGCGCCGTTTATGCCGCACACGCCACACAATCCCCCCGAGAGGCTGTTGAAAAAGTATAGCAAGCCGGGCAGAGCCATGGATGTTGCCAGGTATTACGCGATGTGTGAGTGGTTTGACGAAACCTGTGGGGAACTATTGGGCGCCATCGAGCAGCGTGGCCTGACGGAAAACACGGTCGTGCTCTACATCTGTGATAATGGTTGGGTGGCGGCCAGCGAGAACGCGGACGATCCGAACCAGAAAAAAGGGAAATATTCCCTGCGCTCCAAGGCCAGCCCCTACGAGAACGGTATTCGCACGCCCATCATGGTATCATGGCCGGGCAAGGTGAAGCCGGAGCGCTCTCCAAACCTGGCGCATGCCATTGACATTTTTCCCACCATCGCAGCGGCTGCCGGTATAGAAGCACCGGCGAACCTTCCCGGGATTGACCTGCTTGATGAGAAAGCCCGCAAGGAGAGGAAGGCTGTATTCGGGGTTTGCCACGCCGCCCGTAACATGACCCCTGGGCGTCCAGATGATACCTTGCAGTATCTCTGGTGTGTGGAGGGAGACTGGAAGTTACTGCTGCGCTATCACGTTTCGAATCCGACCCATTACCCTTATCTAAACCGGTGGGACAAGGCGCCCGTCCGGCTCTACAATTTGAAGGACGATCCCCATGAAAAGAATGATCTGGCGTCAACGCGTCCAGAGCTGGTTGAGCGTCTTACAAAGCAAATTGAAAAGTGGCACAAGGTCCCCAGAGATTAAGAGCGAGATAATGGAACGAAAAAACTTGAAACTGGAAACCATTTCAAAATTCAAAAACCAGTTATTTGCTTTAGGCGGCATGTCGATGTTGGCACAACCCCTCTATGGTGAAGCGACGGCGCAAACCGGTACCGCACAACCGCTGAACTTTATTAACATTCTCGTCGATGATATGGGCTACGCAGACATCGGCTGCATGGGTGGTCCGGTTGAGACCCCTAATCTGGACCAGCTTGCCGAAAGCGGGATTCTCTTCACGGATTACCGCACCTATCCTAAATGCGCGCCCACGCGGGATGCCATCATGACGGGAATGGATGCCCCTCCGGTTCGAACCGAAAAGGATGGGGTCACCCTCGCGGAAGCCCTTAAGCCCGCCGGGTATGGCACTTATTTTGTCGGGAAAGCACACGGGTCTGTCATTGGTAGTATGAAAGCAAGAAGGACTTGGCTGGTGCCAATCCAAAAAAGGTCGAGGAACCTAAAAAAGGTGAAACGAAGCTCGAGCTGTACGATCTGTCCACGGATCTTGGTGAAAAAACGGATCTGGCTCGCACCCATCCAGAAAGGGTCGCGGAACTGGATCGTCTTTTGAAAGAACACGCCTCCAGTATTGCCGCCAACCTTCGCCCCGCTGGCTTCGCTGAAAACCCAAAGCCAATTCTAAAAGAAGTGGGAGATCTGCCCACTCTCAAGCAATATCTCGGAAAATAAAATGAACTGTGTAGCAACTCATTCAATGATTAAAGGAAAACTAAATCGTACATTTTTGAAAGCGGTCGCAGCAGGGACACTCTTGATGCTGAACAGTGCTTTCGCTATTGAAGCGATTGCTCCCGGTTGGCCGAGCCGTGATTCGCAGCTGGATGTTTTGCCGAGGTTCAAGAACCCGCCGCCGGGATATGGCCAGGTACCTTTCTGGTGGTGGACAGGGGAGGATCTTGATGCGGATCGCCTGACCTGGCAGGTGCGCGAATTGCATAAGAAGGGTGTCAGTGGTGTTCAGGTAAATTATAATCATCAAAACTTGAGCATGGATACTGATGAAACTGGAAATCCGCGGCTTCTGACTGACGACTGGTGGAAGATTTATTCAAAGGTCTCTGAGGAGTGCGGTCAGTTGGGCATGGGCATCAGTCTGAGCACTTATACCCTGGACTGGCCTAACGGGAACAATTGGTTCACCCGCAACATATATTCCAAGCCGGAGAACAATGCGCTGGAATTGAGATCCGGCAAGCGGCTGCGCCTGAAAGGCGGAGAAACCAAAACCATTCCATGTGAACCGGACACCTTCGCTGTCCGCGCCTATGAATTGAATAACGGCATTCTGCAACGCGGCGGCATGGATCTGACAGCCCGTATCTCAAACAACAAAGTCGACTGGACTGCTCCGGACGGGGAGTGGGAAGTCTGGACGTTTCAGGCGGCCCGCATGCCGAAGACGATGAACCCGCTCATGTCCGGCGCCGGGGATAGGATCGTCCAAGAGTTCTATCAGCAGTTCCAGGATAACAATCCGGGCAAAACCACCGATGGCTTGAACTATTTCTTCAATGACGAACTGAAAATTGGGCAAGGTAAGTTTGCCTGGAACCCTGATTTCGCGGTGGAGTTCAAAAAGCGCAAGGGGTATAATCTGTTGGATGCCCTGCCGGCAATGTGGACGGATATGGGTAACATCACTCCCAAACTACGCATCGATTATGCGGATGTGCGTATGAGCCTAATGGAGGAGCGTTATTTCGAGCCGATCTACGAATGGCATGCCTCGCGCGGTATCATCTATGGTTGTGATAACCATGGCCGGGGGCTGGATCCGCACGCCTACGGCGACTATTTTCGTGCCAATCGCTGGTACTCCGCGCCCGGTCACGACACGCCCGGCGGCAATGCCCACCCGATCAAAGGTAAAGTATCGTCATCAATTGCTAACCTGTACAAACGCCCGCGCGTATGGTTGGAAGGATATCATAGCCTGGGCTGGGGTGCTGCGCCGGAACGCTTGATGTTCGCGACCCGTGAGAACTACCTCTATGGCTGTACGCTCTTTAACCTGCATGGGCTCTATTATTCGACCTATGGATCGCATTGGGAGTGGGCACCGCCGTGCTACCACTTCCGTATGCCGTACTGGGATCACATGGATGTTTTCCTGAAATATTTCGAACGCCTCTCCTATCTGTTCAGCCAAGGCCATCTCGCTTGCGATGTCGCCCTCGTTTATCCCGTAACACCCTATGAAGCTGAACTCAACGGCGATGCCGCGCGCGATGCAGCCTTTGAGACAGGGAAGATATTGATTCGGTCCGGAATCGATTTCGAATTTATCGACCATCAGTCCCTTGCTCGCGCCAAGGTTGAGAATGGGCGGCTTGTGCTTGAGGATGTCGGCGCTTCCTACAAGGCTCTCATCATTGCGGGGATGGAGGCCGTACGCTGGAGCAGTCTCGAAAAGGCCGCGGAATTCAGCGAGAACGGCGGGCTGGTCCTGTCCGTGGGAGCATTGCCCTCAGCCAGTGATCGTGCCGGTCAGAATGACTCGGAGCTAGCCGAATTGAATAAGCGGGCCTTCAAAGCCGAGTGTCGGTTGAGCAATGGCAGACAAGCGGCCCAGTCGATTCATAAAGCCTTCGTTCCTGATGTGCGCGGGCTCAATGGCACGGTGCGTGCACTCCATCGAAAAATCGGGCCGCGGGATGTTTATCTGGTGATGGATGCCAAGCCCGGCGATATCGTGGAGTTTCGGGCAACCGGCGGGGTCGAATTATGGGATGCCTGGACTGGCGACGTCCGTTCAGTGGAGGTTATCAAACGGACCGCGGTCGGAACGCAGGTGAAATTGCCGTTGGAAAAATACGAGGCGCAGATCGTGGTATTCACGCCGGGTGCCGGACACGTGAACCCTTCGGTTGGGAGCGGCAGTCCTGTGGTTTTGAAGACGCTTTCCGGCGAGTGGCAGGTGAGTTTCGAACCGACAATGGACAATCGCTACGGCGATTTCCGCCTGCCGGTGACAGAAGACAACAAGATGATCGGTCTTGAAGCGCGACGTTTTACCTGGACGCGGGAAACTCCCGAACTGGCAGATTCCGCAATGGCTCCAGATGCCGATGACTCCGGTTGGCAAACGCAACTGCACGGCTATGGCCCGCAGTTTTATCTGCTCGGACCGGTTCCAGAAACACTCGACCCTGCGATTGTGGAAGCCGAACTCGCAAAGCTTGACCGCGTGGACCCCGCAGTTCCGGTTGAGATCGTCGGAACATCATACCGTTGGCAGCCGTATGAATTCTCCTGGCGATATGGAAAAGAGGGCGACCCCGGCATTCAGGGATTTCACGGATTGAAGGGCAAGATTACTGACAACTTCATCTTCCTGGGGAAATCGGAGTACTGGGCCAACGGGGTTTCGAAATACAGTCCTGAAGAACATAAGCGATATTATCTGTGGACATCGGCTGTCGTGAACGAATCGACTCAGGCATCGATCCATGTCAGCGCGGATGCGCCGGAAAAATGGCTGACGCCACCAGTCATTTGCCCGGATGCAGTCTATGTGAACGGCTCCCGTGTCAGTGACCCTTCAGAAGGGGTGTCGCTCAATGCAGGGGGAAATCCGATCCTGATTCGCTACGACGATTGGGGGCGCAGTCATTTTGTTTTACGGCAAAAGAATGTTCCGATGCCGGAGGAGAGGGAGAAGCTGGCCATGCGCTGGTACAAGGATCCGGGTGTGATCTCCTTTGACCTCTATGCCGGAAAACGATCGGCTCAATGGTTCCGATTCAGGACCGCACCGGGAACTACGGCGATTCAACTTGAAGCGGCAAGTCGCGAACCCATTCAGGCCTGGCTTGACGGAGTGCCGATGCTGGACAAGGGCAATGGTCGTTTCGAGGCGCGAAAGTTCGTAGATAAGTCAGCGGCGGTCGCCCTGAGACTGATGCCGCCTGCGGGGCGCAACGGCGGGTCTGCGATTCCGGAACCCATCGCGATCGAGACAAGTGGGCATGGCGTCATGCCGCTGGGTGACTGGTCAACATTCGGCATCTTGAACAACTATTCGGGCGGGGTGCGTTACCGTAAGCAATGCACGCTGACTGCAAAAGAAGCGACAGGGCGAATCGAGATTGACTTAGGGCGCGTCACCGCCACCGCAGAGGTTTGGATCAACGGGAAAAAAGCAGGGGTCCGTGTAGCTCCTCCGTGGAAGCTGGATGTGAGCGGGTTGCTGAAGGCCGGAGCGAACGAGGTAGAGGTGTTGGTCTATAACACCCTGTCAAACCACTATCAGACAATCCCCTCGGTCTACCGTGGAGATCCTGTATCAGGTCTGTTTGGACCAGTACGATTTTTGAATAAGAGCTCAAAAGGAGAATAGCTAACATGTATTTTAAGACTGTTTTTTGCATGGCGCTTGCGTTGGGTGCGTTGAGCGCTTCGGCGCTGGAGATCAGAAATCCCCGGTGTGAGTACCGGGTCAACCCGCTAGGGATCGATGCCGCGCATCCACGCCTGAGCTGGGAGCTCTCTTCCGATCAGCGCGGGATGGCGCAGGAAAGCTACCGGATTCTGGTGGCCTCTGCTCCCGATCTGTTGAATCGTAACCAGGGGGATTTGTGGGACAGCGGAGTGGTTCAGAGCGATCGGTCCGTTCAAGTGCACTATACGGGCAAACCGCTTGAATCAAAGACCCCTTGTCACTGGAAAGTGCTGGTAAAGACGATAGATGGCACTCAAGCGGAAAGTGCGCCGGCCTTCTGGAGTATGGGGATCCTCGAACCTCATGAGTGGAAGGCGCAATGGATCGGAATGCAGGATGACACTTCCGACGACACCTATAGGCATGAAGTGATCGAAGGAAAGCTGGTCATCAAAAAAGCGACTCTGACGGGGCAAAGCAAATCCATCGATGTGACCTCGATTCTCAATTCGAGAATCAAGGAGGGGACCTTAGGGACAACCGTGACCCCGAAAGCACTGGGGGTCGAAGATCCGGGAGGTAATAAACAAGTCACGGTGGAATACGAGTTCAACGGCAAGTCGTATGTCAAACAGACCCCGCAGGCGAAGACGCTCGGAGATATTTATTTGCCAGAAGGCAGCATGTATATGGATACGCCGGAAGGTCAGGAGGAGCGCCGTCGCTGGCCGGTCCCGCGCCAGTTGCGCAAGGAATTCAAGTCCATAAAAACAGCAACGCGTGCCATGTTGTATGTCACCGCGCTGGGTCTTTATGAAGTTCGTCTGAATGGGAAGCGGGTTGGTGACCAAATGCTTGCGCCGGAATGGACCGACTACAACAAACGGGTCCAGTATCAGGCCTTTGATGTCACAGGCATGATCGATTCCGGCGACAACGCCATGGGCGTGCTGCTCGGCAACGGATGGTATTGCGGCGGATGGATGCAGTGGCGTACAGAACTGCACCCCACATACGGGCATGATCCCAGTTTGATCGCGCAACTTGAAATTGAATATGCCGACGGTAGCCGAAAAACCGTTATCACTGACGAATCCTGGCGCGGTACGACCGATGGGCCTACTCGTTTCTCTGGCATCTATGAAGGCGAGATCTATGATGCGCGGCGGGAGATGCACGGCTGGGACAAAGCCGGCTATGACGACAAGGGATGGAAGCCGGTAGTGATTCGCCAGCAGAAAGCAAAACCGGAAAAGCTCGACTTTCAAGTCGGAAAGCTCGTCTGGCAGCGTAGCGAGCCCATCCGCAAAACAGGGGAGATCAAGCCGGTTTCGATCACCGAGCCTCGTCCTGGAGTGTATGTCGTGAATATGGGACAGCTCTTCAGCGGCTGGACACGGTTGCGGGTACAGGCTCCGTCCGGGACACGAATTACGCTTCAGCATGGCGAGGTGTTGAATCCGGATGGAACGGTTTACGTGGACAACCTGCGCGCGGGTCATTTCGGTAAGGGTGACCGTCAGATTGACCGCTATTTCTGCAAGGGAAAAGGTGAGGAGGTTTTTGAGCCACACTTTACTTATCATGGTTATCAGTTTGTTGAAATTCATGGTTTGTCCCGCAAGCCGACACCTGAAGAAGTGACTGGCATTGTCTTTCACTCCGATTTCGGTAAAAAATCCGAATTCAGCTGTTCGAACCCGTTGCTGAGTCGATTTATCCGCAATATCCAATGGTCGATGCGGGCCAACATGTTGGGGATTCCAACCGACTGCAATCAGCGGGACGAGCGTTGCGGCTATACCGGGGATATGAACTTTTTCATGCCCGCCGCTGTTTATAATTTTGATCTCTCCGCTTTCTTCAACAAGTGGCTTGCCGATGTAAAGGATTCTCAAAAGCCGGGCGGATGGTTTCCTGATCATGCCCCATACTACGGCCCCGGCCCTGGACCGAATGTCGGCTGGTCCGATGCCGGAGTACTTTGTGTGTATCGCATGTTCCGGGAATATGGCGATACCGGTATCATCGAGAGCCATTATGATTCCATGACGAAAGCAATGGATCATCTCATCCGCACCGTCAACCAGGACGGTACCCGTGGAGGGAAGAATGAGCGTGCCAATCAGGAGTGGAGAATCGGGCTGACGGATCACGCGAAGGCGCCCGGCGGTAACAAGGTTTCTATTATTACCACCGGAACCGCATACCTCGCGCACAACGCGGATGTCATGGCTCAGATGGCTGAGGCGATCGGGAAACGTGAAGACGCTGCCAAATATCGCGCCCTTTACGAACGGACCCGAAAAGCATTTGCCGAAAAATTGATCGATCAAGACGGACGCGTGCACTCCGATTCGCAGACGGGCTACGCCCTGGCTTTTACCATGGGACTGGTTCCTGAGAATAAAAAAGAGTTGGTGGCCAGGCGTTTTGCGGAACGGATTGAGGAGGTTGGGCATATTGCAACCGGCTTCATGGGATGCCCGCGTGTCCTGCAGGGACTTTCCCTCGCCGGCCTTGACCGAGAGGCTTATAAGCTGCTGCTTAACGAGGGATTTCCTTCCTGGCTGTATATGGCCAAGCACGGTAATACGATATGGGAACACTTTAACAGCAGGCTGCCGGATGGTTCTTACACCGACCCGCGCATGAACTCTTTTACCCATTATGCGCACGGGGCGGCGGGAGCCTTCGTTTTCAGTCACGTTGGAGGCATTCGCCCGGAGACGCCTGGATATAAGCGGATCACCATCAAGCCGGTTTTCGAAAAAGGGCTCGACTGGGCAAAGACCCGCTACGATTCGATTCATGGCCCCATCGAAACCAGCTGGAAACTTGCCGATGGCTTTGTGAGCCTGGATGTGAAGATCCCCGCCAACACGAAGGCGACGGTACACATCCCCGGTCAGCATCCCAACAGCATCACGGAGAGCGGTCAACCGGCCCTGCAAGCCAGTGGCGTGAAGTTTCTGCGCATGGAGGATGGGCACGTCCTGTTCGAGCTTGGTTCGGGCTCTTATCGGTTCAGGGGGATTGACCAGACATTCGACCTGAGTCAGTCGCCAAAAAACTGGCTCGAGAGTCAGCCGATTTTGAGAGACATGCTGGCAACGGGAGAGAAGCTTCGTTACAGCGACCATCATCCCGACAATGTCCTCTGGGTTTTTCGCCCAGAAAATCTCAAACCCGGTGAACTCCGCCCAGCCGTCTTTTGCATCCATGGGGGGAGCTGGGGTGGTGACCCGCTGATGTATGCCGCGCACTGCACCCATTTGGCCCGGAAGGGCTATGTGGGTGTGGCTATTGAATTTCGCCGATATAACGAAAAACAGGGAATCTCCCCGAAAGAGTGTCTGGCAGACTGCCTGTCCGCTTATCGTTGGATCAAAAAGAACGCCCAGCGGCTTAATATCGATCCGGATCAGATCGTCATCGCCGGTTCCTCCGCCGGCGGACATCTGGGACTCTCCATGCTGACGCTGGAGGGCTACGACAATCCGGAAGATGACAAGACCATCCCCATTGATCCCAAGGGGCTGATTTTGATCAATCCAGCCATCGATCTGGTCGATGGCTGGAAAGACGGACAAAACCGATGCCGCGCCTTTAAGTTGGATCCAGTGGCATTTTCGCCTGCCCACCATGTGCGATCCGGACTTCCTCCGACCTTGGTGATCAGCGGCAGTAACGACAATGTGATCACTCCCGCCCAGATCCGGGCTTTCCAAAAGCGCATGGAGAAAAAGGGCAATCAATGTGAATTCATTGAGTACCCGAATGTTGGACACGGCGTATTCAATTATGGCTTCAGCGGTGTTGGCAGTGAATATTTTCTCAAGGCGATGAACGATGTGGAGGGGTTTCTGGCCCCCTTGAGAACGCAACCTGATCGTGCTGGTATTTTGCCCAAATCTCCTGTTAAAACGAGTCCGTGTTTTGTCCAGATTACAAACGATGCCGATACCGGTGTTAGTTCGAAAAAGAGATATACCCATGCCGTCGATTTCGGTAGGGGGCAACCTGCAGTTGTTAATGGCGTGAAATTTGTGAGAGAGTTCAACCGTGCCGCAGACGGACGTCCCAACTCGGGATCTCGTACCTTTGGAATAGACAAGCATTCCAGCAGGAATCCTCCCGCTGTAGGCGGGCAGATCTCAAGTTTGTTTGAGGATTTCAATTTCGGTTCCCGGCACGGAACTATTGAGATGACTGGGTTGGTCAGTGGCAAAAAGTATAAACTTTGCCTTTACGCGCTTACCAATGAAGAGGTTGGGATGAAATAATGGAGCGTAATCACTTCAGGGTAAAAAACAGTGTGAGCGGGGGATCTCTGTTTCGCAGTGGGTTCATTGTTGTTGCGGCTGTGTTTCTGTGTGGAAACTCCCTGGAGGCTGCCGTTAAGCTGGCTCCCTTTCTTACATCAAATATGGTGCTGCAGCGGGACGTGCCGGTGCGGCTTAGCGGTTGGGCTGATGCGGGTGAGGCCGTCGTTGTCAACCTTGGTGATAGCGTTGTAGGCAAAACGGTTGGCGCAGGAGAAAAGACGCCATGGGTCGTTATGCTTCCGGCACAGAAAGCCGGAGTTCTCCCGGATCTTGTTTTTCAGGGAAAGAATAGGATTCGGCTTACCAACCTTCTTGCAGGAGACGTCTGGATCTGTTCCGGGCAGTCCAATATGGAGATGCCTCTGGAACCCCGCCCGTCATTTGGGGGAGTCCTTAATTGGAAGAAGGAGGTTTCAGCGGCAAAACACCCACAGATCCGCCTGCTCGACTTGAAAACAGGAGGCTGGAAGCTCTGTACGCCTGACAATACGAAATCATTTTCCGCTGCAGGGTATTTCTTTGGACGGGAGCTGCATGAACACCTGAATGTTCCCGTCGGCCTGGTTCAGGCTGCCGTTGGAGGCACGATGGCGCAGTTATGGACGCCGCGTACAGAACTCGATGGCACTCCTGAGTTTGCTGCATCCACGGATGACGCCAAGCGGATCGTAGAACAGTTGCTGCCTTTACAAATCAAACATCAGCAACTCATGACAGGCTGGCAAAAGGAGCTGAAAGAGGCCAAGGCGCTAGGGGGGGCACTTCCGAAGTGCCCGGAATCGACTTACAGCATTCCGGATATGGACCGCATGCAGTGGGCACAGTCAACGTTGGGTGCTGGCCGGTTGTTTTCATCGCGGATTCTTCCGCTAACCCCCATGACGATCAAGGGGGTGATCTGGTATCAGGGAGAAAGCAACGCAAGTTATGCGTCTGCATACGCCGGTTTGATGAAAAAACTGATTCGTGGCTGGCGCAGTCACTGGAAGCAGGGAGACTTCCCGTTTTTACTGATGCAGTTGGTTAACCAGGAAATTCCTCCGAACCAAAGACCGTGGGATTTTGCAGCCTTGCGTTCTGCTCAGCAAACTGTTGCGGGCACTGTCCCAAATACGGGGATGGCGGTTGGTATCGATATCGGCATGGCGCAGAATGGTCATCCGCCCAACAAACAGGATGTGGGGCGGCGTCTGGCACTCGTTGCCTTAAAAAAGGTATACGGAAAGAAAATTGTCGCCGCGGGGCCTCAGCTTGGTCATGTCGGATTTAGTGATAAAATGGTGGCAGTTCATTTTGATCCGGGCGGCTGTGCTCAACAGCTGGTGCTGAAAAAAGATGGGCCAAGTGGGTTCGAACTGGCCGGAGAGGACGCACGATTCATTCCCGCAAGCGCAGTTTTGAAGGGGAATACAATAAACTTAAGCGCAACAGGTGTAGAGCAGCCCGTCGCCATTCGGTACGCTTGGGCCAACAATCCGCCCTCCACCTTGTTTAATACCGCAGGCTTGCCTGCCGCACCGTTTTATAGACATCACAAAAATTGAAAGAGAGGAAAGAGAACATGAGAAACGCAATAGCAAGCTTACTAATGGGCGGGATATTTCTGGCCGGACAGGGCCCGCTGATAGCGGTTGAGGCAGGCAAGCAGGCCCCTTGTCAGATCATTCCGAGACCCCAGAGAGCGGAGTATTTGGATGGCGGGTATCAGCTGACAGAACGTACGGTCATTTATGCGAGGTCAGACAAACTCAAGGCCACGGCCCAATATTTGGCTGAACTTCTAAGGCCCGCAACCGGACTCAACCTGAAGGTGGCGTCGCCGAGGTCTATGCCTTCTGGGGGAGTCGTTCTGAAACTTGACGATTCCCGGGTGGATTTGGGCGAGGAGGGCTATTTGCTGCATTGCACGCCAAAGGGCGTCACGATTACCGCAGCGAACCCCAGCGGGGTCTTCTACGGTGTCCAGACCCTGCGTCAATTGCTTCCACCAGAGATCGAGGGGCGGCAGACAGTCGAAGGACGGAAATGGATCGTCCCCAGCGTGTCGATTGAGGATCGGCCACGATTCAAGTGGCGCGGTTATATGTTGGATCCGGCCCGGCACTTTCTAACGAAGGAGGACTTGAAGCGCTATATCGATCTAATGGCGCTCCAGAAATTGAACATCCTCCAACTCCATCTGACCGACGACCAGGGATGGCGGATCGAGATCAAGAAGTATCCCAAGCTGACCGAAGTGGGTTCTCGGTCGAATCACAGCCGCAAATCAGGCGACGGTTGGTTCTACTCGCAAGCAGACATCAAGGAAGTCGTGGCATACGCGACGAGCAGGCATGTCACGGTTGTGCCTGAGATCGAAATGCCCGGGCACAGTGGCGCGGCCATCAGAGCATATCCTGAACTGGGGTGCACGGGCAAACCCGTAGAAGGCTGGAGTGCCCCCCTGTGCGTCTCAAAGGACTCAACGTTCGAGTATGTCACAGATGTTCTGGACGAGGTTATCGCCTTGTTTCCATCTCCCTACATTCATGTCGGTGCAGATGAAGTTCCCGCCGAGCATTGGCGTAAATGCCCGCGATGCACAACGAATATGGAAAGGCTCGCAGGCGAGAAACTTCCCGATGATGTTAACCCATTTCGCGTGAAAGTGGATCGTAAGGCGGGAACTGCCTTCCACAAAGACGTCGGTCTTCTGCAGGGCCAGTTCGTCCGCAAGGTCGACAAGTCTCTGGCTTCTAAGGGGCGCAGGATGGTTGGCTGGGACGAGATCATCGAGAGCGGACTGCAAAGAGAAAGTCGCGCAGTAATGATGGTCTGGCGTAGTCCGCACGCAATTGTCGGCGCGGTGAGTCAGAAGCGAAACCTGGTCATCTCGATGTTCCCGGATTATTACCTCGACAATGGGCTTTCTCTGAAGCGCACCTATGATTATGAGCCGGTACCAGCCGAGCTGTCGGCGGAGGACGAAAAGTACATCCTGGGAATTCAGGGCAACATGTGGGGAGAGGGAACTCCGAGCATTCGACGAGTGGATATGCAATCGTTCCCACGTCTGTGCGCTATTGCCGAGACAGGGTGGTCGTCAAGAGAGAGGCGGAACTTTGACGACTTCTCCGTCCGCCTTTCCACGTTTTATCGGCGCCTGGATCTGCTGGGAGTTCATCGCAAAAGCGAGTAAGTTGGCTCGTCCAATGCCATCAGTATGACGACTGGAAAACCTGTGACGTGCTCGCATGCGCTTTCCACGTTTGCAAAGCTTAGCAACTACCGCCTTTCAACGGACCGGATCATTGACGGAAAAGACATCTTCGAAATTCTGCTTGGGAAAAAAGAAGCCAAATCCCGCCCCACCCACGTTGGTACTCTCGGCAACGATCCTTAAGTGAGTGCCATTCGGAACTGACCGGCTTTAAATGCGATCCAAGCTCGACGGGAATTCACTGGTTGCGCTGGAGCTGAAACTAGGGCAACTATGCACTCTGAATACGAATTTAGAGCGACAATGATACAAAGGAGGGTAAAGAAATGAAACAATTTATAGCGGTCGATAACATCGATCACTCCAATGCGAAAGCCGATCCGCGCGGGCGGAGTCTGCGTCCGGCGTCGAAAGCCAAATTGGCTGGATGGTTGCGGATGTTTGTTTTAGGAACCTCCATTTTGGGCTTGCTCGCGGGGCGGGTTGCCGCCGAAGAAAAACCAAACATCATCTTTTTCTTAGCGGATGATCAACGCAACGATGTGCTCGGCTGCGCTGGTAATACGATCATTCAGACCCCGACCTTGGATCGCCTGGCGACGCAAGGCATTCGCTTTGAAAATGCCTTTTGCGAAGTGCCTATCTGTGCGGCGAGTCGTGCGACGCTGTTCTCCGGACTGACACAGCGTACGCATGGTTATAATTTTGGTGAGTTACCGGTGCCCTCTAAGTTTATCGCCAGTAGCTATCCGATGAGGCTCAAGGGCGCCGGTTACCGGATTGGTTTTGCTGGGAAATACGGCATGCGATTTGGGGGGCCGGGGTTGAAACATGAATTTGATTTTATGCAGGAGATCGGGCGTAATCCATTTCTTAAGAAGCAGCAGGATGGCACGCTGCGTCATGAGACTGATCTGTGTGCGGATGCCGCGATCGAATTCATCAAATCAAATCCGGCTGAAAAACCGTTCTGTATGTCGGTCAGTTTTAACGCGACCCATGCTGAGGACGGAGATCATCGACCGGGCTACCATTTCCAATGGCCGGAATCGGCTGACGGACTGTACGAAGATGTGGAAATACCCGGGCCGGAACTTGGGGATGAGCGCTATTTTAAGGCACTGCCGAGCTTTCTCAGAGAAAAGAGAAATCTCAATTATGAGCGATACTTCTGGCGGTGGGATACCCCGGAAAAATACCAGATCAATATCCGCGCGTATTATCGCATGATTACCGGTATTGATCACGCCATTGCAAGGGTTCTCCAAGAGCTGAAAGCAAAGGGGCTTGATCAGAACACAATCATTGTTTACTCCGCCGATAACGGCTATATGAGGGGAGATCGTCGTACCGCTGGTAAGTGGAATCACTACGAGCAGTCCTTACGTATACCGCTGATTGTCTATGATCCCAGGCTGCCCAACGCACAGCGTGGTCGAGTGGTCAGCGAGCTGGTCAGTAACGTCGATTTGCCGGCAACCTTTGTCGACTTTGGTGGCGTTGAAATTCCAGAGGTCTATCAGGGGCATTCTCTTTTGCCGCTTATGGCCGGTGACGCCCCGGCAGGCTGGCGCAAAGATATCTTCGCAGAACATAAATTCTATCATTTCAATAACTGGTATGCCGTGCGCAGTGAACGCTATAAATATGCCTCCTACTATGAAGAAGACGGCGGTCCTTATGAATGTCTCTACGATTTGAAAAAGGATCCGACAGAGCTGATCAATCTGGCTGCCAACCCTGAGTATGCGTCTGTGCTGAATAGGATGAAAGAGCGCATGGAGCGCTATCTGGACGCCTACCCTGAGGCGGTATCCAAGCAGCATCAGAAAAATAAATAGAACGCCGAAAAATATACCCACGGACAAATCCGGTCGGGGATCGTGCAGTCGCCATTATCCTAACTACTCTTTTTAGGATCAATCGACACAGTCTTCATGAATCACATTCCTTTTGCTCAACTCGCGTCGCGCATCGATGGCGAACTCCACACCGGTAGCACCCTGAGGCGGCTCTACGCGACGGATGCTTCGGAATACCAGGAGCTGCCGGCGGGTGTGGTCCTGCCGGAGAGCGAGAACGACATTCGCGAGGTCATCCGTTTTGCCCGCCGCAATCAGCTTGGTCTGATCCCGCGCGCGGCAGGCACGTCGCTGGCTGGGCAGTGTGTCGGCAGCGGATTGGTCGTCGATATCTCGAAGTATTTCACCCGTATCCTTTCCGTGGATACCGAGACACGCCAGGTGCGTGTCCAGCCAGGCGTGGTCCGCGACGTAAATGCAAAAGACGGCTACTGGGTCATGGTTCTCTTTGAGCGGAAAGGCCATACGATTTATACGTCGCCCGATCTCAAGGCGTGGGAGAAGACAGGTACCATCAATGGCTTCCACGAGTGCCCGGAGCTATTCCCGCTTGCCGTGGATCCGGCTTCGTCTAAAGACTACGCCGGGACAAGTGGCGAACCGGAGAACGTGAAGTGGATCATGTACGGGGCCAAGGGTCGTTATCACATCGGCGCCTTCGACGGGAAAACGTTCAAGCCGGAGACGAAAAAACAAATCGCGATGTATTACGGCGACAAGTGCTACGCATCCCAGACATTCAATAACACCGAGAAGGGCCCAGACGGCCAGCCGCGTCGCATTCAGACGATGTGGCAGGGCGGACGATTCGGGCAAATCTCTTTGCCAGTTGAGCTGACCCTGAAAACGACTCTGCTCGGACGGCGCGTCTGTATGCTACCCGCCAAGGAGATTAAAAACCTTTATCAACGAACCGAAACCCTTGACGGTCTGGTTCTGGAACCGGGTGCTGCCAATCCGCTCGAAAAGATGAAAGGCGGCCTCTACGACATCGAACTGGAAGTCGACCTTTCGCAGGCATCACAGTTGATCCTCAACATCCGGGGTAAGCGCTTGATCGTCGATGTCTCCAAAGACGGACTGACACTGAGAAGAGAAATGAAGATTCCCGGAACAAAGAAACTCGTGCTCAGGGTTGTGGTCGACCACTCCTCGCAGGATGTCTACTTCGGCGAACACGGGCTTTTTTACTCACCCCGCATGGCCAAACCTTCAGCATTGACGGACTCGGAATCACCGGGCTTGAGTCCAATCACCATGTAGCTGACTCGAAAGAACAATGTATGATCTACCTAATTGAGGGGGCTACGAGGAGTGTTCTCTACGCGACAGACGGTTCCTGGCTACTGGCAAACACATGGAACACTCTCCGTAAAAAGCGACTCGATGCCATTATCTGGGACGCCACCTGTGGCGAAGGAGCGGGAGATCCTCGAATTTTCAGCCATAACGACATGAGCATGATTCGCCACATGAACCATTCCCTTGTGAAAGGAAAGGTACTGAAACCTGATGCAAAAATCATTCTCACCCATATCGCACGAAAACTGCAGCCCCCCCATGCAGAGATGGAGCAAACGCTCCTACCGGAAGGTCTTATCCCTGCCTATGACGGTATGTCCGTCGTGCTGAGCTAAACAGTCTGAACAAAATAGAGAGACCCTTAGACGTGATCAAAAATAATATTCGTCAGCCGTATCATACCGGTGCGGTTTATTTGAACCGGCATTGGCTCAAAGAGACTCCACACAAGTCGTCGGTTTTGGGCGGCGACGCAGCGGATGAGTCTGAATCCGAACTCAAAGCATTGGCAGAGCAACTCAACCAGACTATGCCAAACTCTGGACGAATGGGTGTGACTGGCCTTCATCCTTACGAAATAAAGATAACGTGAAAAAGCAAATCCTTAGGACCGCCCTATGTGCTGTCGCCTGCATCTCCGTTTTGGACATGACGGCTCAGGCCTTGTCAGCCCAAACGATTATAGTGTCGCCTGGCGGAACGGTTGACTCGCTACCAGAGGCTCGTGATGCCGTGCGGGCATTGCGGGCCGCAGGTGAAAAGGGCGATATCGATGTCGTGATTCAGGACGGGGTTTATACGCTGGACCAAACGCTGGTCTTCGGGCCGGAGGATTCTGCACCCGAGGGCGCGGTGACGCGCTACCGTGCGGCCGAGGGCGCGAGTCCCTTGATCAGCGGCGGTCGTGTCATCAAAAACTGGCAACAATCCGACCTGCAGAGCGGCAAGGTCTGGAAGGCGAAGGTCCCGTGGGCGAAGGGGGATGCCTTCTTCCATTGTCTCTACGATGGCAGTACGCTTTTGCAGCGGGCGCAGTCTGAAGAGATTCGTGTGAACGTGGATGCGCCCAGAAGCATGTATGCGGGCGAGCTTAAGCATCGGCTGGAGTTTTCCTATACGGGCGATGTGCTCAAGCCCTGTAAAAATCTGGAGGATCTGGAGCTATACGGCCAGCCCACTCGGGCGTGGTTGGTCAATTACCTGGGGATCGCCTCGGTCGACCCGGAGAAAAAACGGGCCCGGCTGACGGTTCCGGCCACATACCGTATGGGTGGATCGTTTGTTCTGGAAAACCGGGTCGATGATCTGGATCAGCCGGGTGAATGGGCGCTCAATGCGCAGGAAGGCATCCTCTATTACTGGCCGGAATCGGGCACGCCGGGCGATCAGGTAATTGCCCCGGCGCTGGATGAGCTGATCCGGGTGGAAGGCGTGAACGATGCTTCCGTTGCCGGGAAGAAGGACCGGCCTGTCGAGGGCATTGTTTTCAGCGGGCTTCGGTTTGCTCACGCAGATCGCCAGAAGTGGTTGCCGGAAGACCAGGGGATTCAGCACGACTGGAACATGTGGGACAAGGCGAACGGGTTGATTCGCTTTCGGGGCGCCCGCAATTGCGCCGTCCGGAACTGCACTTTTTTCGACAGCGGCAGCGACGGTGTGCGGCTTGATCTGTTTTGTCAGGAAATCACGGTGGAGGGCTCCACGTTTAGGGATCTCGGCGGCACCGGAATCCTGTTGTGCGGCTATGGGCCGGGCAAAAAGGATGTCAACAAAGGCAATACCATCCACAACAATGAGATTACCCGGGTGGGGCAGTTGTTTCTACATTCGCCGGGGATCTTTGTCTGGCAGAGCGGGCATAACCGGATCTCTCATAATCATGTCTACGATCAGGCTTACACCGGCATCGTGATCGCAGGCGTGCGTCGCCGTTTCTTTGCCCCCGTTTTTAAAAAGACGGGTCAGGCCAATCCGTTCGCCAAATGGAAATTTCCTGAAGGGACGCGCGAGCATATTCCCACGATTCGCTGGGACGAGATTACACTCGCCGACATCAAGGCCTGGTCCGCGTATGAGCCGTACATGCATGCGCGGGGAAACCTGATTGAGTTTAATGAAGTGCATGACTGCCTGAAGTTACTACACGATGGAAACTGCATCTATCTGTCAGCCAATGGCGATGGCAACATCGTTCGGCATAACGTGACGTATAACCATCCGGAGGGGGCGATGATTCGTACCGACGATGATAGCCATGGTGCCACGGTTCAAGGCAACCTTCTGTTTGGCACTACGGGGAATCAGGGGATCACCATCAAGGGGCTGAATACCGCCACAGGAAATGTGTTCGTCAATAGCCAACTACTGACAGGGCGGGCGGGCAACACCGTCGATCCAGAGTCGGATCTGTCGCGCAATATATTCTATGTCGTCAGTGGCTCGGTATCCGATGGCTTTCACTACGGTATCGATAGCGTGGGTGCCGGGCTGGATTATAATCTCTACTACCATAATGCGCCGGGGGTCGGGGAATCACTGTTAATGAAACAACGTGCGCGTAACAAAAAAGCGTTAGCGGACCATCACAGTCTGGCCAGCGATCCGCTGTTTGTGGATCCGGTTCATGGGGACTTCAGTTTCAAAACCGGATCGCCTGCGCTCAAGCTGGGAATGAAACCCTTGTCGCTGGATATCGTTGGGAAAATGGGGACCTTGCGGGATCCGTTTCTGGCGCGTTTCATGTCTGACTCTTCGATGCTCTTTAAGAGCACGGCGAAAGAGGGCGGAAAAAAGAAACGCAAAAAAGACAGCAACGAATTGAATTTGTGAACAAACCGCTCTCGGGCTTTATTTGGTGTACATCATCGGGTGTTCACGTGATTACGCAGGGGAGGGTGTTATGTTACTCTAGGGAAGTAATAAGCTATTGAGCGGGAGGACAAAGCAGATTATGAAATTTGGTGGACCCTTGACAACACAGAATAAAATGAAACACCGTAATTATATAAGATCAATTAGCATCGTAGTCGTACTCTTGGTATTTTCAGGGTATACCGCTAGCGCAAAGGATAGAACAGGCACGTTGCCGAATATTGTCTATATTCTGGCGGACGATATGGGCTACGGCGATGTCAGCGCCCTAAATCCGGAATCAAAGATTCAAACCCCAAGCATTGACCGTCTCGCAAGTGAAGGGATGAATTTTACCGATGCCCATTCCGGATCCTCTGTTTGCACCCCGACGCGGTATGGAATTTTGACTGGTCGCTATTGTTGGCGTACGCGCCTAAAGCGGGCCGTGTTATGGAATTATGATAACAGCTTGATGAAACCTTCCCAGCTCAACGTGGCTTCTTATCTTAAAGAAAATGGCTACAACACAGGGATGGTCGGCAAATGGCACCTGGGGCTGGATTGGGCAAGTCAATCCAAACCGGGGGAGATCACCGAGGATGAGGCTGACGTTGACTTCGCTAAGCCGTTCAAAAATGGCCCTGTGGACATGGGCTTTGACTATTTCTTCGGCATCAATGCGTCACTCGATATGCCACCCTATATCTTCCTCAAGAACGACAAGGCCGTCAGCATTCCAACGGTAGCAAAGAAAACCTTCGGTCGACGAATCGGACTTGCCGACAAAGACCTGGAGCCCGAACACTTTCTGCCTGCGTTCACTCAAGAGGCCGTATCGTACATTAAAGCGCAGGATAAGAATCAGCCCTTCTTCCTCTATTTCTCATTGAATGCGCCGCACACACCGATCGCGCCGTCCAAACCGTTCCAGGGCAAAAGCAAGCTGGAGGGCAAGCTGGGTAAGTACGCAGATTTCTGCATAGAAGTCGATGATACCGTGGGCCAAGTCCTGGCCGCTCTAGAGGAACGCGGATTAAGCGATAACACCCTGGTGATTTTTACGGCAGATAATGGCTGTGCTTACTACATCGGCGTCAAGCAATTCGAGGAGGAAGGACATTTCCCGAGCGCGAACTACAGAGGTTACAAAGGTGGAACCTTTGACGGCGGACACCGTGTGCCATTCTTGGTGCGATGGCCGGAAACCATCAAGCCGCGGACACAGAATGACCAAACGATTTGCCTGACAGATCTATTGGCTACCTGTGCAGCGATCGTAGCAGAGCCGTTGCCCAGGAATGCCGGTGAAGACAGTCTCAGCTTTTTGCCCGCACTGCGCGGTGAAGCCATCGATACGTCCATGCGTCAAGGAGTGGTTCACCACGACTTTGGGGGTAACTTTGCCATACGGAAAGGCAAGTGGAAGCTCTTGACCAAAGCGACATCGGGATTGGGGCACCCTTACAAATCGGATCTAACTCCGCAGTTGTATGATATGCAGGGGGATCCCGGAGAAACAACGAATGTGGCCAGCCAGCACCCTGAGGTGGTTAAAGCACTCACCGCACTTTTAGAGCAATACAAGCGTGAGAAACGGAGTGTCCGGCGACGCTAGAATCGAGCAAATAGATAATGAATGTTAGCAAAACACTCTGTATCTCCACGCTACTCCTGGCAGGAGGCTTCGGCTTCGAAGCACTTGCCCCGGAGCCCACCTTCGCGGGCTCTCGGATTGGACGAGAGGGAGAAGCATTCTGGCGCTATGCGGGTAACGACGCGCATGACCTGATCGAGCGTGCTGTCGAGACACTACGCAGGGAGGGTTGGAGCTACGTTAAAGGCGGCAATCGGGGTGCCAGTGGGCGCACGGAGCGCGCCTTCCTCCGGAAGGGCAACGTAATGGCCGAGTGGATCTATGAAAAGAACAGGACGTCCCCCGAGATACTCTGGGTGCACGTCTGGAGGGACACCCCGGAGGATGAGCTACGCGCCCAGTGGGAGGAAGCGCAGCAAGGCGGCCCCGAAGTCGTCAGTGCGTTCCTTGCGAACCTCGCCGTGCCGCAACGCCATCTTATCGAAGGCTCTGTTAAATTCGATCTCAATCAATCAGAGAAATAATGATGAAAAATAAAAAGATATTGATAGCTCTCGCTCTCATCAGTGGCGTGTCGTTGACCCATGCCACGGCAAAGACTCCGGCGCACCCGAATGTGTTGCTGATTGCGATTGACGATCTCAATGACTGGATCGGCTGCATGGGCGGGCATCCGCAGGCGAAGACGCCGCATATCGATCGACTCGCCGCGCGCGGGGTGCTGTTCAATAATGCCCACTGCCAGTCGCCGGTCTGCAACCCCTCACGCGCCAGCATGATGACCTCGCTCTATCCGAGCACCACCGGGGTTTACTTTCTGACTCCTGATCTCAGTCGGTCGCCGGTCGCAAAGAAAAACACCTTGTTGCCCAAGCGTTTTCAAGATGATGGCTATCATGTAACAGGTGCCGGCAAGCTCTTTCATGGAAATCAAAATAAAAACCACATGCCAAATTATGCAGGATCATTTGGCGGGTTTGGGCCTTTGCCCGAGAAGAAAATCACTTCGTTTCCCGGCGGAAAGATATGGGACTGGGGCGTGTTCCCAGAAAAAGATGAGTTGATGACGGATCATAAAATAGCCGAGTGGGGTGTTCAGCAACTGGCTAAGCAACAGGATAAGCCGCTGTTTCTGGCGACGGGCTTCTACACCCCGCACGTGCCACAATTTGCACCGCAGAAATGGTTCGATATGTATCCGATAGAAACACTGCAACTACCCAAGGTGATAGCAGACGATTTGAAGGATATTCCAGAATACGGAGTCAACCTGACCCGCCTCAAGCATGTCGCGCCGACCATGGAGTGGGTTGAAAAAAACGATCAATGGAAACCACTCGTTCAGTCCTATCTTGCCTGCATCAGCTTCACCGATCATCAGGTGGGTAAACTGCTCGATGCTTTGGACAACAGCCCGTACAAAGACAACACCTTCATCGTCCTCTACACCGACCACGGTTTTCACCAGGGCGAGAAGGAGCGCTTTGCCAAGCGCAGTTTGTGGGAAGACGGAACCCGCACGCCGATGATCATTGCCGGGCCGGGACTTGTTAAAGGTAAGGTGTGCTCAAAGCCGGCACAGTTGCTCGATATCTATCCAACACTGCTGGAACTGTCCGGATTGAAAGCCGACCCCAAACTCGAGGGGTATTCACTCGTGCCACTGCTGAAAAATCCGCAGGCAGATTGGCCGCATATGGCGCGCACCAGCTTCGGCCCCGGAAACTACTCAATCGTTTCTGAGCGATACCGCTACATCCATTACAACGACGGCTCGGAGGAGTTTTATGACCACGCAGGTGACCCCCACGAGTGGAAGAACCTGATTGAGAACCCGAAGCTGGCAACACTGATTGAAAAGCACAGGGCTATGATACCTGAAAACGCTCATCCGATCCTCGGCAAGGACTCAACCGGACACAAATCATTTGAGGCCAGTGAGGCCGCAAAAAAAGAAACAACAACGTTTGACCCTCTGGATTGGAAGCGTCCGGTCGACAATCCGGTCTTTACGACAACCTTTGGCAATAACCATGACTCCGTTCTCTTCGTCGATCCGGATCTGGAATACCCTTACCACTTGATCATCAGCCACACGGCCGAAGCCGCCCATCTGTGGCGAGCCAAGAAATTCTCGTGGAGCAGCGACGACTGGGAACTCGTTTCTGACCAATACAAGATCGGGAAACACTACGAGTACGATGATGGAGTGAAGGTCGATGGCACCTACTATCTCTATGAAGAAGGGATCGTTTACACCTACTCAGGGCCACTCGAGCAAGCCAGCGGAAAATGGGAAGCAGCTGGCACCTTTCCTCACAAGCAATGCGATGACATCGGCATCTATGTCGAAGACGGGGTATTCCACATGTTCGGCGAACATGGCGATTTCCCGCACGGGCCGGATGGCACCAGCCTGGCTCACTTCACTTCCACTACGGGTCTAGGCGATTGGAAATTGGTCAACGCCAAAGCCGTCGATCCCAACCCCGACGGAGGGCACAAATATGGCGTGGGTGACGCAACAATCGCCAAGATCGAGGGACACTATTACATCTTCTGCGACCGGGAATCAAAGGGCAGCCCCTACAAGGTCGTGGCCTGGCGATCCAAAGATATCAATACGCCCTTCGAGTATGTGGGCAAAGCGATCACCCCGCGCTCGGATGAAGTGGATGATTGGGACAACCACCGCATCCAGGATCCGGACATTGCCTACATCCCCGAGCTAGGCAGATATGTCATCACAGCAAACATGAGAGACCACGATGGAAATCCCGGCGGACACTTTCCTACCCTGAAGGGAAAGCAGACGCGCGTGATCGGTGTTTTCTATTCGAACAAGTTACTGAAGGCGATCCCGCAGAACAGGACGCGTTAGCACAGGCACCGGATACAAATAGAGACTATATGAATAAACTTAATTATATAAAAGCCACACTTGTCGCGGGGTGCATGTTTGCGCTTCTGCCAGAAGGATACGCTCAGATAGAAAAACCCAATATCGTTCTGATCATGGCCGATGATCTCGG
>Ga0209193_1000460_pt1 | contig 27670 bp, 14 predicted proteins | sample COGITO_mtgs_1003_FD_185515 | JGI IMG/M metagenome (GOLD analysis project Ga0209193, IMG submission 185515) | Pelagic marine microbial communities from North Sea - COGITO_mtgs_100330 (SPAdes) (version 2) | ecosystem: Environmental > Aquatic > Marine > Epipelagic ...
ATACACATTATTATAATTAGTTTTTTCATTCTTTTATTTTAATTGTTATATCGTGTGGCGCATATTCGTTACCACCAAAATATGGGTATAAATAATATCTACGCAATAAACCCCAGTTACCTTCAGGTCTTCTACGTACAAGTGTAGTATCATTATCTATTACTATTACATAATAAAATGTTTTTATATCAATAGTAGCATTATAAATTACATCTGTGTCTATAGTTCTTATTGTTGCAGCACTATGTCTACCCTCTTCATGTCTCAACCAACAAAGCTCTAGCTCGTTGTTTAAATATCTCCAACCAAGACGTATAGAATACTTTTGATGCCTAACGCCAAAATCACTCATGCCGTATATTTTGTTTACATCATGTTGGTTTTCTGGTATTTCAGTTTCGTAATAAGCAGATTCATCTAGTTTAAACTGAAAACTTATCCTAGAGTTGTCTGGGTGGTTTATGAAACTACCTGAGCTATGCTCACCGGCTGGTATTGTATAAACCCTAAAACCAAGATCATCAACTTCTTTTGCGCATGAAACTAATAAAAGAAGTGTCAGAAGTTTTTTCATTTATATATTTCTTTTGTTTGTGTTTCTAGTAGTGTTTCTTAAGTTTATATTTCTAGGTCCTTTTTTCTTTATTTGATTTTTTGTTTTTATTTTTTCTTTAATTTCTTTTATTTTTTTATTTTCTAAGCCTAAATTATATTGACTCCAACCTAAAAACATTAAAGTTCTTTCCCAAGCAGCGTGCTCGTTGTTTAATCCTTGGCGTACGTTTTGAGTTTTGTTATACAGTCTATTAAGAGGTAAATTAGTAAAACCTTCTACATAGTTTGTTGCCGCTGACCATTGAGGATTATCAATATCAAATGTTTCCATTTCAGGAATTACTTTTTTATTATAATTTAAAGTTTTTTCAGCGTTAACTATTTTTCTAGCTTTAATACCTAACACTGGTGAAAAGTTTAAAGCTTCTACTATAACAGCACTTTCGTCTGGATTATAATTAACATCTCTTTGTCTAGCAAAAGCAATAGCAGTGTTTTTTAACGTAGATAAAACAGCTCCAAAAATACCAGAACCTCTTAACACAGAGTCAATACTACCATTTATTAATCTTTCTTGTTTCTTTAAAAATAAATTATTAACATCTTCTTCGTCGTCATCAAACATCATTGCAAACATAGCTGTTTGTAAAGTGTAGAATATAGCGTTTTGTACGGCAAAATAGTATGTTATTCTAGCCGCGTTAGATATATCACTTTGCAACTGTGTTTTGTTAGGTGGTGTTATTCTTCTATTTTTAATATCTAAAAACGCTTTTTTACCTAATCTATTAAACTGTGATGTTACGTTTTGAAAGTTTAATATAACTTTACCAATAACAGAGGCTTGTTGTTGTGAAACCATATCAGGCCTTGCTGACTGTTGTGTTGACTGCGTTAAGTCTTGAAAATCTGTAAAAGCTTTTGCTTCAGCTTCTTTTTGACTCAACCCTTCTTTTAAATAAGTATTTACTCTATTTCTATAAAACGTAGCTCCACCAGTTGCAATTGCAATATTATCACCAATTTGTGTAGGTAAAAAACCTAACTCTAACAATTTAGATATTAAAAACCTGTGAGGGTTTTTAGATTTACGCATTTCAGCGGCAAGCTCAGCCCCGTTTACATCAGTCATAATACCACCTCGTCTTTGCTTTAGCATATCAGAATTAAATATAAATGCCCAGTCTTTCCAATATTGTTTTTGATTAGCAAAGGCTTTAGCAGCGGCAAATATATTATTATCAGCAAAGTTTATATAATTAACTAAAGACATTTGCTGTAACAAAGCAGATCTTATATTAAAAAACATGACAGATCCGACCGAACCATTTAAATAGTTCATAAGTCTGTTAACCATACCATTTTGTCCAGTAGGTTTATTTCTACCAGTCTTAATTCTGTAAAGCATGTCTTCTAAAGCTTCTCTAACGCCTTTGCCGTAAGCAGCCTCTATTTTATTTAAATTTTCTTTAGAAAATATTATATCAGCATTTTCATTAAATTCAGCAAAAAATTGTTCTCTACCAACTCTTCCTGTAGCATCATCTAAGTCCATACGTATATCGCCGCTATCCCATCCTTCAGTAGGTGAAACGTAATTTTCTTGCCTTGATATTTGATTTATAGTGTCTGCATAAACTTGTAAATCTCCATCAGACTTAACAAGCTCAACTAATTTTTTCTGATCACCTTTGCTTAAACCAGGTATTGTGTGACCATGTTTGTCCCATAGATATACTCTTATCGCATCTTGATATGTAAAATCACCATCAGGTGTTTTCTTTCTTAACTTACTTTTAACGCCAGACATTTGCTTGTTTAAGTTTTTATAGTCAGTAGCTATTGACTGCCTAGCTGTGTCATACTCTTTGTTAGCTCTGTTTAACGGTCTAATCAACGCTTGTTCTAAAAAGTCTCTATGAGCATCACCTTTCTTGCCTTTACCCATAAAGTTGTACAACAACCCTACAAAGTCTTCGTGTGATGGTGGTATAAATAATCTAAACTTACCTTTACCGGATCCACGTTTTCTAGCTTTTATAAAATCAAATCTTTTTTCAGCTTCAATACCAGTTACGTCTTGCAATATTTCATTAAACCTAAAGTCCATTGATTTACTAAATAAAATTTTTGCTTGTTGAACTTTACGCTTTACATCAAACTGATTTAACATGTTGTCAACAGCTTGTACATTTTGTAAAGCGTCATCGGCAAAATAAAAGTCATTGTAGCCCTCACCAACTTTTTCAGCTATCCACAGTGCTTTAGCCTCTGATGTAGAGTTTGCTAAACCAGTAATATTTTTTAAAGGTATGTTTAAACCATTAGCTTTTAAAAATGCAAATATAGCTGGCGCGGCCTCTGCAGGTCTTGCAGTTAAAACAAACATATTTTCAGATCCAAATTTACCTTGAAGTTTTAAAGCTTTTTGAAATAGTGGTGCTATTTTACCGTCAATAACTTCATTAAACTCTGAAAAATCAAACTTATAACCAAGGTCTTGCAAGTCTTGATATGTGCTAGCGTATTGCTCAGGCGTTAAAGTTCCTTTTTCACCATCTGGCTTAGTGTATCTAATTAAAGATTTACTAGTAGCCAACGTATCATCAAAATCTAAAACAGTAATACCTTTAGATGGGTTTACAGTTCTTGAAGCACTTATAGATTTGCTTAACGCTTGTGTGTTTTTAGGGTTTTTAGTGGTTTTAATTTTTTGCATTGCATCTATTTGCTGCCTAGTTATATTACCAGCTAAAAAATCTACAATTAATTTGTTTTGTTGAGCTATGCCAGTAACACCATCAACACCAAAATATTCTGTTATAGTCATGTTTACTTCTGGTAAAAAGTACATGCTTAAATCTATACTCTGACCAGTCTTTGGGTGCACAGCGTACGCAAGCCTTACAATTGAAGCGTAACCATTTGGTAATTTTAATTCTCCGCTTAAAAGTCTTGGTACAATTAACTCGTAATAAATTTCAGGCATTGTTGATTCAAATCCAGCTTTGTTAACAATCACGTCGTGCGGATTTTCTTTACTATTAAGTAACGGGCCTTGCATATAAGACTTGCCAATAACTTTCCAAACAAAATCAACATTTCCAAATATTGCACCAGCTAACAAAGATTTACCAATTAAACTTTGCGGGTCAGTGTGTTCTTCAGTAACTTTTTGATCAATAATAACATTACCATCTTTATATACAGGGTAAAATTTAAATGGAGCTAAAATTCTAGTAAAAGTATTTTGAGATTTAGAAGTGTCAGCGATTAACTCAACAAAAAACCAAGCGTCTGAAGGCTTGTTACTTAAATGAGTTTCAATTGCTTTAAAAATATTTAAAAGTACATCAAGTTTTTTGTTTTCTGTTAAAGCATCATAGTTTTCTAAATAATCTTGATTAAAACCAGCTGTTACAACTTTATCTCCAGTGTATTTTTTTCTACCAGCAACTTGCTCGGAGTTCACACTGTCAATTAACTCGTCAAATACTGGTGCATCTGCAGGTGTGTCAGACTTTCTTTCTGCATATAAAAACAAACCAGCATCGTAACCACCAGTAAGCGTGCTTCTTAGCAAGTTTCTATACTGCGGGTATTGTTTTACAAATTCGTTTACAATTCTAGTAGCACCTTCTAAAACAGTTTCTCCAGTTGGTTCGCCATTAATAACAAGTTTAGCGTTTAAGTCTCTTGTGGTGTAAGATTTTATTTTACCAGTTTTTTTAGATTTTCTATTTTTTGATATTGTGTCTGGTCTATTATATTTTATTAAGTCAAATATTTGCTTTAAACCTACTTGGTAAGTTGCTTTAAAATTATCAGCATTATTTCGTGAGTCTGAAAAAAGTAATTTTGATTTACCATCTTTTACACGCCTTACAATTTCACTTGTTGTTTTGTCATTTTTAGCTAACTGTTGTCTTACAGCTTGGTTAGTTATCATTTTACCAGTAAGATTAGCTATAGCTAAAACTCTAGCAGATGTATTTCTATCTGTACGTACTGGCTTACCATCTATGATACCAAAAGTTTCTAAAAATTGTTTTTTATTTATATTGTTTTTTTCTTGTATTGCTAGCCCAGACGTACTACCTGTTTTAGCGGCTTTTGCTCTTTCTGTTTTTGTGTAAAAAGCTTTTAACAAAGTATTAGGCACACCTGTTGCTGTACCGCCGGTTGTTGCACCTTCTGGTAACATTGTTATTAATAAATCAGCATTTTTATTAATAAACATTTGAGCTGATTGCAGTTCTTTTTTAGTTAAGTTTGCTAAACTTACAATTTTTTTAGGCGCAATACCAAACAAATCACCTGTAATTTCAGGTATTTCATTTTTTAAATTTTTAAAGTTTACTTTTGAAAGGTTTAAATTAGAAACTATACGCTCTACAGCGTCAGCAACTTCTTTTGTTATGTTAAGTCTTTCAGACAAAAGTATTCCTTTTCTTTCAGGCTTTCTTCTAGCGCCACTAACTTCAACATCTGGTTCTACAGAAACGTCTTTTATGGTTGTAACATCTTCAGTAAATTGCTCACCTAAAACTCTTCTTGATGCTTCAATAGCTCTAGATGGTAAAAATTTATTTATATAAGCAGCTAGTGGCACACCAGAATCAGGGTTGTATTCTTTTATTAAATCTAATATACCACGATTACCTATTTCTATTTCACTCATCAAAAGCTCTTTGTCAAAACCAGGCGCTTCTCTACGTTTCTCTGCTATTCTACTAGTTATAGGCTTAAACTCTTGTATAATATCAAACTCAAAACCAGGGTTTTCATTTCTATTTTCATACAAATTTTGAACGTTATCAGACGCTGTTTTAGAAGGCTGTATTTTACCTTCTGTCTGAGCTTTCATGCTTTTTTTACCAAACTCTACAATGCTTTTTCTTAACGTACCAGCCACTCTATCACTATCATATGCTTTTAAAAAGTCATATAAAGCTCTACCATCTTGAAACTCTAAGTTTACAAAACCTTTTCCTTTAAAAAATCCTTTAAATAAATTTATTAATTTTCTAAATAAACTTTCTTCAAATTTAATAGCTGGCTGACCTTTGCTAGGTCTTAAAGCGTCAACAAAAACATTTATATATTCTTCAGCGTATTCTTCTAAAGCTTTTTCACTACCATCTTCGTTATATCTGTAATTAGCATCTATTCTATCTTGCACAATTTTAAACTGAGAGTTTTTTGCAATAATAAGAATAAATTCATTAACAAGCTTTAAACCATCTTCAGTTATATTAACCTCGACATCGTTGCCGCTAGGATCTTTTACTTTTCTTAATGGACCATTTAAAGTTGACCACATTATACCATGTAACAGCTCGTGTGAACCTACGTTTACAGCTCGTTTTTCTCTAGCAACCTCTTTGTTTACATAAAAAGTTTTTGTATTAGGATCGTAAAAGCCATCAGTGCCTTTAGCACCTTTAATACCAAGCTTATCCATCAAAGCATTAAACTTTGTTTTTGACGAAATAACTTTTGTTTTACCACCTATTTCTTCACCGTACTTTTTAACAAAATCTATTGATTTTTTAAGTCTTATATCTGTAACTTTAGATTTACCAACGGTTTTTGGCATTAAATAACCTTTTTCACCAAACTTGTAGTTTGCTCTTTTTAACTCAAAATACTTTAAAGCATTTTTAAGCTGTTGTATTTTTTTAGTATCTGAGTTTTCTTTTGCTTGTTCCTCTGTTAATTCTTGTTCAATATCAAACTGAGATCTATTGTTTATAAAATCAACAGTTCTTATAGATTGAGCGTTACTCATAACAACTCTTTCTTTCGACTGTTTAGGTGCATACTTACCCATTATACCGTATGCTTCTTTTTCTACATCAAAATCATTTTTTACTTTAATGTTTAGTTGTCTACCTCTTTTAAAATCACCGTTGAATTTATGCGCTTTTATTCTAGCTAAAAATTCTTTTTTTGTTTTGTATGTTTTACCGTCAATAGCATACTCAGGTGTTAATAAAAGATCTTGCTCTTGTTGTTTTTCTAGTTTAGCTAATTCTTTTCTTAACTCTGATTTTTTCTCATCACCTATTTCTTTATCTTTAAGCTTTTGTTTAATTTTATATATCTCACCTTGAGTTTTTGCAACTTTTCTTAAACTACTATCTTGCTCAATAGTGTTTTGCATGTTGCTTATATCTGTTTCTACCTGATCAAGTTGTTTTTGATAATCCTCTGCTAGCGGTCCACCATCGTTGATTTTATCTTGCAAACCATTTCTTTCAGTTATTAGCTTTATTAACTCATCAGCTCTTTCTTCTGTAATTTTACTATTACCATTTTCATCAAATACTAAAGAATCAACATCACTACTTACAAGAATATAATTTTCAAGATCTGTTTTTATTTTTTCAGCTAAATCTTCTGTTATTTCTTTGTTCTCAAGCTGTCTATCAAGCTCTGCTAAAAAGTTATCATAATTTTGACTTGCAACTCTATATATACCGCTTTGGTCTGCTTTGGTTAGATTACCACTAACTCCTCTCATTGCTAAAACTGACAAAATAGTAAGTACTGCTGTTTCTTGTATTTCAGCACTTTCAGGTAGCTCAAAATTAGTCCCGTACTGGTTGTTATAAGCCATGTCTATACCACCTTTACTAAACAATTGCAAATATTCTTCTACTAATTCAGGACCTACACTTTTCATTGATTGACTAATCGCTCTTACTCTTTCGTTTTTTAATTGTTCAAGTATTTTCTTAGAGTTTTTTACAGGATCTTTAAATAATTTTTTAACCTTAGCTATACTAGGTTTTATATATTTAAAATCAGGATTTATCATTTCAATAGAAGCCTCTACAAAAGTTGTTGCAACAGCGTACTCCATGGCATCATTAACAGAAAAACCATCATCTATTTGAGAAAAAGCTTGACTCATGTTTTGTGGTAATAAAACTGGAATACTACCAATACCAGTGCTGGCAAGACTCGTTGATGATTTATAAAAAGAACTTAATTGTTTTAAAGATTTAGGTTTTGCTCCAGATTTTAATATACCACTTTTTGTTAACCTACCAACCTTGTTCATTGCAACATATGACATTCTACCACCTCTAGCCATGAGCATCATGTCTGTAACTGTTTTTGTCACGTTAGGCAATAGTCTACTAAGATTCCACTCTCCGGTTTTTGGATCTACAAAAGGTTGTGTGCTAGTAGTAAATTGAACATATTCTTTGAACACGTTTTCAGTGGTTTCATTAAAAAGAAAAGCTCTAGTGTTATAATACTCAGCATCATCTGAATCAATACCAGCGGCAAAATTCATAGCACCAGTGTTAATCATTGTTGCACCTCCACGTAAATATCCAGTTATTGAGTTCCAAACATTTTCAACACTTTCTTGAACACCTATTTCACCATACTTTTCATAATACTCATTGTTGGCAGCTTGATTATCTTGAAGCTCTTTCCTTTTTTTACCAAAAGTTGTTTCGTTAAAAAATTGTGTTTCTAAAACTTGTATATTTGTAGCTTGATCTGCTAGTTGAAAATAACCGTCTAGCAATTTTCTTTGCTTAGGACTTAGTTTTACATTAGCTCCTTCTAATAAATTTTTATAATTATTTTCTAAAGTTAAAACATTTAATCTTAAATCGTTGTATTTTTTTACATTTTCTTCGTTTTGATCTAAATCACCACTCTCAAACTGTTTTATCATTTTTTCAAGTTCTTCAGCTTTTAAATCAAACTCTTGCACTAAGCCTTTTGTATCTGTTTCAAAAGAATTTAGCTCTGCTATGAGATTTGGTATACCATTTTTTTTGTATATATTATAATCTTTTTCAAACTTTGTTTCTTTATAATATAAATAGTTTTGAATAATATCAGCTTTGAGCTTTGTTTCAACAGGCCCTGATGTTATACCTGCTGAAGATATTGCTTTTCTTTTTCCTCTTAGGTTTTTGGCTTCATCACTATTCTCATACCAAACTGCAAAGTTATAAAAATCATCAGTAGATAAATCATCGCCAAATACATTTTTTAAATCATCGTTAGATATACCGCCAATAGTTGTTATATTAGGGTTTATTTGATAAACCTTGTTGTCATCACTTAAAAAAAGATTTGGATTAGATTTTACTTCTTCTACTGTAAAACCTTTTGCATTAAAATCAACTCTACCAAAGTTATTTACATCGCCAGCCATATAAACAACGTCAGGAGTTATATTGCTTGGTTGGTACTCTGTGTTGTATTCGTTTTTAAAAGCTTCATAACCTTTTAACCTGTCATTTTTTAACCTTTTTTTTCTTGCTTTAACATCTTCATCTATTTCTTTAGGTGGCTCACCATCTCCAAAAGGTGTCATATCGACAACTGTTTCAAAAGCTCCTGTTAATAAAGAAAAAGCATCAACAACTTCAAAATCAGCATCAGGACCTATAGAAGCTGGCGCAAATTCATTTAACCAAGTGTCGTAGTCTACTAATTGTCTTTTGTCGTTTAATCTTTTTTGCTCTGCTAAAAAATCTCTATATGATAAGCTTTCATCAACATCTTTAGTTTCAGGATCGTCTACAAGTTTAGACAGAGAATATTCGTCTTCAGCAACGTTTACACCGTATTGCTTGACATATTCCTCTATGCTTAAGTTTTTATTTTGAGCAGCTTTTAATACTTGCTCCTCAGAATAAACATCATTGTTATAACTGTAGGTTTTAGACATATTAAATTTTATTTATTATGGTAATCCTTCTTCTTCTTTTCCTTCTTGCTTGTAGTAATCTAATATTTCGGCCATGTTTAAGTCGTTAACTCCAAACTCACCTAACATCTCTGGTATTGTAAGTGTTTTTTCTTTAACACCACCGTTGTATTTTTCCCAACCATACATTCGCACACCTCTTTCTTCTTGTAAAAGAACTGGCTTGTAAACATAACCAGCACCAGTGTACCAGTCTATAGGTTGTGACTCTCCGCTAGCATCTAATATTGCATTTCTATATGCCATAGCTATTTTGGGTGATATGTAGGTGCTATCATTGTTAAAAGGAAAACTAACTTTTAAATCACCAGGCGCTTCTATCTGTTGACCTGTTTTTTTGTTTATTTTTATTGTTTGATTTGCTTGGTGATCTTGTCTTGAAACTTCTGTTATAAAGTTTTTATATTCTTGTTTTAAATAATCAGATGTGTTACCTTCATTCATCATTGAAATCATAACATCTAAAGTTGTGTTGTACTCATCTTGTGGTAAGTCAAGCCCATCTAAAACTTCAGCGTAATTATGTTTTTCAGCAATATACTTACCAAAAGTGTAATTTTCTTGACCGTTATAAGTATATTCAGTATCAAACATTTGAATATCTCTTTGTTTTTTATCACCCCACCAAGACATAGAGCTATTTAAATCTTTAGAAACATTGCTTTCAATAAATCTACCGCCTTTAACTTTTACCTTTGCCCCGTTTTTATCTACAATGTTTTTCATAGCTGTTGTAGCATCAGCACCTTCTGATACTTTTGTAAAAGCAGGTAAGTCTTTAACTAGTATATCCATACCTAACTCTGGAAAGTAAAGAGAAGGACCTTCGTTTGTAAAAGTTTTAGTATATCTTTTAAAAATTATTTCATCACCAATATTATCTTCTTTACCAACGTGTGTTTTTGATATTTGACCGTTGTTTTCTATTAAATCTTTTTCATATGTAGCAAAAGCTGTGTTACCAGCTTTATTTAACTCTACAGCTTGCATTAAGTCGTTATAATCTTTTGTTGCTTGTTTATATTTTTTTGACCAACTAGGCTGTTTAGCCATTATCTTAGTATATTCGTTTGCAAGCGTTTTGAAATCTAATAAACCTTTTATGTCTGCATCTTCTATAGTTGAAAAAGCAGCGTCTTTATTAATATTAAGTTGTTGTTTTAAAGCTTGTTTTGACGCAACGTATTTACCTATACTAGCCAAAGCTTTAACCCAGCCAGAGTCATCTCTGTACTTGCTAACGCCCATAGCTCTAGTAGCCTGTATTAAACTTTGATCTGCCGCCATATTATTATTGTATTTTTAAATTACTAAACTTGTTGGGATCAAGAATATTTGTAGTGTTAGTTATGTTTTTAGTTGCGCCAAGCGGTGCTGAAGCTATTTGACCTACCGCGCCTAAAACACCACCAACTATATTACCCATCATTGCTTTGTGAGCTGCAATAGCATCTTGTGCATTACCGACTTGCTGCATTGACATACCAAGCATAGTAGCTTGCTTGTCCATTTTCATTTGCTGAACATTAGCAGCGCCTTGTTGAACTTGTAATCTACCTTGACGTTCTAGTTGTTGATTTCTTCCTGCTTGTTGAGCTGCCATTCTTTGATTTGCAGACTCTTGTTGTCCTATTGAAGCAGCTGCTTGTTGTGCTCCAGTTTGAGCTTGATTAGCTAAAGCCTGTATGTTGCCAGCATTAAAACTACCACCACCCTGCAAAGCGCTAAGCATGTTCGCTTGCCCTTGTTGCATTTGTTGTGCTTGAAACTGAGCAGCTTGTTGGTTAATTGTTAAATCTTCCGCTGTGTTTTCCATGTTGCTATACACATTTTCTGCGTATGGATTTATAATATTCATATTTTTATACGCTTGCATTTGAGTGTTGTACTCATTTGTAGCAGCTGTTAAAGCACCTTGTCTTTTACCAGAACCAAAAAGCCTTAAAGGAGAGCTTGTTTTGCCAGAAGTATGTATTATTTGTTTTTTTATTAAACCTAAAGCCATATTTTATCTTTTATTTATTTATAATTACACTTTTTATGTGTTATTTACTACTTTCTAATATTTCTGAGCCAACAGAGAATAGCTCTGCTTTTTCTTTTGAATTGTTCACAAACTTTACTTCCGCATAATAACCTTTAACACTTTTTTTATTAACTTCATTATTTTTTAAAAAACTTATAAAACTATTATTTGTTAAACTATTTGTTATAGGGTTTGTAAAAGAAGAATCATCAACACTTATCGAGTATAAAAGCTTTATATCAATAGCGTCACCATTGACTAAAGGATCGTTTATTGTTACAGTTCCTGAAAGTGTGAAGTTAGTTGTTTCAACGTTGTTTATAAAAACTTGTAGCTCTTCAACTACTGTAGGTTGATATTGACCATCATATGTTAGAAAAAAAGCATCAAACCCTGTATTAACGCCATCTGCAACGTAATTTAATTCTTTATTTAGCACGTTATAATGTCTGTTTATTATATCAGCACCGCCTATAAGTTGAGGATCTGAAGACGTTTGATAGCCACCAATTAAAGCTGTATTGTTATAGTAAACACTGTCTTTGCGCTGTAAAGAAACATTTATTTGATTTTCAAAAGCTAATATAATTGCCATGTATTTATTTTTTATGCAACACCTATACCAATAAAGTCATCAACCTGTAGTGTTGATGTAAAATTAGTGTCACCCATTGTTGTTAATATAACGTCACCTGTTATTGTTACCGCGCTACTACTACCTTCTACAGATAAAATTTGTCCTTCTTCTAAAGTTCTAGCAGAAGATAAAACTATATTATTAGAATTAAAAGTAAGCGTTTGCCCAGTTTTATTTCCACCGGTAGTAGCAACAGATAGTTCAAAATGTGTAGTATCTGTAATTGATGCTATTGTTGCGCCAGCAGGTATACCAGATCCTGACACAGCTAAACCAGCCACTATTCTAGCGTCTGCAGTGTGAGTTATTGTAGGATCATTGTTATAAGCTCCACCACCTTCTGTAAATTCAAGATCACCACTAGGTCTACTTGCAACATTAATATTTGTTTCATCAATGTCAATTCCAATACCTTTTAATATTGTATTACTACCTTCTGAAATAAAAGCCGCGCTAGTTAAAGCCAAAGCAGTACTACTAGAGCTTGCTGCGGCAACAGTAACTGTTAAAGGCGTTAAAGTTGTTGTTAAATTAGTAAAAGTTAAATCAGTGCCATAAGCAGATGGTCCTAAAGAACCTTTACCTATAAAAGTAAGTGTTATACCATCAGAAACACTTCTAGCAGCACCGCTAAACGTTATATTTTTATTATCGACATCTATAGCTAAAATAGTGTCTCCACCAGCAAAACCAGTACCTGATATAAACATGCCTATAACAAGGTTATCTACAGCGTCTAAAGTAACAACTCTACTACTTGAAGTAGCGCCGTTTACAGTTTGAGTTTTTGTAGTTTCAAAATATGTGTCTACTAAAGTTTGTGATTTTGTTATTGCACTAGTATTTGTAGTTGTAAATGTCCAGCTAAAAGAAGTTTTAAAACCACCACCACTAGTATAGTTTCTTGGCTTTTCTATAGTGAAAGTATTAGCGCTATAATCCGCGTCTAAAGTTGTTAAAGAAGGTGAATCTGCATTTATAGTTATTGTTGTGTCAACATATTGGTTTATTACTATAGATTTAAAAAGTTTATTAGTAAAACCTTCTGTTATGTCTTCACCATACGTAGAGCTAGTTGAGTCCGTATCGTATACTATTTCTTCTATTACTAGTTCTGTATCATTTGCAATAGAAGCTTCTAGAACAATAGTATATACATCATTACTAGATATTGTAGGAAATATTATTGAATTTTTATAAAAACCAGAATTGCTAAGTGCTTGTGCGTTTAATCCAGCTGTTGCAGAAAACTTTAAAGTTGTGCCCACGTCTATTTCTACGTTTTTATTTAAAGTTATAATTTGTGAATTAACATTTGTTACTAAAACAGTTTCAGACATGCCGTTGCCAGTAACAGTCATTCCTATTTTTATATTTGCATTGGCAGCTGTTATATAAACCTGGTTTGTAGTAGCATCGCTAGATGTAGCAGATGTTGTGCTAGTAATTTCATTAGTTGCAAAAACACCTGTTATAAAATTATAAAACTTACCAGCACTATTAGTTATTTTTAAATCAAAAATAGCGTTAGCATCACCTTGGATAGTAAAAGGCCTTGTTGTAGTTGATTTTTGCAAATCACTTTTAAGTATGTCAAAACTATTTATAAATTTCATATTTTAATTTTAATTAGCTCGGGATTAGCGTAGAACAAGTGCCATCATTAACGTTAGCGTCTACATTATACTCGGTGTAACCACTATCAGGACAACCAAGTATTAATCCTAGGTCGTTTTCTACTGTCTCCGTATGTATAATATTTCCACTAGTATCTTCCCAATGAAATTCAAATTCAACAATAACATCTCCTTCTGTATACTCGTTACCCGTTGGGCCAAAAATTTGAGTAACATCTTGCCCAATAGCGAACTCATTTAAGAAATCTGTTTGAGTAAAGTCAGTGTCTTGTGTGATTGGATCACCTAAAGGACCTGTGATTGGTATTTGAACTGAACCTTCATAATAAGTTGGCGGGTTAGTTCCACAAGGAGTCTTATCAAATATAACTTTAACTATATTGTTTGTTGGGTTTCCATTTATTTCCTCTCTGTCTGTAATAATATTAACTATTGGTGACACGTAAACTATAGGTGGAGGCGGGGGTGGTGGTGGAATTAAACCAGAAGATTTTGTTGGAAAACCTATACCTTGAAAATTAAAATTATTAGTTTTAATTGTTGTCATATTTTTTTACCTTTTATATAGTTAAACCATTTATTCTCTTTGTTTATAAATTCGCGTACATGACCTTCGTCTTGGTCTGTTTTAATATAATCGTTATACCAACCAGGTTTGCTCTGCAAGTTGTAATAGCCACTTTTAATATTATCAGTTTCTTTTATAACTTTTGATTGCGTACCTTCGTAGTTTAAAGTTTTATAATCCTTAATACTACCACTAGCATCATTTAACAATACAGTAACACTAGAATTATATTGAGTGCTGTAGAAATAATTATACTTTTCACTTATATCATGCTCATACAAATGACCTTTATTAAATGAATAATAAGTATTAGATGAACTTAGAGCAAATTCAGGAGTGTAAGATTTAAAACTTGACCAACCATTAACTTGTTCTTTATAAGATACAGTCTCTCTTTTGTCATCAGAAACTAAAACTACATTATACTCTTTATTGTAAGCATCGTAGCTACCTAGCACTTTAGTTGTATTTTTTAAATTATCTCTAAAATAATTTGACATACCATATTCTGATATTGGTGTTAAACCGTCCATAGAAAGCCTAAGTACTGCACCTCGTTGCTTGTCTGTAAAATAAGCTCTATATTTCTCGTAAGCAAAAGATTCTGGATTTTTAGATATACCAAAACTACCAGCAAAAGGTATTGCTTGGCCTAACACGTTTGAACTTGCTGTTAAATTAACGTTTCCATCAGCATTAAATAAAGCGTCTTTATTTGCTAATATTCTTAAGACTTTGTCTTCACAAAAAGTTACTAAATCACTATTTCTAGTGTAAAGTTTTTGTATGCTACCATAAGTAGGGTTAATATCTTTTGTAATTCCTTCAGCAGCAATAAACTCGTTAGTCCTGTTTACACTGTTTTTAGAATTATATATTCCAGAAAATATTAGTCTATTGGGTACTGTTTCTTGCTTGTATTCACCTTCAAACTCTGCGGAAACCTTAGGCCCATTATCAATAGTTACAGCATTGAAATCATCTTGTATTCTATTAGACTCAACACCATTACCAAAAGAATAACAATTATACCAATCTAAAAGATGCTTGTCCCCGTGATTACTAATATCCCAAGAATGACTAGCCTCGTGATATACTTCTAAACCTTCGTCTCTTTTTGGCTTTGTTTCAAAAACAGCTGGATTTTTTGTTAAAAGATTTGACTTGTCTCTTTCGTTAAGATATTCTACAAAGTTTATAGCGGCAGTGTTTGTACTAGAAGCTTGGTTTATAGGGTTGTTTATTGGATTAAAGGTTTGATTAGCTATTTGTTTATCTAAAGTTAATATCCATGTTTTTCTTCTATTATTAGCTTTTTCAATTATAGGTATAGCTTGATTGTTTAATGTTCCACCTGGAAGCCAATCTAAATAGTTGTATAATTTTTTAGTTGCAACATTAGTAATAGTATATATAGTCTGGTCTGGATCGTCAGCAAAATAAAATCTTTTACCAACAGACAAATTATCAACCATATCTTTTTCCTGATCTGTTAAGCTGTTGCTAGGCTCGCCTACAATAAAACCATTAACGTCTTGTGTTGTGTAATCAGTGCCAGGTACTAAAGGTATTCCTGAAAAAGAAATACTTATTTTAAATCCATCAATACCATCGTTTCTACCAGATGACCCACCAAGAGGTTGACTGTTTTGACCGTTTTCGCCTTCATACAAAGTCCTATCAATAAACCACCTAGGCCCATTTGCATCTGCCGTGTTTTGTGTAGTTCCATCTCCAAAATAATCATCAGCATCACTGCTAGCGCTTTGAATAGTATATCCACTACCAGTATTGCTTCTATACATTAACCCCATGCCTTGGTTTGGAAGCCATAGGTTACCACCAGGCAAGGTTGGTTGATTAATGTTTGTTTCTTCGTAGTAGTATAGTGGTTCTTGGTGTTGAATAGAAGCGTTATCACCTATGTTTGAAAAAGGATATATATAACTATCTATATTATAATCTTTGTTTATCTTGACAAAAAACTTACCATCAAATTCAGGTGAATTTTTAACCTCTCCTTTTGATATTTCTAAAATTACGCCATTTCTTATAACAGGCGTTGTTGTTGTTGATGTCAAAGCTTCAATAAAATTTACGTCAGAACCAAAAGTTCCTTTTACATTTATAACATACTCCACTGGGTTTAAAACATTTTTTACAGCGCTAGTTATTTCGTATCTATCTGAAAAATTATTGTCAGCAGGGAAAGATAATATCATTTCTAAATTACTGGCACTTTCTATTTCTGAAAATCCACTAGCTTCTACAAGAGCTGTGTTTATTTTAAAACTACTTCTATTTTTTATAGGCAAAGCAGTCGAATCAGCAAATAACAAATCTGAAGAAGCAGTATTGTGCTCTAAACTACCTAAACCTTGCCTATTTGTTTTTATATAATCAGGCGCTTCGTTTGAAATTGCCAATATTTTGTACTTGCTAGGCACTTCCACACAATTATCAGAACCATGAGCTTTTTTAAGGTATAAATAATCTTCTTCATCAACTTTGTTTCTGTCTGCAGATATAAAAGAAAGCCATATATTCCCATCTTTAGCATTATACCATCTATCTAAAAATAAATTATAATATTCTGAAGAAGTTTGTTTTACAAAATATTTAAAGCTACTAGCGTCTGCCGGAGCATTAGAGTTTATTTGCGCTCTTAAAGAATTAGATTTTTTTGACTCTGTAATTGGTAGGTTTATAACAGCGTTTTTATTAGTTAAAACAGGTGTTTGTCTACCGTATTCATCTTCATAAACAACACCTAGTTGATATTTTCTTAAAGTTTTAATAGAAGAAACACCAATTTCATCAAATAATTCTGCCGGATAATTAAGGCCGCTATATTCAAAGTTTAGATTAATTTCTTTAACATTTATATTTTGCATATAATTACCGTAAACAATTCTATTTCCTACTACTTCTTGTGCTAAAGCTTTTTTAGGAACTGAATCAAAACCTCTTAAAAGTTGATTTGACGATGTTGCTTTGTATATAGTATCTGAAGTTATATTGTACTCACCATTTCCGTACAAAGCAGGAAGAGATTCGCTAGGAGTAGTAGTCCAAGCGTCGTCTTCAGGAGTTATAGAGTCTACAATGTAAACAATAGGTGAGTTTGATTCTTTATACAAAAAGTCTATACCTGTTACGTCGTGAGGTATTTGTTTTGAAAAAACATTAGGGCCAACAAGGTAATCTTTAGTTATAAAACCAGATAAAACAACTTCTTTTAAATCGTTTTTCATTCCAGAATTATAACCTTTTACCGTGTCAGCAGAGTAAACAGAAGGATTAAAAGCAACAGTTGTAAATGGACTAAAAGGTGAGTATTCACCGTCTAAATATTTATACCTATAAGCAAATCTAGGAAATTTATTTTCAAACAAAGTATCTGTTGCTTGTTCAAAATTAACAACCCAAGCAGAAAAATTAACTGTTGTGTTTGGTTTTATACTAATTATTTCAGCTTCAACATCAACGTAACCACTAAGAGCTGCGCCAGTTGGGGTAACACTGTTAAACACTTGAAGTATTTTTAACCTAATATCGTAGTCAGAAGTGTAAGAGTATTCTTGGTTAAAATTTTCATTTAATTCATCAATTAAAGCTAATGGATCACCATCCGTGTCAAAACCTATTTGGTTGTTAGAAACTGATTTTAAAAGTATAACAGTAACGCCTGGTGTTATGTTGTAATCTCTAAACGTGCTTGAGTTAAGTATTCTTAAATTGCTTATAACATCACCAGCAACATATAGTACAGTTGGATTTCCTGGGTCTGTAAATCTATGTCGTCTTTCTACTCCAGGGGGATTGAAGAGACTAGTTCGAGTTAAATTTAAAAATGGTTGTCTTAACGGCGCTCTTTTTATTACAGTAACATATTCCTCTCTTATATCTACTTCAGAGTCTGAATATCCACCAACAATATTGTTTATAAGTGGGTTGTGCACTACCGTATGAGTTGCAAAATCTGGCGATCCTAACATACAATTTTCTATATTTATTTTTTTTGGCTCGTTGTGATTGTCAGTCCAAAATAATAAATTTTCTATTATATTTATACCAGTTATTGTTTTGTCTTGAAAGTTTAAAGCTGAATTTTGATAATCAACTACGACAGGCTGTATGCCATTGGCTTTAGAATATTTTAATATATAATCAGGATCGTTACCTTCATTTTTAACAAACCAATAAAAGCTATCGTTTTTTTCATCAGATATAGCACCAATGCAAACAGCGCCTTTACTTAAAAGTATTCCTCTAACAGTGATTATTTCGTTACCAAGTATATTAGTCACAGCACCAACATCAGAGCCTTCAGACGTAGAAACTCTTATATTCAAAGCGTCTCTATACTGACCATTAGGTACTAGTCTTTCATCAAGGTCTTTGTTCATTTTACCTTGAGAAAAATTGTGCTTTATCTCTGGCATATGCTAGTGTTTTATTTGTTTAGATTTACCTCTAAGTATTTGAGTTAATTCTTCTATTTTTAAATTTGATAGTCTTAGTTTTGCTTTTCTAGTAGCAGCAAACTTATCTTTTTGAAATCTACGAACTATATATTCTTGTACGTTAGCCCTTGTGGACATTATCGCGTATGCTATACACTTGTACATCGCTTCTTCTGCAAACTTGTGTACTTGCATTTCAGCATCTGTACCTAAGCCATCGCTTATATATTTTAATACTAATGTTTTACCAGATAACGTAGAGTTAAAAAATACTCTACCTTGAATATTATCTATAAAATAACTTCCATTATCTTGCGCGTGTTGTGGGTCTATACCGTATCTTTGACCTTCTGCATACCACCTAGTTTCGTCTTCGTAATCGTCTGTTGTTGTGCTTGATGTGTGGCTTTGTAGTTTTCTATATGTATCTGAAATTTCAACAAGATCATTTGAAAATATCAAACCTCGACCCCAAACTTGTGTGTTTAGGTCAACGTCGTTTAAACTTGCTGTGTCTACCGTTATTGTACCACCGTTTAAACCTCCAGAAACCCCAGCTGTTATAGCTGTTATTTTAGTACCATAAGGAAATTGTTCGTTAAAAACATACATACCAACTTCTAAGTCTGAAGTTTGATCGTCCAAAGTGTTTGTAGAGTTACCTATAACACTATCAGATCCTGGTGGAAAAGTAATTGTTTGCGTTAAATCAAAAGTAGTAGTATTTGCCAATAAGGTGCTAGTAACTGTCTTGTATAGATTATTTTGATGTGCTATCACTGTAGAGTCAGGAAAACCATCAGCCCCGTGATCTAAAAAATAAGTACCATCGCTATTTTGTTTTACTGGAAATGGGTTAGAAGTTTTGCTAGTAGGATATATTATGTGCTCTATACCCGCAGAATCACTCCAAGCAAGCTTTACATAGTTAACATAATCTTGAGGCAAAACAACAGATAAATTTGGTGGGACTTCAACTTCAATTGATTTTACAGATTTTAAAGTATCAAAACTTAACTCTTGCAAAGCTCTCATTGCGTGAAACTGTACAGTTGTTCTTTTTACCTTTGGTATTATATTGTCTTCACCAACGTATGCTATAATAAACTGATCTATTATTTGATCTAAAGAAATAAATTGATAATCACCGTAAGTTTTTAACAAATTAGTTGAGTAGTAATCTCCAGCTGATTGATTTAGTAATCCCATTTATTTATTGTTTTTCTTGTTGTATTTTTTTAACTTCTGTGCCTTCACCCGCTTGGTACAACGTAGCATCTTTTAAGACAATACCTGCTAAAGATAATATTTTCATTACTAAGCTAGTTTCTTCTGAGCCATGTAATTCAAAGTCAAAAGAGCCTAAAGGATTGTTTATAGCGTGCTCCCCTATAACGTTATAACCCCACTCTGCTGGTGTTGGTTTTTTTACATAAGTAACGTTTATTGTAGCTGAAATTAAACCATATAATTTAAATTTTTTATCAGCGTCTGTGTAAACAGGGTTTTTTAATGTAGGCTTTAGTAGCAAAGAACCTTGCATGGAAGCAAGTTCACTTTGGCTAACTTGCTGTATTTTTTTATTATTGTAAAATAGCTCTCCAACCCTATAAGCGTTGCTTGGATAATCAGCAGCACTATCAACAACGTTTAAATCTTCATTTCTTTTAAATATACTTATTTTTTCTTTTAACAAATCAAGCATATCTGAGTATTCAGTAGAGTTACCTGGTATTTTACCAAACTGATTCATATCATAAAAATATTGTTCAAATATTTCCATCTGAGCTTGATTAGCAAATAAATTAAACTCTTGAGGTGTTATATAACCTCTTTGCTCTTTGTTAGCTATTGCTAAAACTCTTTGATATACTGTATCTATATTTACCATATTTGTTTATTGTAGTTTGCGATCGCCCCGTAGAGCGACCGCTCCTACAGTTTGATTAATTTAATCGTTTTTCTATATTTGAATAGATTTCCATACCTTCATCAGTTTTAAACCAATGTGCTAAAGCAGTGTATGGGTGTTCGTCAAAAGGAACTACCATTATAGGTCTATCATTTGATCCCCATAAAAAGTTTCTTTGATCTGAACTTAGTTTAATAATACCAAGCTCTGTAGCTTTAATACCAAAATTTCTAAGCTGAACATTATCATCAGTAGCTAACTCTAAGAATAAAGCAGGGTTATTACGAGCAAATACTAGTAAATCTCTTTTAAGTTCTTTAGAACTTAATCTAGACACGCTAGAGCCTTTTTCTACACGTAATATAGCTTCTGCCATATCAACGTCCATATTTCTAGCTGCTAATATTGCATCAGCCTCCATTTCTAAAACTTCTATCTCGCTAGCAGCGTTTTCTGCTGGTTTCCACTCATAATAAACTCTATCTTTGTGTGGGTGATATAAAGAAAGTAATTTTTGTAAAACTGTTTTGTTTTTAGGAACAAACAAAGCTCCATTTCTAAAAATTATATGAGCCAATCTTTGGTCACCACTCATTTCATCAACAAAATTTGTTCTTTGATTTTCACAATATTTCAACTCTCTTTCATATTGCTTTTTTTCATCAAACCAATAAACCCCAGCAGATTTCAACAAGTAAGACAAAGGTTTTTTATTTCCTTTTAAATAATAAACTCTATCTTTTACTTCCCACTCTAGTTTTTTTGGTTCAACTTTTTTAGGTTTTGGTGTTTCAACTACTGGAGTTTCAACAACAGGCACCTCTACCTCTTGTGTTTTTTGTTTTTTTGCCATAATATAATATATAATAAAATTAATAAATAAAAGGACCGAGGCCGAAGCCCCGGTTCTTTAGTATAAACAGTGCTTATTTCATTAACATGAAATTGTTAGCACCTTGAGTAATTAAACATCTTTCTGATAAGAAATGTAGTTGCATTACATCTAAAGCAGATGTAGCAGCGCCAACAGAACCAGTAACCCAAGTTTTCATTCTTCGGTCATCAGTTTGTGAAGCTCTATATCTAACGTGTAAGAAAGGACGTTTCATGCTTTGCCCAACAGTTTGATCGTAAACTGAAGATACACCAGCAGGAATCATAACCCCTCTAATAGCGTTAACAGTATCTCTTTCGTTGATACCACCTCTTGTAGATTTGTCATTTAAGTATCTGAAGTCAGACTTGTAGAAGTCATAAGAACCTCTTCTGAAACCAGTGAAACCTAAGTTTAATGCCATATCTTCTGAGTTGTTAAATACACCGTATGATGTACCACCAGCACCGTAAGAATTCATTGAAGCTAACATATCGTCCATAGCTAAGCTAGTAGATCTGTTAATAAACATCATGTATTCTTCAATAGCACCTTGCTTATCAAATTCAGCAAGTATTGCATCGAACTCAGCTAAATCAGTAGCAGCGTTAACACCAGTAACACCAGTAGTAACATTACCTCTTGATTCGATAGCAGCGAATAAACCTTCAGTACCAAAAGTATCTCCAGAAACATGAGATCCTAGTTGTGCATCAACTGTAGATTGATCAGCATCACCTTTAATAGACTCAAGCATTGCCATTTCAATATAATCAGTGAAACGAGCTCTTGTGTCAGCTTCAGCTTTTAAGTACCATAGGTAACCTGATTGTCCGTTTTCAGCAGAAACTTCAACCCAACCAATTCTAGAAGCGTCAGAACCTGAAACTTCGTAGTAATCTTTCATTATAATTGGCTTGTTAGAAAAAGACTTAAACTGCGGCTCGTTAGCAACAGATCTACCATCAGTTCCTTTTGCAAATTCAGAACCATAAACTAATATAGTTGCTGAGTCACCAGAACCAGTAGCTAAACCAGCGTTTGTACCAGTTGGAGTTGCGTTACCAGCGTCGTACAAAGCTACAGCTACTTGGTCGTTAGATATTTCAGTAACTAAACCTCTAACAGTAGCGTTAGCATCAGAAACTAATACTTGGTCATTAACTCTAATACCGTGATCAACAGAAGATGTTGATACAGCGTTGCCATCAATGTCAGTATCGATTTCAAAAGTAAGACCATTATTAGAACCAGTAATTTGATCATCACCATCCGCAATGTGTCCTTTGTAAGATAAATGTAATCTACCTTGTTCAGACCAAACAACTTGGTCAGAAGTCATAGATTCTTCAGCACCTACTTGAGCTAAGAAACCTGAAATAGTTCTCGGTCCGAAAACTTCAGCTTCTTTCTCCATTAGGTCTGGTAAATATTGTTGTGCCCAGTCGTTAGAACCAGACGTAAAGTCCAAATAGTTAGTTTGCAGTGCTTGCTTAGTTGGAGCAGCAACGCTGTTTAACAATGGACCACCTTGAATTGCCATATTTTTGTAATTTTAAATTAGTTATTTATTTTTTATTTTAAATTTAAAAGTTGGAGAAGTGTCATCGTTAAGCACTCTTACTTTAGGACCGCTTGTGTTATCGTTAGAAAATGATTGCCTTGGATCCATACTTACGTTTTTAGCCTTAGCAACACTATCTTTCATAGCATCAGCTTTTCCTTGTTCATAAAAGTGATTAGCAATAGCGTCGGGATTCATTGCTGTAAATAAAGATTTATGATAACCTTTAGCATCTGACATTTCATTATTTTCATTCAAGAACTTCTTGACAAAATTATTAATATCACCTTGGGTTTCTTTCACTTCATTAGCATTTTTCACATTAAACCTATATCTCTTATCTCCGACGTTGTATTCAAAACCTTTGAATTTATCGTTAAAAACTTCTTTAGTTTTTAATTTAAAAGTGTTAGTTTGTTTTTCCGCTATTTTGTTAGTCTCTTCCGACTCTTTGTTGTATCTATTAAAAAAGTTTACAGCTTTTTGTTGTTCGGTGGTTAACCTAGAACCAGCTTTAACTTCTTCATAGTATTTAGACTTTTGCCCGTCTAAGTGGCTTTTAGCGTTGGCAACTTGCTCTTTTAACGCTATCTTTTTCTTTTTAATCTCTCTTTCTTCATCAACTTCTTCGTCATATGAAAATGAGTCTTCCATTAAAAAACTAATTTCATCGTCTGTTAAGTGAGATTTTGTTTGTTTATAGTACTCTCTAAGAACTGTCATGTCGTCATAACTAGAGTAATCTTGATTAAGTCTTACGTAATCTTCTAACGTACCACCGGTTTCTTCCATAAAATCTACAACTTTTTGTAAATTTTCAGGTATTGCTTTGCCAGTTTCTTTAGCTTCTTCAACAGCTTCTTTTATTTCTTCAACTTGCTCTTGAACTTCATCTTCAGTAACTTCTTCTAGTACTGGAGTTTCTTGTGCTTCAGCCTCCGGTTGTACTTCTTCTTGTTTTTCTGTGGCGTCGGCATCTTCAACGAGCTCAACCACTCTGTTGTCGTCAGCGTTATCTTTTGTAACTTCTTCTGTAACTTCATCTTTTTTTAGCGTTGGTGGTTTATCTAAATTTACTTTAATGACATCGTCATTTTTTTCTGTTTGTTTAAGATCAACTTTTACTACGTTGTCTTCAGTAGCCTTTTCGACTACTTTTTCTGTTTTCTTTTTTGCCATAATATAATATAATAATAATTAATAATTGTTATCTAGGATCAAATGAACCTAAATCAAATCCGCCTCCTAATATATCATTACCTGCGGATTCAAAGTTTTTAGGTGGTTTTTCACTTTTTCTTTGATCTATAAGCTCACTTTGTTGTGACGCTTGTATTCTAGTTCTTTCGTCTTTACGATCTTCTTTTTCTTTTTCTTTATTACTAACAGTTTGATTTTTCATACCCTCAAGCTGCATGTTCATTTGAAACTCTAATTGCATTAGTTGTTTTTTATACTCTACTTCTTGAGCTTGTTTCTGAGCGTCAAGCTGTGCTTTCATTTGTTCAAGCTGCATTTCTGTTTGCATTTTAGCTTGTTCTTTTTGCACTTCCATCTCAGCAGATGCTTGTTGAGCTTGTATATTAGCTTGTGACTGCGCTTGTATATTTTGCTGTTGTATTTGCTGATCTTTGTCTTGCTTTCTTTTTCTACGTATTTTAAGTAATTGATTTGCTAGTTTTATGTTTTTAATATTTCTAAGATCAATAGCGTCAGCAAGCTCAATTAATTGTTGTTGTAATGCCATTTGAATATTATTTTCAAGCATAGCTTTTTCCTCATCATCAGGAGTTAATTCTATAAATATACCAAAATCATACAAATGTAAGCTCGACATTTCTTCAAGTGTAGCAACGTTGTGCACTCCAATTTGTTGTATAAAAGCATCTTTAGTTGGTGAATATTCTACAATGTCAGAAACTCTAAGAGATAAACACTCGGCGGTTTCAGATGTTAAATACAAACCAGCCTGTAATATATGTCTTGTTGCAGTGTTAGAATTTGCTGCGGCTAGCTTTTGCACACCAACTAAGGCATTTTTATCAGGAGTACTACCATCTCTAGCTTCATTAAGCCCGGTGGTGTCCCTTATCATTTGTAAATAATAATTGTATGTACCAATTAAGCTTTGCATTTTTTGCCCACCAGAACCTGATTGTATTTCTTGTATTGGCACTTTGCCTGGGTTCATTTCACCTTCACTTGTAAACGATCTACCAATAACAGAACCTGTTTGGAAGAACATGTTTAAAGCTTCTTGCGGGTTGTAGTTTGTACCATTACCTAAATCTATTTCAGCTAAACCATCTGCATCTAAGTAAACTCCATCTGGAACCATACGTGATAATACTTGTTGTAGTTTTAGGTGTGTAAGCTGTATCATGTCAGCGAAACCTGTAATACGCTGCACTAAAGATTCAATACGACCCTTGTACATACGTGGAGCCACGATACTATAGTTCATTTTAACTTTAGTAAAATCACTCTTAGGCCTCATCATATTTCTAGCCATTTCCCACTTTAACATCTTGTCCGTTCCTAAAATAATAGCGCCATCGTATAAACACTCTATAGATCTTTGTAATTTACTAAAATTACCATCACCTTCAGGTGGGTTAAAGGTGTCATCTTTAGATAATATTTTATCTGCGCCAGTACCAGTTTCTTTCACTTTGTAAACTTCGTTCATGTAAGTTTTATAATTAAAATATAAAACTTGAACTTTATTGTTATCTTGCTCGTTATAACTTTGGTTATAGTTAGATTTATGGTGATTTTTGTTTTTAACTATATCCTCTAAATCTTCTTGCTGTAAATGAGGAAATTGTTTTACCAGCTCGTTTATTGGTATAGACTTTACTTCACCAACATAATATATATCATCAAAATACGGGGACTCAGTGTAAGAATAAACCAAATCAGCTGGATCAACATAGTTAATAACAACACCTTCTGAAGTGTTAAAAGAAGTTTTAACAGCACCAATACCTAAAACAGTAAGATCGTAATAAAAACGTTTTTTAATTAGCTCGTAGTTACTACCTTCCATTAAAACATTAATAGCTTGTTCTTCCGCTAACTCAACTGATTGCTTGTAACTAAGTTGCATGTGTAGATCTAACTCTTCTTGAGATTGAGGCAGTGTTTCTTTGTCGTTTTCATACATACCAACACCAAAAGCTTCTTCAACGTAATCATTAAACTCTTGAGTTCTCATGTCGTTTAATATAGAATCCATATACTCTGTGCGTTTAGCAACTCCAAATGAATCTTGCGAGTATGCTTTTATATCATATGTTCTTTCTGCAATACCGTTTACAACTATATCTACAAATTTAGGTATTATAGGAACTGGTTTCCAGTCTAAATTAAGATAAGATAGATCACCGTTTATAGATAATTCATCTTTGTATTTCTGTATTGATTGCTCACCTCTAGCATATAACCTTAGATTATGAAAATTATTATGATTGGTTTTATATCTATTAGAGCCTCTTTCATTATGAAACCACTCAGCCTCAATAGCTTTGGCTACTTTTAAACCATAATCATAGCTCATTTTTTCCACATCGCTTACAACTTGAGAAGGAAAATAATTTTTTACAACCATATTTATTTTTTAATTAATTTAGACGTATTGCCTTTGTTTGTGTACTTAGCAATGTTTATATTTAGTTTTGGTTTTTGTACCGGTGCGTTTGGTCTATATAAATGCCTGTTATTAGCCATTATAGCTAAACCAGAACTTATAGATGCATCATGCTTTGTTCTTTTGTTAATGTCAAATTTTGCCCAGTCGTTTAGTAATTCATTAAAATAACAATTTCCAAAAGTACCATCTTGTGCCATACCTACGTGGCTTTGTATATACATTTCAATAGCAGCGGCGTGAGCTTGTTTTATATCTTCACTTGAATTAGGTATACCACCAACTTCTTTTTCTGCTACAGATAATTTATTCCATATTTTATCAGGCCTATTCATGCTAAAACCTCTATAACCACGTCTTCGTAAATAATACAATAGACGGGGTTTGTTGTTCTCTGCAAGTAAAGGCATCCCGTAAAATACTAATGCCATTAGAACGTCTTCAAAGAACATCTCTGCGGTTTGTGGCCTAGCTAAATACTCTAAGAAAAACGTATTAGCTGGTGCGTCTTCCATACTGAACTTAGTTAATCCGTGTAAAGCACCTTTAGAACCCACACCATCTACAGTTCCTGATATATCATAACTATCACAACCAAAAGCACCCATGTGCTCATTGCCAGGCCATTTAACACCGTTTTTAATTACAACTTTGTTTTGTATATTTGTTGGTGGTACCCAGCTTACTTTAAATCTACCTTTAGGATCTGGATAAAATATTACTGTAGAGTCTTTCACACCGTTTACCCATTGAAAATTACCTTTAGTAATACCTAATGTTCTAGACATTTCTTCGTTGTAATCTATTTGTTCGTATAGTTTAACTAAGTTAAATATACTGTTTTTAGTCTCATCTCTAAACGCGTGCTCAGTAGTTCTTGGAAACTGTCTGTAAAATTCGTTTAATGCGTCTTGATCACCTTTTAAACCGTCAGCTTCGTTTTGCCAACTGTCTATAACTCCTATATCTATTAATTCCCCATGTGGATCGAAGACTTCATAATTCGGAGTATTGAAGACTGGGCTTCCGTGCT
>Ga0209193_1000465_pt1 | contig 27332 bp, 21 predicted proteins | sample COGITO_mtgs_1003_FD_185515 | JGI IMG/M metagenome (GOLD analysis project Ga0209193, IMG submission 185515) | Pelagic marine microbial communities from North Sea - COGITO_mtgs_100330 (SPAdes) (version 2) | ecosystem: Environmental > Aquatic > Marine > Epipelagic ...
TGCAACGCAGACCAATCTGAGGTTACTAAGGTGGCTGCCAATAGGTTGTTTCCTAAATGAAAACCTAAAGCAAGCTCTAGACCATCATCCATTAGGGTCATGATACCTAACAATAATCCAGTGCCAATATAAAATATCATGATCGTGTAGCCCATCTCTCCTACTTCTGGGTTGGCGCTGTGAAAAACACCAAATAAAATGGAAGTAATAAATAATGGCATCCACCTATTTTTAAGTAAAACTCCTAGGTGTTGCATCATGTATCCTCTAAATAAATATTCTTCAAGACCAATTTGAAATGGAAATAACAAAAGGCTAATAATAACTAATATCCCGAATTTTAAGGGATCAAGCTGCAGTACCACTTCTGAGGGATCGTTATAGTAGGAAATCCCAAAAGAAACCAATGTTATAATTACAATGAGCGAAAAAGAGAAAAACACACGAGACCAATCTACTTTTTTTCTTGATGTAGTGAGAGAAAGTATGCTTCTTTGGTGGAGTTTTTTTACCAGTAGAAATAACAATCCTAATAAAAAGACAAAGGGTAGTAAGTTAAATGCCAACCAGAAATTTTTACTAGGAACTAACTCAAAAAGCATTTGTTGTTGCTTTGCGAGGTCTATGCCATCACTAAAGAATAAAAAAATGACCAGGCTATAAATAAATAGGCCTGCAGTTAACAAAAAGGTAAGCAAGAACATCCAAGGTTCGTTTTTTCCTTTATTTGCTTGTTGTATATAATTCATAAATTAAGATTCCATTTTTTAGTAGGGTTGTAACACAGGGTCCCTTTTTTTATCTGTAAAGCAGATGCAATATTATTTGTGTATAAACTTCCCGTACCTATACCTTGAGGCAATGTACTATTTTTTGTAAAGGTATACTGCGAAATTGCATTTAAACCTACATTACTCTCTAAGGCAGATGTCACCCACCATTGTATATTATTTGCCTGAGCTAACTCAATCCAGGAATCGCTGCCTTTAAAACCGCCTATAAAACTTGGTTTTAAAATTATGTATTGGGGCTTAATATGTTGTAGCAGCGCCTGTTTATCTTGATTAGAAAACACGCCTATTAACTCCTCGTCTAAAGCTATATCTAGCGGGCTTTTTTCACACAGATAGGCCATTTGGTCCCACTGTTTAACAGCTATAGGCTGCTCTATTGAATGCAAGTCTAGATCAGACAATTGTTTTAACTTCTCTAAGGTATTTTTAGGATTAAAAGCCCCATTTGCATCAACTCTTATTTCTATTTCAGAGGCAGAAAATTCTTGCCTTATATTCTTTAAAAGCTCCAACTCTGTTTCAAAATTAATAGCGCCAATTTTCATTTTAATACACCTAAAACCTTCATTGAGCTTGGCGGAAATTTGCTTACTCATAAAGGCCTTATCACCCATCCATATCAAACCATTGATTGCAATTGAGGTCTCTCCCTTTGTAAAGGCAGAAGGAAAAATTTGAAATGGATCATGAGCAGCCAAAGACTTAAAAGCAATTTCTAGCCCCATTTGGATGGACGGAAACTCCGTTAATGCAGCATACAAGTGTTGCAATCCAAGGTGGATGTTCTCACAAACCCATTGTAATGTTTGTTCAAAATCTTGACGGTCATCAATACTTAAGCCCCGTAACATACCACACTCACCAACTCCAAATTCACCATTATTTTCAATAACAATAAACCACGTATGTCTGGTTTTTAAAATACCGCGAGAGGTACCGCTTGGAGTTTTAAATTCTAGAATATGTTTTTTATAATGTGCTTTCAAGATGGGTATGTATTAATATAAAACAATGTGCATGATCTTTAAAAACAAGAATTTGAAAATACAATATATTGATTAGTTTTCATGTAAAATAAGAGTACACAACTATGTATTAAAAAAACTTGTTACAAAAAGCAATAGTGCAAATGCAAATGTACTAAGCGCAATTTTTTTTAGTTCTGGATCTAGCGCTGCCGGATCCTCATTTTTAAAAACCTTTATCATATTTATAAGCAAGGGAATAAAGGCAATAAGTGCAATGTAGTAAAGTAGTTTTGCTTGGCTAGCAAATAAATAAACCAGAGTAGAAACAAGCGCTGTGATTATTAAAACACTGTGGTACTTCTTTACATTTTTAGCACCTAAAACAACTGCCAATGTATTTTTTTGAACCTTAGCATCTTGTATTCTGTCTCTCATATTATTTAAATTCAAAACCGCAGTACTCATACACCCAATAGCTATGGCAAGAAAAAAAACATGATTTCCTAAAGATTTTGAAAATAAAAAATAGCACCCAACAACCCCTACAATTCCGAAGAATAAAAAAACAAACAAGTCTCCCATGGCTTTGTATCCATAGGCATTAGCGCCAACAGTGTATTTAACAGCGGCAATAATGGCGGCAATTCCTAAATTAAAAAAGATAAAAGAAAGCACCATATGCTCCCCTCCAAAAGCGGTGAAGATTAATAAAGAGATTAAAAACAGTATGATAACTGCCGTTACAATCATTCCGTGCTTTAATTCTTTTGCGGTTAATAGTCCGCTTTGCAAAGCTCTTTTTGGCCCTACTCTATCTTGGTTATCTGTGCCTTTAATACCATCTCCATAATCATTAGCAAAATTTGATAACACCTGAAACCCAAGAGTAGTTGCAAGGGCAAGAACAAAAATTGGAAAAGAAAAAACTGAGGTTTTAACCGCTACGGCGCTCCCTGCCAATATCCCGGCTATAGAGAGTGGCAAGGTTCTAGGCCTTGCTGCAGAAATCCATACATTTACTTTATTCATTAAACGTTTAATTTTTGTAAAAATACAGCTTAAATATAAAATCATGTCCTATATTATAATTCAAATTTGTGCCTACAAAAAGTCTAATTACCAAAAACTTTTCTATTTTTAAACAAAAAATATCAACAACTACATTATGACATCTACATACCACATTGGCTTAATTTTATTGCGTTTTACTTTTAGTGCAATGATGCTGTTTCACGGCATACCTAAACTTTTAAATCTCATACAAGGAACTTTGATGAAGTCAGATCCAATAGGTATTGGAGTTTTAGTCACAACAGTTTTAGTCGTAATAGCAGAGGCTATTTGCCCGTTGCTAATTATTATTGGATACAAAACACGTCTGGCCAGTATTCCTGTTATAATTACCATGGGAGTTGCTGCATTTATAGTTCATGGCGCAGACCCTATAGGTGTGAAAGAAAAAGCATTGTTATTTTTATTTGCGTTTGTTGCTATTGCTCTTTTGGGTGCAGGAAAACACAGTGTTGACAGAAAATAAGCAAAAAGTCATCTAACCAAAATAGCAAGGCTAAAGCATTGCAATCATAGTTTTGCAAATCTAATGCAACAGATATGTAATATTTTTTTGCATTTGACGTCAAAAAAAATAGTTATTTGAGAAGCTACAAGATAATATCTTTTATAGCATTGGCTTTGATTTCATTATGTGAGGCATTGTATACGGCCTCACCATTTTTTATAACTATAAGTTGCGGGCTTTGATGAAAAACCTAGAATGTTGCAGCAATTTTATTTGAAATATCTCTGTATGCTAAAAGGTCTAAAAAATATAAGCAACAACTACTACCTTTTTCTGGAAAACTACGCTCAAATTCTCTCAACACCATGCGGCTTATTACACACCTAGTAGAGTGCTTAAAAATAACAACTGGTGTTATTTTAGATTGTTCTTGAATCTCTAGTAATTGGTCAATTGAGGTTAGATCAATCCAAGTAAATTTGCTGTTTTCTTTGACTTTTTTACTAGTATCTTCTTTTTTAAATGCGCTAAATAAACCCAATTGTGTATTTGTTTAAGTTTTAAAATAACGCATTATTTTTAAAGTAATCTAAGTGATATAATTAAATTTTATCCCTCAACATACAAAGAGATAAAAAATCTTAAACATGATCATTTATATAAAAACACAATAATTAGTTACACTTCAAAGATAGAATAAGTCTTTCATCTAAAAATGTAAAAATGAATAACAAACCGTTCACAATTTACATATATTGTTGATTATAAATAATTTTCCTTAACTCAATAAAAAAATATTTTTATGAAAAAAATTACTACTTTACTTATGTTAGCACTCATGACAACCCTTGGTTGGCAAGCTAACTCGCAAAATGGTGGAGACACCTGTGCAGATGCCGTCACAGCAGGCCCAGGAATCTACTCAGACGCCGCAATCGTTCCTGGAACAGGAGGTGCAACACAAGCTGGAGCAACAGATGCCTTATGGTATAGCTATACTCCTGCTACAGATGGATTACTAAGCATTAATTCTTGTGCTTCTGATCCAGCTGGGATAGACACAAGATTATATGTATACACAGATGGTTGTGAAACACTAACACTAGTTGCCAATGATGATGACGGTTGTGATGCTCCTACTACTTTTGGATCTTTACTTGCTGACGTTGCTGTTGTAGCACAACAAGAATATTTAATCCAGTGGGATGACAGGTGGGGTGCAGATGCCTTTGACTGGGAACTAACTGGACCAGACGCATATGTACCTCCAACAGGTTTAAACTGTGGTGAAGCATTTACTGCAGTTCCTGGTATTTACAATGATGCTGCTATCACTCCAGGTTCTGGAAGTGCTACACAAGCTGGTGCAACAGATGCCCTATGGTATAGCTATACTGCAGAAGCGGATGGTACAATGGGTATAAACTCTTGTGCTTCTGACCCAGCTGGAATAGACACTAGATTATATGTATATACAGATGGATGTGATACCTTAACTCCTGTTGCCAACGATGATGATGGTTGTGACGCTCCTACTACTTTTGGATCTTTACTTGCAGATGTAGCAGTAGTCTCTGGACAGGAATACTTAATCCAATGGGATGACAGATGGGGCGCAGATGCTTTTGACTGGGAATTAACGTTCACTCCAGCACCTTTAGATCCTACAGAATTGCCTATAACACTTGAAAACCAATTACCAACATTTGGTGATTTTAACGGATCGTTTACCCAAGCTATTGCAAATCCAGATGCATCAGGAGCAAATACTTCTGCTACTGTAGCTGAGAATACTGTACCAGCAAACGCAGCTTTTGCAGGTGTTAACTTTGGTTTAGATACAAATATTGATATTGCTACTCAAAAAGGATTTACAATGACTGTTTGGTCTCCTGTTGCAAATACTCCAGTACTTTTAAAACTAGAGAATGCAACAACAGGTGTAAATGCTGAAAGAGCTGCTACAACTACAACAACTGGTGCTTGGGAAACTCTTTCTTTTGACTTTAGCGCTGAAGGTGATTTAACTTTTGAGTCTGTAACTATATTTATGAACTTTAATGTTTTGGACCCAGCAACACAAACATACTACTGGGATAATCTAGAACAAGTTGACGTACTTATTACTGGTGGTGCTCAAATTGTTGAGATTGATGCAGATCAAACTGGTACTGACGATCAAGAATTTGTTGAAATCAAAACAGAATTTGCTAACCAGTCTTTAGATGGTATGCTTGCAGTGTTCTTTAATGGTTCTAGTGACACAAGTTACAGAACTGTAGATCTTACTGGATTTGCTTCAGATGAAAACGGTTATTTCCTTCTAGGAAGTGACGCAGTTGCAGGAGCAGACATTACAATGGGTCCAGATAACACTATCCAAAACGGAGCAGATGCTGTTGCATTATACATGGCAAACGCAGCAAACTTCCCTGATGCGACGCCAGCTTCAACTGATGGTCTTGTAGATGCTGTTGTGTATGGAACAAGTGATGCTGATGATACTGGATTATTAACAGGTTTAGGTCAAACCACACAGTGGGATGAGAACGAAAATGGAGCCAAAGACACTGAATCTCTTCAATATGATGATGCTACCCAAGGTTTCTGTGCAGGAGTGCCAACTCCAAGAGCTGCCAATACACCTTGTCCAGTTTTAAGTGATGGACTTTCTTGTGCTACAGCTCTAGTTGCTGTACCAGGGGTTTATAATGATGTTGCAATTACTGAAGGTACTGGTAGTGCAACTGAAGGGGACGAATTGAGTGCGCTTTGGTATGTATACACTGCAGAAGCTAGTGGTTCTATAGATATCAACTCTTGTATTTCTGATCCAGCAGGTATCGACACTAGATTATGGGTTTGGACAGATGGTTGCGATACTCTAACTGCAGTTGCCAATGATGATGATGGTTGTGATGCTCCAAACGGTTTTGGATCTATCGTAACAGGTGCTGTGGTAAACGCAGGTCAAGAATACCTAATTGAGTGGGATGACAGATGGGGTGCAGACCAGTTCGACTGGGAGCTAACATTTACACCTGCTCCTTTAGTTGAATTACCGATTACCCTTGAAGGTGGTCAAACTCCAGTATTTGGTGATTTTAACGGATCTGACACTCAAATCATTGCAAATCCAGATGCAGCAGGAAACGCTTCTGCTAACGTAGCCCAAAACACTGTTCCAGCTAACCTAGCTTTTGCAGGTGTTAATTTCCCACTAGATACTAATATAGATATTACTGATGACAAGTTCTTTACGCTAAAGGTTTGGTCTCCAGTTTTAAATACACCAGTCCTATTAAAGTTAGAGAATGCCTCTGGAGCAAATGCAGAGGTCCTTGCTACAACTACTACAACGAGTGCTTGGGAAACAATCTCTTTTGACTTTAGTCAAGTTGGGCAGTTAACATTTGAGTCTGTTACATTATTTATGAACTTTAATGTTGTTGACCCAGCAGACCAGACATACTACTGGGATGACCTAGAGCTTGTAAATGAAATTATTGTAACCAACGACCTTTGTGGAGATGCCTTTGCAATAGATTGTGGAGCTACATACACAGGAGATACTTCCGACTTCTTTAATATAGGAGCACCAGAAGAAGCTTGTGGGACAGCTTTAAACACTGCACCAGGCGCATGGCACACCTTAACCATTCCAGCAGACGGTGATTACAACGTAACAGTAGATACATTTGGATCTGCATTTGATACAAAACTTGGAGTATTCTCAGGAACTTGTGATGCTTTAGTATGTGTAGATGGAAATGACGATACAGATGGGGTTCAGTCTGAAGTATCATTTGTTGGTACTGCATCAGAAACCTACATTTTATATGTAACAGGATTTGGAACAAATGCTGGGGTATATGTCTTAAATGTGGCTTGTGAAACCGTATTAGATGTTACACAAAATGATCTTATTGATATTGCAATGTATCCTAACCCTGCAACGTCTGTTGTTACATTAGATGCTTCGCAAGAAATAGCAACGATTCAGATCATGAATCTTTTAGGTCAAACTGTTTCTACTATTGAAGTTAATAATACATCAAGTACAGTGAATGTATCTCAGTTAAGAACTGGAGTATATATTGCTAATGTATTATTCTCTAATGGGAGAGTACAAACTATGAAGTTTGTTAAAGAATAATTAATATTCAATCTTTAAAAGAAGGGGAGGCTAATTTTAGCCTCCCCTTTTTTTGTGTTTAATATTTAATTTAATCTTGACTAAATCCTAAAAAACATCTTGATATAAAAAATACGGAAGTGGGCTTTAAAAAACCCTCTTTATTTTTTTATTATTTAGTTAATTACTTTGAGATTATTGTTAAATTAGCAAAAGGTTCTTAACAATAAAAAAAATATTTAAAATTATGAGAAAAATTTACATCCTAACCATACTACTTTTAGCCAGCTCTTTAGTTTGGCAATCCAATGCACAAAGTCCAAACGATATTTGTGAAGACGCGATATTAGTTGATTGTGGCTCAAGCACTGTTGGAGATACTACAGATGCAACAATTATAGGCGAACCTCAGGAGGTTTGTGGTACTACATTAAATACCGCTCCAGGAGAATGGTATTCGATTCAAATTCCTGCAGATGGATTTTACAATGTTACCGTAGATACTTTTGGTTCTGTTTTTGACACAAAACTTGGGGTATTTTCTGGAGCTTGTGATGCGCTTTTATGTATTGGTGGAAATGATGACTCAGGCGGTGTTCAATCTGAGGTATCATTCATAGGTACTGCATCAGAAACATACATTATTTATGTAACAGGATTTGGCGCAAATACAGGTGAGTATACCTTGAATGTAACTTGTGAATTCATACCGCCTGCAACTATAGAGTTACCTATTACCCTTGAAAACCAATCACCCGCATTCCAAGATTTTAACGGGTCATTTACCCAAGCCATTGCAAATCCAGATGCAACTGGAGTAAATACTTCTGCTACTGTAGCTGAAAATACAGTTCCAGCAAACGCCAGCTTTGCAGGAGTAAACTTTGGGTTAGACACTCCTATTGATATTATAACAAATAAAGGCTTCACAATGACGGTGTGGTCTCCAATTCCAAACACGCCCGTACTTTTAAAGTTAGAAAATGCAACAACAGGTGTAAACGCAGAGAGACAAGCTAATACTACTGTAACGGGTGCCTGGGAAACAGTTTCTTTTGACTTTAGCGCTGAAGGAGGTTTAACCTTTGAGTCTGTAACTATATTTATGAATTTTAATGTGGTAGATCCTGCCTCTCAAACATATTACTGGGATAATCTAAATCAATTCAACCTAAATGTTGGTGGAACAACATGTGCAAATGCACTTGAGGTAACCCCTGGAGTTTACAATGATGTGTTTATTGTTGCAGACTCTGGAGGGTCAGCAAATGTAACAGATGATCTTGGTCCTGACGCACTATGGTATAGCTACACACCAATAGAGAGTGGTACAATTAACATTAATTCTTGTATTTCAGACCCTGCTCCTGTAGACACAAGGCTGTTTGTATACACAGATGGATGTGACACGCTTACACTTGTAGATAATGATGATGATGGTTGTGATGCTCCAAATGGTTTTGGATCTTCAATAGAAGAAATAAATGTTATAGGAGGTCAAGAATATTTAATAGAATGGGATGACAGATGGGAAGACACAAACCCTTTTGACTGGGAATTAATATTTACTCCCCTACCTGCTTGTCCAGAACCATTAGATGTTGTTGTAGCACCAAATGCCTTTGATGCAGTGATTACATGGAGCGCAGTGGTAGAAGCTACCACTGGATATATAGTTAATGTATTTATAGCAGGAAGTGATCCTACCCTTGATACTCCTGTATATACAGAAAATATACCAACTGGTACACTAACAGCAACAGCAACAGGTCTTACGCCAGAAACCAATTATGAAGCATATGTAATTGCAGATTGTGATACAGAAGGAATATCTCTTGCAGATCCTAATTTCTTTACAACTTTAGTAGCCTGTCCTGCTCCGAGTAATTTTGTAATTACTGTGATTACAGAAACAGATGCTACCTTTACTTGGGATGTTGTTGCAGAAGCTGTAAACGGATACACTTTAAGTGTTTTTGATGCTGGTGCAGACCCAACTATTGATACAGCTGTTTACACAGAAACTATAGCGGCAGGTATTGTAACCGCAACTGCAACTGGGTTAACCGTTGATTCTGGATATGATGCGTATTTAGTGTCAGATTGTGATACCAATGGTTTATCACAAGAGAATCTATTATCATTCACTACTCCATTTCCTGGACCTGAGTGTGGTGGTTTATTTTTAGATTCTGGAGGGTCTGCAGGAAACTATCAACCAAATGAAGTTACTGTTACTACCATTACTCCAGATGTACCTGGTGAAGCGGTTACAGTAACCTTTACATATGTTGACATGGAAACAGGAGGGCCAAATGGAGGATGTTGGGATTACTTAACTGTATATGATGGACCAGACACTACCTTCCCTGTATTGGCTTTAACCCTTTGTGGTGAAGAAAGTGGAGATGGAGGACAAGCTGGTGAGCCAGGAAGTGTATTATCTATTGGTGATTCATTTACATCATCAGATGAAAGTGGTGCCCTAACTTTTGTATTTTCTTCAGATGGAAGTGTACAAGAAACAGGATGGTCTGCAGATGTAACATGCGCGGTGCCACCTGTTGGCTGTGGAGATACCTATTATGATGAAGGTGGCATAGATGGAGATTATTTAGCTAATGAATCAACGGTAACAACAGTTTCTCCAGAAGTTGCGGGAGATGTTGTAACAGTAACTTTTACCTATGTAGATATTGAATCTGCAACTGGAGCTGGGTCACAAGATGGATGTTGGGATTACCTAACAGTTTATAATGGGCCAGATACTACCTACCCTGTACTTGCACAAACACTTTGTGGTGAAGAAAGTGGAGATGGTGGACAGCCAAGTGATCCAAATAGTTTACTATCTATTGGTGATACATTTACATCAACAGATGTAAGTGGATCTCTAACGTTTGTGTTCACTTCAGATTCAAGTGTACAAGAGACAGGATGGGCTGCAGATGTTACCTGCGCTCCTATTGTAATACCTTGTCCAGAGGTAGAAAACTTTGTTGTAGATAATGTAACAGAAACTACTGCAGATCTATCTTGGGATGCAGCACTTGGAGCAATTTCCTATGATTGGGCTGTATTTATAGCAGGTGCAGATATAGAAGTTGATTTACCTGTAGCTTTTGAAAATACAACAGCTACAACTGGTACCGCACAAGGATTAATACCAGGTATTAGTTATGATGCTTACATCCAAACAGATTGTGGAGGTAATAACAATGTCAGTGATTTTGTTGGACCTGTTACTTTTACCACCACAGCTCTTGGAGTAAATGATATAGATGTAACTACGTTTGTATTTTCTCCAAATCCAGCAGATGGAAATGTAACTGTTACAGCAACAACTTCAATTACTGTATTACATATAGTTAACATGCTAGGTCAAAATGTACTTTCTATGGCACCAAATAGTAAAGAATTTACAGTAGACGTATCAGGTTTATCTAGTGGAGCATACTTTATAAATGCTATCTCTAATGGAGTAACTACAACAAAAAAGCTTATTAGAAAATAATAACCTTTTTAATACTTTAGAAAAGCCGCTTATAACTAAGCGGCTTTTTTTATGTACTGTTATTTTAAATTGGATTTTTTTACATTTACACAAAACCAATGTATGAGTATCCTGAAAAATACTAAAACACTACTACTACTGCTAGTACTCTCAACACTATTTTCATCTTGTAAAGACACTATCAAAATAAACCCGGCAAATAAAGAGAATAAGAGCGTGTATTACTTTATTAGACATGCAGAAAAAGACAGAAGCGACCCCACAAACAAAAACCCTTCTCTAACTATGCAAGGACAGGAGAGAGCAAACAAATGGGCTGTTTATTTTAAAGATAAAAACATAGCTGCAGTGTATAGTACAAATTATAAAAGAACACAGCAAACTGCCCTACCCATTGCCAAGGAACAAAACTTAGAGATTATTGGCTATATTGCTAAAGAGCTTATTTCAGAAAACTTTATAGTAAACAATAAAGGAAAAAATATTGTTATTGTTGGGCATAGCAATACCACACCAGAGCTTGTAAATAGGATACTTGGAGAACAAAAATATGAAGATATTGCAGATCGTGAGAACAACAATGTTTTTATCGTAACGCTTACTAAAAACAAAACAACTGCAAAAACACAGAAGGTTAATTAAATTTCATTGAACAATCCCCTTTATAAGTTCTATTTTTACAACATGGCCATTCAAAAAAACATACAAATAAAAAACCGTAAAGCTAGATTTGAGTATGAAATCTTAGATAAATATACAGCCGGTATTGTACTTGTAGGCACAGAGATAAAAGCAATAAGAGAAGGTCAAGCCTCTATTGCAGAGAGTTTTTGTGAGTTTAATGAGCGGGGAGAATTGTTTGTCATAAATATGACTGTGCAAGAATATAGCCATGCAACTCATTTTAATCATAACCCAAAGAGTGAACGCAAACTATTATTAAATAAAACAGAATTAAAAAAGCTTTTTAAAAATGTAAAAACATCTGGACTCACTATAATCCCTCTGGTGTTATTTACCAATGACAAAGGACTTGCCAAGATTACAATTGCTCTTTGCCGCGGAAAACGTGAGTTTGACAAAAGAGATAATATTAAAGACCGTGACAATAAAAGAGACTTAAGCAGGCTTAAAAAAAGTTTCAACAACTAGGGCTTTAGCGACACATCAATTTAGGTGAATTTCAACATAAAGAGTAACAGCACTAAGAGTATTTCGTCTGTATAATATAAGCCTATGAAACAGTTAGTAACCCTACTTTTATTACACATTATTACTTTTGGACAAGCTCAAATTGTTGGGAAAATAACAGACACCAATTCTAAGGCGATACCCTATGTAAATATCTATCTAGAAAACTCTTACACAGGAACCACATCAAATGATGATGGTAATTATAAGCTTGCTCTAAACGACATAGGAAATCACACTATTGTCTACCAGTTTTTGGGCTATAAAACAGTTATTAAAAAAATAACCATTGAAAGCTTCCCGTATATCCTTAACATTACTTTAGAGCCAGAGACCACCACTCTGCAAGAAGTTGTGATAAATAACAATGAAGATCCCGCAGACAGAATCATAAGGGCCACTATAGCAAAGCGAAAAGAAAATTTAGCTAGTATAAGCAAATACACTGCAGATTTTTATTCTAGGGGAATATGGAAGGTGAAAAATGCACCTGAAAAAATACTAGGCCAAAGCATAAGAGGAATTGAAGGATCTTTAGATTCTACAAGAAGTGGTATTATATATCTTTCTGAAACTATTTCAAAAATATCATACCAGCAACCTGCTAATTTTAACGAGCGTATTATCGCAAGTAAAGTAAGTGGTAATGACAACGGCTTTAGCTTTAACAATGCGAAAGATGCAACATTTTCTTTTTATGAAAATACTATTGAATTAAACACGGCAATAGTATCTCCTATTGCTAGTAATGCGTTTAATTATTATACGTATAAACTTGATGGTATATTCTATGAAGCAGACAAGCTTATAAATAAAATTAAAGTAATTCCGAAAAGACCCAATGACAGGGTTTTTAAGGGAGTTATTTACATAGTAGAAGACCATTGGCAATTATATGGTATAGATCTAGCCACAACTGGAGCTGCTTTGCAAACTCCTTTTATTAAAGAGTTGGTCTTTAAACAAAATTTTAAATATGATACCACTCAAAAGTTTTGGGTGAAATTATCTCAAACCCTTGATTTTGGCTTTGGTTTTATGGGGCTAAATGGCGATGGACGCTATACATGTGTGTACAGTAATTATCATTTTGAACCTGATTTCAATAAACGCTCTTTTAGCAACCAGGTGTTGTCTTTTGAACCAGAAGCCAATAAAAAAGATAGTCTTTTTTGGAAAAAAATACGCCCAGTACCACTCACAAACGAAGAACTTAATGATTACATAAAAAAAGACAGTCTTCAAGAATTAAAAAAATCAAAACCATACCTTGACTCGCTAGATCGCGTATCAAATAAGTTTAATATTACAGATCCCTTATTTAGGTATACCTACAGAAATACTTCTAACAAATGGAGACTAAACTATAAAGGGCCTGGCGCAGGCATTTCTTTTAACACCATACAGGGGTATACTAGTAAAATAGACGTGTCTTTTTTTAAATGGTATACAGAAAACAGAACAAAGTGGTTATCTATGAACCTAAATGCTACCTATGGCCAAGACGAAAATAGACTTCGCTTTACAGGTGGTATCAGCAAAAAATTTAATAGCAAAAATAATTTAAGAATTACACTCACTGGAGGAACTAAGGTAACCCAGTTTAATGACAGCGAGCCAATTTCACCGCTTATAAATAGTATCTCCTCACTGTTTTTTGAACGTAATTACTTAAAAGGATACAATCTTGATTTTGTGCAAATAAAATACCGCCAAGAACTTTTAAATGGCCTAGAGACATTTGCAAAAATTAGCTATGAAAAAAGAAGTGCTTTGTTTAACAACTCTTACCACTACTATATCAATAATAAAGGGCAGCAGTATAGCTCAAACAATCCGATAGCTCCGGAAGATGTTATCACAAAATCTGTAGAGCAGCACCAAGTATTTAAATCACAAATTACAGCGCGTGTTGTTTTTGGACAAAAGTATGTCTCCATTCCAGACAGGAAAATAAATATTGGTAATGGGCGGTATCCAAGAATTGATGTGACCCTTGAGAATGGACTTGGAGCCTCAAAAAAAGGCTTTAATTATACACAACTAAGAACAGAAGTTTATCAAAATTTTAATGTTGCAAACAAAGGGGAGTTTTATTACAGATTAAAGGCAGGAACATTTTTCGGTGCAGATGACATCTCTTTTATAGATTACCAACATTTTAATGGTAACCAAACACAAGTAGGTACAAGGGCAAACTATACCAATGTTTTTAACACCCTACCCTACTATGATTTTAGCACTAATAAGAGTTATTTGGAAGGACACCTAGAACATGATTTTAAAGGTTGGATTTTAGGAAAAATTCCGGGAGTCAATGCATTAAACTTCAATCTAGTACTTGGGGCACACCTTCTAGCCACACAGGAAAGAAAAACCTATTCAGAATTCTCCATTGGAATAGACAATCTTGGTTTTGGGAGCTATCGGTTGTTACGGGTAGATTATGTACTATCCAACTTCAATGGCATACAAAATGGAAATTTGGTCCTTGGATTAAAATTTTTAGATTTTTTAGACCTCTAAAAAACAAAACATGTTAGTCTTTAATTTTTATTTTCAAGCAAGGGAACAAATTTAAACTCTCCAAATGTTTCTTTGTTAAAAGCTGTTTTGGAAGTTCTAGTAAATACGGTCATTATTTGAGATGTTTCTCCTACTGGAATCACCAACTTTCCTCCTATTTTTAATTGAGCTAATAATGGTTTTGGAACATACGGGGCACCCGCAGTTACAACAACACCATCAAAAGGGGCTTCTGTCTCAAGACCAATATATCCATCCCCAAATATGAGTTTCTTGGGAGCATATTTTTGTTTTTTAAAAAAATTTTCTGCTTTTTTAAAAAGCTTGTTTTGACGCTCTATACTATACACAACAGCGCCAATTTGAAGTAATACGGCTGTTTGGTAACCGCTTCCAGTTCCTATCTCTAAAATTTTAGATCCTTTTACTACCTCAAGCAGTTCTGTTTGTCTTGCAACGGTATAGGGCTGTGATATGGTTTGATCTGCAGCAATGGGGAATGCTTTATCCACATAGGCATGATCTATAAAACCACTATCCATAAACAAATGCCTAGGGATGGTATTTATAGCCTGCAAAACAGCTGGGTTAGTAATTCCCTTTTTTTCAAGGGTTTCCACCAGTTTTTTCCGCATGCCTTTATGAGTAAATGTATCTTTCAAAAGAGAGGTTTTAACACTTGCAAAATACTAAAAAGTGGCTGATATTTTTAAAATTTCGGCAGTTATCATCTATAAAAAATACAGGACTTTTTCTAGAAGTATACCTATCTTTGCCCCATGGGAAATCATCCAGATTCTATAAGACTTAATAAAGCCATTAGTGATAGTGGCTACTGCTCTAGACGTAAAGCAGATGTCTTTATAGAACAGGGGCGTGTTACACTTAATGGCAGCGCTGTTAGTCTTGGAGACAGGGCCATGCCTGGTGATCTAATACATGTTGATGGCCATTTAATTACCAAAAAAACAAACTTAGTATACATTGCATTAAACAAACCTGTTGATATTACCTGCACCACAGATCAAAGAGTGGAAGGAAACGTGGTAGATTTTATTGGACACAAAGAGCGTATTTTTCATGTAGGACGGCTAGACAAACCTAGTGAAGGCTTACTTCTAATGACCAACGATGGAGATATTGTAAATAAAATATTAAGGGCAGGAAATAAGCACGAAAAAGAATACATAGTCACCACAGACAGGCCCGTTACCGATGATTTTATTAGAAGAATGAGTAGCGGCATACCCATAGCAGAACTAGAAACTACCACCAAAAATTGCCATGTAGAACGCCTTAGCAGGTTTGCCTTTAAAATCATACTTATTCAAGGGCTTAACCGCCAAATTCGAAGAATGTGTGAGTATCTTGAATATGAGGTCCTTACATTAAAGCGAACAAGAATCATGAATATCAATCTAGGAAATCTTGAGCTTGGTACATGGCGTGATTTAACACCAGAAGAACTTAAAGAATTGCAAGAAGCGGTCTGTGATTCAAACAACAACTCATATGCTGGACAGGCGCACTCTCAAGCCCTTGAGCTTGAAAAAAGAACTCCTGTAGCAAGAGTGCCAAGAAATACAGAAAGATCCTCACAAGACGGCCCAAGAAGGAGAAGAGGAAGAAATACTTGAAATAGAAAAGCCCTAGATAAATCCAAGGCTTTTAATAAATTTATAAACTAGTATTATCCTAAAACAGCTTGTACTTTATCTGCCGCTTCTTGAAACTCGATGGCACTTTGTACATCCAGTCCACTATTATCAATTAATTCTTTAGCTATATCTGCATTGGTTCCTTGCAAACGAACAATAATTGGTACTTTAATGGTGCCCATGTTTTTGTAGGCATCTACAATACCTTGTGCAACACGGTCACACCTAACGATACCTCCAAATATATTTACTAAAATTGCTTTTACAGCTGGATCTTTTAAAATTAAATTAAAGGCAGCCTCAACACGTTCTGCATCTGCAGTACCTCCTACATCTAAGAAATTTGCTGGCTCACCACCTGCTTGCTTAATTAAATCCATGGTAGCCATTGCAAGTCCTGCACCATTTACCATACAACCAACATTTCCGTCAAGATCAACATAGTTTAAACCTACCGCTCTTGCTTCTACCTCAACTGGATTCTCTTCGCGTAAATCACGCATTGCCTCATAATCTTTATGACGATACAACGCATTATCATCAATACTTACTTTAGCATCAACAGCAATAATTTTATCATCGCTAGTTTTTAAAACTGGATTAATTTCAAACATCGATGAATCACTAGACTCATAGGCTTTTACAAGAGCAGTGACAAACTTGGTCATTTGCTTGAAAGCCATACCACTCAATCCAAGATTGAAAGCAACCTTTCTTGCTTGAAAAGGAAGTAATCCTGTTGAGGGATCAATTTCTTCGTGAAAAATTAAATGTGGTGTTTCTTCGGCAACAGTTTCTATATCCATTCCACCTTCTGTAGAATACATAACCATATTTTTACCCGTTACACGGTTTAACAGCACACTAATATAATATTCTTCTGGCTCACTATCACCAGGATAATACACATCTTCGGCAACAAGTACTTGGTGTACTTTTTTACCCTCTGCACTGGTTTGAGGTGTGATGAGATTCATCCCAATAATATCATTGGCAATGCTTTTTACCTGATCAAGATTTTTAGCAAGTTTTACTCCACCACCTTTACCACGTCCACCTGCGTGAACTTGAGCTTTTATAACATGCCAACCCGTTCCGGTTTCTTGAGTTAATTTTTTAGCTGCAGCAACCGCTTCTTCAGGTGTGTGTGCTACAATTCCACGTTGGATAGTAACACCAAAACTATTTAATACTTCTTTTCCTTGATATTCGTGTAAATTCATATTTATGCCCTTGAAGAGGGTAGCTATTTAATTACTAAAAAATTTGGCAATAATATATTGCCTCAAAAGTGATGCAAAAATAATAAATGTAATCAGATTGCACTAATCTTTTAACATGTGCTTACTGCATAAATTAGTGTTTAATTTGTAAAAAAAGCCCATCTATTATTATGGATTAGACTTCATTGCTTTCTTGGGCATGGGCCCACGAAGATGAACAATTAGTCCGTTTAAAAAATTACGAAGAATCTGGTCACCACATTCAACATATTTTGGGTGGTTTTCGTTTCTAAACAAAGCCCCTAACTCACTCTTGGTAACATTAAAATCAACCAACTGTAATATCTTCACAATATCGTCATCGCGTAGTTTATGAGCTACCCGTAATTTTTTAAAAATATCATTATTATTTAATGGCATCTGTTCTATTTTTTTTTAAAGATACTAGTATCCTATGAGTTTTATTAATCCTGTAGGTCTTTTACTAAAAGGTATTATATAACGACCCTCAGAGCGTTTAATGTATTGAACTCTTCTATAATTTCACTAACAATTTCAGCAGCAGGCTTAATTTGATGTATAAGCCCTGCTACTTGACCTATTTCTAGCTCACCCTCTTTCAGATCACCCTCAAACATACCACGCTTTGCTCTTGCTCTGCCCAAAAGCTCGGTGAGTTGTTCTTTGCTTGGATTTGTTTTATACAGCTCCATTACTTGATCAAAAAACTTGTTTTTAAGAAGGCGTACAGGTGCAAGTTCTTTTAAAATTAAAAGGGTATCCCCTTCTTTTGCTTTAACAACTTCTTGTTTAAAGGCTTGATGCGCGCTACTCTCCTTACTTGCTACAAACCTACTTCCAATTTGCACCCCATCTGCCCCTAAAATCATTGCAGCCAACATACCTCTGCCGTTGGCAATACCACCAGCTGCTATGAGTGGCACACGTATCTGTTCTTTGACCATTGGCAACAAGGTAAAGGTAGTGGTCTCATCACGCCCATTGTGTCCTCCTGCTTCAAAACCTTCTGCAACTACAGCATCTACTCCAGCATCTTGTGCTTTTAAAGCAAACTTCACACTACTTACAACATGCACCACGGTAATACCATGCTGCTTTAAACGCGCAGTATGGGTTTTAGGATTTCCAGCTGATGTAAAAACTATAGGAATTTTTTCCTTAACAATAATTTCAATAATTTCTTCAATGTTAGGATATAACATAGGCACATTCACCCCAAATGGTTTTAAAGTAGCCGCCTTACATTTTGTAATATGTTCTTGTAATACATCTGGATACATGGATCCTGCTCCAATAATACCAAGGCCGCCCGCATTGCTTACAGCGCTTGCTAGTTTCCAACCGCTATTCCAAATCATACCTGCTTGTATGAGGGGGTATTGTATTTTAAAAAGTTTTGTAATTCTATTTTCCACTATTTTTTTATCAGTTTAAAAGAATTTTTAGTTCCACCAGATATTACCTTTGTGATATATATTCCTGGTGCTATACCGGAGATATCTAAGGTGTTTTGATTCGGGGTTATTTCTGAAGAAAATATGTGTTGGCCGCTAGTTGCAAAGACACTAACCACTGCGCTATCTATACCAGAGGGTATAGTAAAAGAAATAATATCTCGGGCAGGATTTGGATACATGGCAAACTGAATTTCTAAAAACTGAGTTTGAGCTTGAAGAATTTGCAGGGCATTATAGGCTATTTCGAAATTTGGTATGCCATACCCCATAAGATCTGTTGGGTTATCATACAAATGAGCCGAGGCTCTCACAATTTGCATTATTTGTGCATTGGTAGCCTCTGGTCTTGATTGCCATAAACTAGCAATAGCTCCTGCCATAATTGGTGAGCTAAAAGAAGTACCACTATTAAAATCTACAGCGCCATTTTGATCTACGACAGCTGCAGAAACACCTTGCGCCATTACATCTGGTTTTATGAGTCCTGAGGCGTTAGGACCAAAAGAGCTAAAACCTGCATATACTCCCTCTTGATCTACTGCACCTATACTAAAGCATCCTGGAGCATCTGCAGGAGTTCCAACAAAACCAAAAGATTGGCCATCATTACCGGCAGAGGTTAATAACAGCATTCCTTTATCAAAGGCATGATTGGCTCCCCTTGCGGCAATGGTTGTAAAGCCGTCTAAATCTTCATAGGTGTGGGTGTAGGCCGGGTTATCGAAGTCTTGGTACCCTAAGGAAGTATTAACAATTCTAACTCCGAGGCTATCTGCACGTTCTAGGGCTTCTACCCACCAAGCCTCCTCGACTGGATTTTCTTGAGTAACATCTTCTGTAACATAGAGATAAAAAGAGGCGCCTGGTGCGGTGCCAACAAATTCGTTTTCTAAATAGCCTCCAATATCACTAAAGGTTTTTGACCCGTGAGAACTTGAAGTATCTGCAGACTCCTCTCTTGTTATAAAATTATAGGTACCTAATAGCCTTCCCTGATCTCTCAACGTTTCAAAGGCTGGATTTGTTAATACCCCAGGAAAGCCACTGTCCAAAACAGCAACATCAATACCAGTTCCCGTAAAATCTTGCAGGTGCAAAAAATTTGCTGCAATCATCTCTACTTGATTGGTAGCCGCGCCATAATCATACACTATACTTTTGGATTGATTTTCTTTAAAAAACTTATCCTCAAAACTGTTGCCAATAATTGGGTCTACATTTAAACTCTTGTCTGCAAACTCTAAATGGCTAACAAAGTCTAACCCTTCAAGAGTCTCAAGATTTAGCAAATCTCCTCTAACATACACACAGTTCATCCATTTAGATTTTGCAAAAACAGTAATACCAAAGATGTTTTTAATAGCTGTTATATAGGCCTCATTAACAGGCACGTCTCTTACGTCAATAGGTGTGTTATGCAATAGTTTTCTATCTATTGCTTTTTGAGTTAGAATAGAAATAGGGTTTTCTAGAGCCGCCTCTACGTTTTCTTTATCCTGAAAAAAAACCAAGGCATCTTCTTGCGAGTATGCAGTAATAACCTGAAAAAACAAAAAAGAAAGAAGTAATACTGTTTTTTTCATAGCATGTTTTTATTGTTTAATCATAACCCTTTTAAACCAGAAATAAGTCTTTTAAAGATACGATATATTTGACTTAAGAAATAACACCGCTACCCAAACATTCATTTGTATCATACCAGGCAACAAACTGCCCTTGAGTAATAGCAGATTGCTGATTTTCAAAAATAACATACATGCCCAATGCTGTTTTATAGAGCGTTGCCCTTTCTAGCTTTTGCCTGTAGCGAATTCGGGCCATAACACATAGTGTATCCCCGTTGTTGAGAGTTAGATCTTCCCGTATCCAATGAATTTCATCTTGTTTTACAAACAAGCCGCTGCGGTATAAACCCGGATGGTCTTTACCTTGGCCGGTATAAATAACATTTTCATTTACATCTGTGGCTATGACAAACAAAGGTTCTTTGGTTCCTCCAACAGCAAGCCCCTTACGCTGGCCATTTGTAAAATAATGCGCCCCTTGATGGGTTCCAACTTTTTTACCATCTTCAATGCTATAAGCTATTTTGGTTGATAAGTGTTGTAGCCTTTCTGTTTCAGAGGAGAAACTTCTTGGTATGTTTTTATATTTTTGACTTTCTAAGGGCACTTCAATGATAGCTCCTTTTTTGGGAGCTAATTGTTGTTGCAGAAATTCTGGCAAGCGAACTTTTCCAATAAAACAAAGACCTTGAGAGTCTCTTTTTTCTGCAGTTATTAAATCTTGCTGGGCTGCAATTTTACGAACATCAGGCTTTAGTATTTCGCCAATAGGAAACAATGTCTTTGCCAATTGACTTTGAGATAGCTGACATAAAAAATAACTCTGATCTTTATTAGCATCTTTACCAGATAACAAACTATAAACATCTTTGCCATCAATACTTTGAGTGGCCTTTCTACAATAATGACCCGTTGCCACATAATCTGCGCCCAAATCAAGGGCTATTTTCATAAACACATCAAACTTTATTTCACGATTACAAAGTACATCTGGATTTGGGGTTCTACCCATTTTATACTCCCTAAACATATAGTCAACAATACGCTCTTGGTATTGCACACTTAAATCTACTATTTGAAAAGGAATGTTTAATTTTTGAGCCACTAACATAGCATCGTTGCTGTCTTCTAGCCAAGGGCACTCTTCACTAATAGTAACAGAATCATCGTGCCAGTTTTTCATAAAAAGGCCAATGACCTCATAGCCTTGCTGTTTTAAAAGATACGCAGCAACACTAGAGTCTACTCCTCCACTAAGACCAACAACAACACGTTTCATTCTCTGTTTTTAAAGATAAAGGCATGTTCTACCTATGATCTATTATTAGTTTTTATTTTCTGGCTTTGGAAAGGTTTCACTTAATAGAAATCTTCCATCCTTATAATAATTCCAAACACCATGATGCATCCCATTTTTATAATCTCCCTTCATGGTAAGTTTACCAGTGTGAGAATAATATGCCGCAGGACCGTCTAACAAATCGTTTTTATAAGAAAGCTCTTTTAATTTAACACCATCTGGAGCGTAATAAGAACTCTTTCCTTGTTTAACACCATTGCGATATGTAGTTGTTTCAATTATCTCTCCAGAGAGATAATAGGTGGTGATTTCTCCGTGGAGTTTTCCAGCTACATAAAACTCTCGAGTCATTACCTTTTGAGAGTTTTCATGAAAAATAAGCCATAAACCATTACGTTGCTTACCGCTCATAGCGCCTTTACTTACTAAATCTCCACTTTTTGTGTAATACCGGACCTGAGTTGGAGCATTTGGAGAAAACTCTTTAACACAAAAGGGCTGCTCCCCGCAGGTTTCACAGTAAAAAGAAAAGGTGCCAACTTCCTTATCATCTACAAAGCTACCCTGGTAGCGCAGCTGTTGGGAGTTAGGATAGTACTTTGTCCATAGTCCTTGACGCATCCCCCTGACATCTTTTTGGTTGATTTGTTGGGCCAAAAGAGTACCTACAGTAAAACAAAATATAAAAACAAATACAACAATACTTTTCATAGATATTAGCGTTTTGTGTTATACATTATACTCTATTACTTGTAATAACAATTAATGTTGTAACCAGTAGCCGTTATTTTTTCTTCTTTTTTTGTAATTTTTTCTGCTCCTCTGCCTGCTCCATCATTGTGGCCATTTTCTTTTGAAACTTGTTTTGTTTTTTAGGTTTGGCTTTATTTACGATAATCTGCGCCTTTATTTTTTCTTCATCAATAATCATGTTTTTAATCACTAACATAATACCAATAGTAATTAAATTGGATACAAAGTAGTATAGTGACAATCCACTGGCGTAGTTATTGAAGAACACCAACATAAACAGTGGAGACAGGTACATGAGTATCTTCATGTTTGGCATCCCAGGCTGCTGCTGAGCTTGCATGTTTTGCCCCATAGTCATGGTCATGTACCAGAATATAGCCAGTGAGGCTAGTATGGGAAATAAACTTACATGATCTCCATAAAACGGAATAGAGAAACCTGCAGGGAATTGGTAGATGGTATCATAACTAGATAAATCATCTGCCCACAAGAAACTTTTTTGACGAAGATCAAAGGCTGTCGGGAAAAAAGTAAACAAGGCATAAAATACAGGAATTTGCAATATGGCGGGCAAACAACCCTTGAGAGGACTGGCACCCGCAATGTTTTGCAACTTCATTGTTTCTTGTTGTATTTTCATTTTATTATCACCCAAACGCTCCTTGATAGCGTCAATCTCTGGCTTAAGCACCTTCATTTTTGCTTGGGCTAGATACTGCTTGTATTGAACCGGAGATAAGGCCAACTTCAGCAAAATAGTTAACATGATAATAGCAATTCCAGCTGGTAAAAAACCACTCAGAAAACCAAATAAAGGGATAATGATAAACTTATTAATCATACCAAAAATACCCCACCCAAGCGGCATTGCCTGATCTAAATTACGGTCATACTTTTTAAATATTTGATAATCTGTGGGGCCGTAATACATATTCATGTTTTGCGACACTGCACCAGACTTTGGCTCAATTAATATTTTAGCTCCGTATTGTTTTGTATAAACGGTATCTACCGTTTCATCCTCAACAAGATCTCTAGAGCTGAAGGCTACCTCTTTAAAAGATGTGTCTGTAAGTAACATAGAACTAAAAAAGTGCTGTCTAAAATTTAACCAATTAACAGCTACCTCAACATCTTGATCCTCTCCAGTTGGAGATAGCTTAGAGTGTTTGTCGTTCTCATACTCATAGGTTAATCTAGAGTATCTGTTTTCATAACTAATACTTTTTGCATGTCTATACCCTTTTAGTTTCCAATCCAAATACATCGGTTGGCTAGTGTTTATAACATCTTCTAAACCTTGAGATTTAATACTAAAATTGGTCATGTACTCGCCAAGTATAAGCTCATAACGATATTCTAGGTAGGCATTATCTGAAGTTTTAAGACGCATGCTAAGCACCTGGTTGTTTCCATTTAAAGAAAGGGTTGGCTCGAAGTATAACTCTTGTGTGTTTAACAATCTATTTTCTGCAGAAAACTGAAAATTTAAAGTTGCGTTGCCATCTCTTATAAGGTATACCGGAATAGAATCATAGGTTGTGTGATTCTTTAAACGAGCCTGTGTTACATATCCTCCTTTGTTACTTATGGTTAAAGACAATACATCATTCTCTAAAACAGTTGTAGCATCATTTGCAGATGGAAGACTTGCAGAATAGGCAAAAGACCCTAACTTGTTTTGGAGCTTTTGCATACCTACAGAGTCTTTGGCACTTCCAGAGGCCATGCTCTGAGTTGCTTCACTTAAAGTTACATCACCATCAGATGTGTTAGAGGCTGCCATTTCTGCTGCTGCCTTTGCTTGGGCAGCAATTTCTGCTTCTTGGGCAGCAATTTCCTCCTGGGTGGGTTGTTGCAAATACAGCATCCAAATAAAGATGGCTCCAATTAACACAAAACCTATAATCGAGTTTAAATCAAATTTCTTTTCTTCCATAATGATACTCCGCTTTTAAATTTTCTGCGGAAATAGTAAAACCAATGTTACTGGTTTTGGTTGTTTAATATTTCAGAGCTTGCTCCTTAGTTTTATTTCAATAATCTAGCCCAACTACTATTTGCGCCAAATTGTCTTACCTGTTATTACTGTAGTTAAGCGCAGCAGCCACCAAACTAACAAACAAAGAATGTGGGTTGGCAACAGTGCTCTTGTATTCTGGATGGTATTGTACTCCTACAAACCAAGGATGATCTTCAATTTCTACAATCTCTACCAAATTGGTCTGAGGATTAATTCCTGTTGTTTTTAATCCTGCAGCCTCTAACTGAGTTCTGTAGGCGTTATTATATTCAAAACGGTGACGGTGTCTCTCTTCTATGTTTGATACACCATAAACATCTTTTACGATACTATCATCTTTAAGCTCACAAGCCCAAGCTCCAAGACGCATGGTTCCTCCTTTGTCTGTAATGGTTTTTTGCTCTTCCATTAAATCTATAACAGGAAAAGCTGTGTTTTCATTCATCTCTGTAGAATTTGCATCTTTTAGTCCAAGGACATTTCGGCTATATTCTATCACGGCCATTTGCATTCCTAAGCAAATACCTAAAAAAGGTAGTTTGTTTTCTCTGGCATACCTCACGGCTTCAACCTTGCCCTCTATACCACGCTCTCCAAAACCAGGAGCAACTAAAACAGCATCAAGCTCTTGCATTTGGCTAGCTACATTAGAGGCGTCCAAAAATTCTGAATGGATAGATTGCACTTTCACTTTCACCTCATTGGCAGCACCTGCATGAATAAAAGACTCAAGGATAGACTTATAACTATCCTGAAGCTCTACATACTTTCCAATGAGACCAATAGTAACATGTGCCCTAGGGTTTTTATGTCTTTTTACAAATTCATTCCAAGCGGTAAGAGGTGGGCTTCCTGTATCTTTTAAACCTAATTTTTGTAGGGTTACTTTATCTAAGCCCTCTTCTAGCATTAAATTGGGTACATCATAAATAGTAGATGCATCTATAGACTCTATAACGGCATCTTTACCTACATTACAAAATAAGGCTAGTTTATGACGCAACTCTTCACTTAAATGGTGTTCTGTTCGACAAACCAATATATCTGCCTGGATACCGCTCTCCATCAAGGTTTTTACAGAATGCTGTGTGGGTTTTGTTTTTAATTCACCTGCTGCAGAAAGGTATGGAATGAGGGTTAAATGAATGACCAAGCAATTTTGATTGCCTAACTCCCATTTTAATTGACGTACAGATTCTATGTAGGGTAATGATTCTATATCTCCTACAGTACCTCCTATTTCTGTTATAACAATATCATAGTCTCCGCTTTTCCCAAGTATCTGGATGCGCTCTTTTATTTCGTTTGTAATATGAGGTACCACCTGAACTGTTTTACCCAAAAACTCACCACGACGTTCTTTTTCAATAACACTTTGGTAAATTCTGCCTGTAGTAACATTATTTGCCTGTGAGGTAGGAACGTTTAAAAAACGTTCATAATGCCCTAGGTCTAAATCTGTCTCGGCGCCATCATCTGTAACATAACACTCACCATGTTCATAGGGATTTAATGTTCCAGGATCTATGTTAATATAGGGATCTAATTTTTGGATGGTGACACGATATCCTCTTGCCTGTAATAGTTTTGCAAGGGATGCTGCAATGATTCCTTTCCCTAGAGAGGAAGAAACCCCGCCCGTAACGAAGATGTATTTTGTAGTACTCATGAATAGCCTTAACTTAGTTTGTATACGGGATGTAAAGTTAGGTATTTTAACCCATATCTACATACTATTTTTTAAAGAAAGGAAAGGAAACTTTTAAGGATAATAGTCAAGCTAATAAAAAACAAATTTTATAAAATTGTTAATCATTACCAATTGGAAGACGCTCATTGACAGTGGTACTGTTTTTTCTGAGCAAAATAAATGCAAAATAAGCAGTGGCTCCAAAATAAAGTGTTCCAAAGCCAAGCATTAACAATCCCCTAGGGTAGAAAAAATCTAGGTTGACTATATCTGAGAAAATAGCCAGCATCATGTAAAAGCTGAGCAGCATAAAAACAAAAGATAAGGCAATACCTAAGGTTTTACTTTTAAAGCGAAGCTGAGCTACCAATAATACTACCAATGAAATAGCAACAGGATTAACAAGGGTTGCCGTCAATGCCCAATAAATAATCACAGAAACAATTAGAAAGAGTTCTGGATACCACTTTGATACAGATTTTGCTATTAAATACATGAATTTTTTTACAGTGTACGCCTTAAAGATGTAAGATTAATAAAATGGTTGCTTGTAAAATGATAAAAATAAAATTATTTTCTAATCAAAGGACGTATTAAATCTTCAAGGCCGTTGAGTTTTATTTCATACATTTCTTGTAATAGGTTTCCAAGGGTACCTGCAGGAAATCCTTTTTGCTTAAACCAGACGTAATAAGGCTCTGGTATATTGACCAAATAGCAGTTTTTATATTTTCCAAAGGGCATTTTGTAGTTTGCCAAACGCACCAAATGTTCTGGAGCAGAAAGCGGTTTTTTAAATCCAGAGGCCATAGGAAACAATTATTTGTTTATTGAAACATTAAAGTAATGTAGGGTAGAATATTAAAAATACACTACCATTTGGTTAAAAACGATGTTTTGAAAAATTATAAATCACCCCAGTGGTAGGTAATCACTTTTTCAATATCTGGATGCAGGCTATAATGAACAGGACAAGTACTAGCTGTGTTTTCTAG
>Ga0209193_1000466_pt1 | contig 27320 bp, 19 predicted proteins | sample COGITO_mtgs_1003_FD_185515 | JGI IMG/M metagenome (GOLD analysis project Ga0209193, IMG submission 185515) | Pelagic marine microbial communities from North Sea - COGITO_mtgs_100330 (SPAdes) (version 2) | ecosystem: Environmental > Aquatic > Marine > Epipelagic ...
CACCCTAGGGTGGCTTTTTTATGGTTGGTCATTTAGTGCGGGTCGTTTAATGCGCAGAGTTTTACAGCACCGAATCGACCTTGTTGGCGCAATCAGCCGCCGAGGTCGGCAACGCCACATTCGTCAGGGCGGAAACACCATTTACATCCAAAACCAGGTTGCCAGACTCAATCGTGCCATCAACATCGGACTCGAAGCGGAACGTATTTGCTTCAACCTTGGCCTTCATCTGGCCTTGAAACGTCTGACCTTCGTAGTCTAAGTTTAAGATCACGGCCCCAGCTGAAACCTTACTCCAGGTGCCACCGATAAACTCATTCACAAAGCTGTCTTCCGGGTCGCTGCTGGTTGCGGACGTAACATTAATGCACATGCCCAACGGGCCACTGGTTGACGCCGCATCGCCGTCCAAGTGAATGGCCATGTAGGAGCCGACCGTAACGTCGCCTATATCCTCAGATGTGGCCCCTAAAACAAACCACTGACCGCCCCAAACGGTACCGGAGGATAACTTGGCATCATTGACTGCAGCGGTTACCTCGCTGACATCAAAGTCGGTGTTGTTGGTGACCGCCGTCTTACCGACAGTGACTAAGCTGGTGGTGACACTGGTAATATCAAACTCTACCGTGTCATCCGTTAAGGTGGTTTTGAGTGAAGCGCTTAGGGTATCTATGCCCGAATCGAGTATTTTCTTGATAGCCTCGGCGTCGGTACCGCTGGCCTCCTTCTTGACCAACTGGGAGATCACCTCGGAGGCTTTTAACAGCGCTCTCACATCGGCGTCTGTATTTGTAATATCAGCTATCTTGTTAATCTCGACATTTAAAGCCAACAGTCGAGCCGAGACCGAGCTTTGCTTGGTCGCATCTGTCGACACCTCAGTTACCAAGCTGGTTAGCATCGTTGTATCAAACTGCGCGGGGGCGACCTTATTGGTGGCAATGCTTTTCGATAGGCTCTTAATCAACTTCTGCTGGGCGGCCGTTTCCGTGCTGTCTGCATCGGCCGAACCGGTTAAGATGTCCATCATGCTTTGTACCGCGACGGCGTTGGCCAGTAAGCGTTTGTTTTTGTCACTGTTGGCTGCTGAAAAGTCGACCCGTAAGTCCTCATCCGATTCGATCCCCATTGCTGTGCGGATGTCTTCGCGCTCCGTATCATCGGTTGCCGCACTTAACAGGGTGGTAAGGGGTGACATCACCAGTGGCGTGTCTGAAACGCCTGACTCATCAAAGGTGCTGGTCATGGCCATGACGCCCTTTAACTTTTCACCGGTACTAAGATCGATGCCGCCCTCAATGCGAATCGTCATTGAATCCATCGAGCTGCCAAATACCAGGCAATAGCGCTGGTATTCATCCGAAATCTCCGGCAGGTCGCAATAGTTTTCACCGGATATGGGATTGTTGCTGTAGTAACCTTGGCTGTCGGTATAGGCGAAGGGTTCAAAGTCATCCACGGCATAGTCGTCATTGCTGTCGACCCAGACCTTACCGCCGGCCACTCGGCCATCGACCGCCAAGCCATTGAGACTTTGACGACTGTCAACGCCGGAAGAATCTTGGGGCGCTACTTCACAACCGGTGAGCGCTATGGATACCATTAACGCCGGTAATGCAAAAAGATAGTGAGTCATAGTTGTCTCCGGCCTTAAAAAGCCAAATTAATGGAAGCGGAAGCCGATGCACTGCGCAACGAATTGCCCTGGGTGCTGAGATCGTCGCTGAAAAGGTCAGCCAGAACGGCGGTGATCTGAGTATCGATTTGTAAAAAATTGAACAGACTCAAGCCCAGGCCCAATTGTGTGGGTTCAGGGTCGAGCAAGTCTTTACCGTAACCCAAGCGCAGGCGCGGCCAATACCATTGGGTCGGTTGCAGCATTAAGCCTAAGTTTAGTTGTTGGCTTTGATCGCCAAAGAGATCGTTTTTGCGCCATAGATCGATCGCACCGGCCACAGCCACCGAGTTGTCTAAGAAGGTATGACTGATATCGACGGTCATGCTCGGCGTTAATCGGTGGCTTTCTTGCAAGGTAATATCGCCGATCGAGGCAAAAAACTCAGCGTGAAAACAATCGAGTTGGTCGTTGGCATCAGTGATGCTCGCGCAGTTGCCACCGAGCACATCATAGTCTAACTCTGGGCTGTTCAGGTGGTACAGCGTGATGCCCAGCAAGGTCTCTTGGCGTTGCAAGGTGATGCCGGCATCGAGCGAGACATTATAGTTAAAATCGGAAAAGCCACCCGTTACATCATCGGTAATATCGTCCATTAATACACCGGAGTCGTCTGTTGCTTGGCGGGCAAGTTCCTTAATAGGGTAGAGGTTTTTTTGCAAGTTATAGGCGATTAGAGTCGCGCGTAGCCCGGCCACCGCATTGATACCCTGACGCGAGGTGAAATCGATTGCCGGTAACTCACGTGACCAAGCAATATCAGCGTTGAACACCTGAGCCTGCTTTAAATACAACGACGATGTTGTGCGAATAAAATCGATTGGGTCAAGTTCTTCGTCATCGGCGCTGGAATCGATGATTTGCTGCGCGTCGATATCAAAAGCGATCGGGCCGTGCAAGATGCTGGCGCGCGCCTGAGTAAGGGACGAGCCACTCAGGCTAAAGGTGCCAAATGACCCCGATTTGAAATTCCACGGCGTCAATGGCAGGCTGACAATGGCCCCTGGCTTGATATAAAAGCTATCGGCCAATAATTCGATATTGTCATCAAAGGTGCTTTCCAGCGTATTTATACCAGACAATACATCGCCAACGCTGGCATCACCGGTACCGAAATCCTCAAAGGTGGTCGCGATCGAGTCGACCTTGTCGGTCATGTTCTCAATCACGGTATTAAATTCACCCAAGCCCCTGAGCTGCACATTCGCGCTGAGGTCCAGTATTGATATGCGGCTTACATCGCCATTTGTGGCCGGCACGGCAGGATTAAATCGCCCTGAACTGCCCACCTTGGCATTGCTGATCGGGCCAAAGGTTACCGCAGGTCCGCTATTGAGGTAGTTAATGGTGTCGGCCCAAGCGACCGTTGCACACAGTAGGCTTATCGGAATTAGTATAGAACGCTTCAAGTAGAGCCCCTTTTGGCTGGAACAGGTTCATGCTGCACACTTGGCAAATTGGCAGATAAACAAAGAACTAGTATAGAGGGCTCAGTCGACAATTCAATAGCCCACGCCCACGCCCACGCTAATGGGCGCGTCGCGTTGCGCTCAGAGCAAAAAAACCTCTGGCCGCCTGGCTTTTGACGATTTTTTTTGCATTGACCCGGCTCTCAAACTGGGTTTTGGCGCGGAGTTTTTTGTCTTATGCGGTGGTGAGGGCTCGAAACGAACGACCCTTATGACCGAGATTGCAGGTACACTGCGGCGGAAGATGGCCAGTACCGATGGATTCTGAGCCTGTTGGCATCAGATGATCAGGCTGACCCTCTGATCCGAATAGCATCATGCGCTCAAGTGGCGCGATCCTAACCTTTTAAAAAAAGGTCTCAGTTGTGGAATTTAGCTTAAAACTCGCCTTCAGTGTTGTCGCCATCGTCTTGACCTTGGTAACGTTTATACCCTATATCCGCGCGATATTGTCGGGTGCAATCAAACCGCATGTTTTTACCTGGATCATTTGGGGAATAACCACGGTAATCGTATTTTTTGCGCAGCTTGAGGCCGAAGGGGGGATGGGTGCTTGGCCGATCGGAGTGTCCGGTGTGATTACCTGTTTTATTGCTCTGTTGGCGTTTTTAAAGCGTGCTGATATTTCAATTTCCAAAGTTGATTGGTTGTTCTTTCTCGCAGCTTTGGCTTCCTTGCCGATCTGGTTCCTGACATCCGACCCGCTCTGGGCCGTTGTGGCGTTGACTGGGGTCGACCTGCTGGGTTTTGGCCCGACCATTCGCAAGGCCTATCATTTTCCGCACGACGAAAACGTCTCCTTCTTTGTGTTTTTTGTGGCCCGTAATAGCTTTGCGATCCTCGCGTTAGAGCACTATTCGGTGACCACCGTGCTCTTTCCCGCGGCCATTATCGGCGCCTGTCTGGTTTTGGTGCTGATGATCAATACTCGGCGCCGACTGGTCTGGGCCTGAGGTTTAGACCCAAAAGGCCCTCGAATCGGCACTAAGGCCCAAACGCAGGCCTGGTCTGATTAGGTGCCGACATAGAAGCCATTCTGGGTGGGCATCATCGGCTTGCTCGGAACGCCCAGTTGCGCAGCGGCATGGGCCGGCCAATAGGGATCGCGCAAGCTTTGGCGCGCGATCAACGCGATATCGGCCTGGCCGCTGGCAATAATGGCCTCAGCCTGATGGGCATCGATGATCTCACCGACCGCCATGGTCTTGATGCCGGTGGCTGCGCGAATTTGGCCGGCAATGCCAACCTGCTTGACGGTATGGTTGCCAATTGACGCTCGCGCCGCAGGCGTTGCGCCGCCGCCGGAACAATCGACCAGATCCACGCCGCGTTCGAGTAACCAACGCGTCATTTGAATATTGTCTTCTACCGTGAGCCCGCCCTCAGTCCAATCGGACACCGACAAGCGCACCGCCAAGGGCAGGTTTTCCGGCCAGACGGCCCGCACCGCCTCAACGGTTTCCAACATCATCCGCGCTCGACCGCGCAGATCGCCGCCGTAGGCATCGGTGCGGCGATTGACCAGGGGTGAAAAAAAGCTATGCAGCAGATAACCGTGCGCACCATGCAGCTCGACCATCTGGTAGCCGGCGGCTAGTGCGCGCAGGGTGCTGGCCACAAAGGCCTGTTGAATACGCTGGATATCGGCCAGGCTGATCATGCTGGGGGCCTTCATCAGTCGGGTACTGTCCTGATCGAACGCCTGGTCGGTCGGTGCGATCAGCGGCCAACCGCCTTGATCATCGGCCAGATGAGCGCCGCCGTCCCACGGTGCGGCAGCGGAGGCCTTGCGCCCGGCGTGACCCAATTGGATGGCCGGCACCGCGCCGTGCTGCTTGATTAGGTTATTGATCCGCAACAGCGGTTCAATCTGTCCATCCTGCCACAATCCGGCACAACTCGGGGTGATTCGGCCTTCCGGCGAGACCGCCGTGGCTTCCGCGATAATCAGGCCGGCGCCACCAATGGCCCGGGACACCAGGTGGACCAGGTGCCATTCATTGGCAACACCCTCCACCGAGCTGTATTGGCACATCGGCGAAATGCCGATACGGTTGCGAAAATGCACATCTTTAATCTGTAAGGGTGAGAATAGGGCCGACATAGGAAATCTCTATCTGTGTTGGAAGACAGGCCCGACTGTTGTCGGGCCCTGTGGGCTAACGTTCCAGTCGCCCGAAATAACGATCCTTGACTAGGCGCGTCTTGATGCCGAGCGTTAAGAAAGGGTTCGGTGGTAACCAGGTCGGGGTCGGACGCTGTTGAATGCGGTCCATCTCATCGGTCCGCTCACCGATGGCCTGGTAGGCCAGTTGCTCGCCGAATAGGGTCGCCAGACCAATACCGCCGCCGTTATAACAACCGGCCACGCTGAGCGTGGGGCTGAGCTGTTGAAACAGGTTGGCGCTGTTGGCGCTGATGCAAGTAATGCCCGACCAGCTGTGTTCGATCAGATTGCTCGGCAGCGTTGGAAAGCGTTTGCGCAGACCGTCGTTGTGGCCCTGTACCCGCAGCGCCAGTTGGCTCGCGGTCATATTAACCGACCATAGGGCTTCGGCGGTATTGCGAATCATAATCCGTCGATCGCCGGTCAAGCGGACGGTCGCGCCCATCGCTTGGGCCGATAAAAGGCCCCATTCCTGAGGGGATCCCAGGCTTTGGAATTCAGCCTCGGTGAGCTGGCGCGTTAGGCTGGCGGTCAGCGTCAAGGGAAACACGCGGTCCCGTTTCAGGCCGAGCGATGGTATAAAGCCATTGGTGCACACCAACAGCTGGTCGGCGTTGATGCGGCCCTTGGCCGTGGTCAACTCATGACGGCTGCCTGAACGAGTCCAGTTGAGTACCGGCGACTGTTCATAGAGGCTGACATTGGCGGGCAGGGCCTCGATCATGGCTCGGGCCAGTTTGGCCGGCTGCAACATAACTCCGCCAGCGGTGTGCACCGCCATGCGATAGAAGTCGGTGCCCAGTCGGGTGCGCAGCGCCGGTGCTTCCATCAGCGTGTTGGCAATGTCACAGTCATCTAAGGTGCGGCTAAAGGTGCGCAACTTGGCCTCATTTTTAGCCAATGCCGTGGCATGGTACTTACCGCTGGCGTTCCAGTCACAATCGACCTGGTAGCGCTCGACGAAGTTGGCGACGGTTTGAACCCCGAGTGCATTGAGCTGGTATTTCTGTTTGTAATGGCTCAGGCCATTTTCGGACATATGCCCGTCATTCAACGTAGAGTCGACCAAATAACCGGAATTGCGGGCGCTGGCCCCCTCACCAGCGGCCTCTGCCTCGATCAGCACGATCTGATCATTGGGCCGGAGCAGCGCCAAGGTGCGTGCGGCGGCCAGGCCGGTGTAGCCGGCCCCGATAATCACCCAAGGACAATCGAGGTCTTGATTCAAGGCAGGCATAGCCGTTCGTGGCGGTAACAGGTTTAACCAGCCACAGCCCGGATCGTTTTTAGGCACCATTGGTTGTACTCAAGTAGATGTAGGATCGAATGGCTAATGTAGGATAATCAGGGTCTGAAAGACATCATCTTTTATGCTTATTACTATCAATTAACTGTGAACTTACGCCACCCCCTGTAACGGCGTAAAGATGCCCAGCCGAGTGGCTGTCCTGAGCGATCAAGCATTCGGCGGGCGGCCTGTTTAATCGGCCCGAAGGTCTGGCCGGCCCGTCGTATCGATGGCTTTTTAGTCAAGCCATCCGATTGTCGGCCCAATCGACCCGACAAAGGCCGTTATTTGCTTTTAGAGATTGAGTGACCGGATCAAAAGTGGTGTAGAATGTCGCACTGAATCGGGTGGCCAAGCCAAAGCACCCTAGTTACCCGTTGAGCCGGACTGCGTGTCTTGAGCCTTTTTTTACCGAAGTGACCCTAGCATGTTAAGACTGAACGAAATCAAGCTCGCGTTGAATCACAGCGAAGCCGATTTAAGAGCCGCCATTTGCGCAACTCTGGCTATCAGAGACGAGGCGTTGCTCAGCTATAGCCTGTTCAAGCGCAGCTATGACGCGCGCAAGAAAAAAAACATCCTATTGATTTATCAGATTGATGCGCTCGTATCGCCCGAGCTCGAGACCCAGCTGCTCGGCCAGCTCGATAACTTGGTTGGCGTGCGGGCTACCCCCGATACCGGTTACCATTTTGTCGCCCAGGCGGAGCCAACGTTCCCCGCCGCCCAACAGGCGCGTCCGATCGTTATAGGCTTCGGCCCCTGTGGCATCTTGGCGGCCTTGTTGCTAGCGCAGATGGGTCTAAAACCGATTGTGCTCGAACGCGGTCAGGATGTCCGTCAGCGGACGCAAGATACTTGGGCATTGTGGCGCAAGCGCGAACTCAATCCGGAGTCCAATGTGCAGTTTGGTGAGGGCGGGGCCGGAACCTTTTCCGATGGCAAATTGTGGAGTCAGGTGAAGGATAAACGTCACCTAGGCCGCAAGGTGCTGAGCGAATTTGTCAAAGCCGGCGCGCCGGAGGAAATTCTCTTTGTCAGCAAACCCCATATCGGAACCTTTAAACTGGTGACGATGGTGGAACGGATACGGGCTGAAATCATCCACTTGGGTGGCGAGATTCGCTTTAATCAGAAGGTCTCTGAGTTACACCGCGAGGCCCCAGTCGAGGGCGGCACGGGACAGGTCACAGGTGTTACCCTGGCCGATGGCGAATTCCTGCCATCGCGCCATGTGGTTCTGGCCATCGGCCACAGCGCCCGAGACAGTTTTGAAATGCTCCTCGCGCAAGGCGTCTATATGGAAGCCAAGCCGTTTTCAATTGGTTTTCGCATCGAACACCCTCAGTCGGTTATCGATCAGGCGCGCTTTGGCGCCAGTGCCGGACACCCGATTCTCGGTTCGGCCGACTATAAACTGGTGCATCATTGTAAGAGCGGCCGCAGTGTCTACAGCTTTTGTATGTGTCCGGGCGGGACCGTGGTCGCGGCTGCATCCGAGCCGGGCGGGGTGGTCACCAATGGCATGTCGCAGTATTCGCGTAATGAACGCAATGCCAATTCCGCCATCGTGGTCGGCATTACCCCTGAACAGGATTACCCAGAGCACGTCCTCGCCGGGGTCGATTTACAGCGTAAGCTCGAGCGCCTGGCCTTCGATCTGGGCGGCGGCGACTACAGCGCGCCCGCTCAACTGGTTGGTGACTTCCTCAACAACAAGCCATCAGTCGATCTCAGCGCGGTATCGGCTTCTTATCAGCCGGGTATCAGCCTGGGCGATCTGAGCAAGGCATTGCCAGCCTTTGCCATTGAGGCGCTGCGTGAAGCGATCCCGGCGTTTAACAAGCAAATTGATGGGTTTTCGATGGCCGATGCCCTGTTGACCGGGGTTGAGACGCGGACCTCATCACCCATTTGCATTAAGCGCGGCGCTGATTTTCAAAGCATTAACACCTTGGGCCTGTATCCCGCCGGTGAAGGCGCGGGCTATGCCGGCGGCATCCTGTCAGCGGGAATCGATGGAATTAAGGTCGCCGAGGCCATCGCATTGGATCTCCTGAAGCCTGACACAGTAAGCGAGTCCTAAGGACCCAGCGCGGAGTAGCAGATGTATATTCCAGACATGTTCAGACAGGTCGATACAGCAGCGATGCAGCAGTTGATTGCCGAGCAACCGCTGGCAACCCTGGTGATGGCCACGGACGACGGCTTAGAGGCTAATCATATACCGCTCTATTGGGTCGATATCGACGCCGACACCGTGGTCTTGCGCGGTCATGTCGCCAAGGCCAATCCAATGTGGCGCCAGTGCGCGGCGGCCACCGATGTCTTGGTGATCTTTGCCGGAGCGCAGCTCTATATGTCTCCCAACTACTATGCGACCAAGCAGATCGACGCTAAGGTCGTCCCGACCTGGAATTATTTGAGCGTGCATTTGCACGGCGATTTGGTGGCAATTCACGACACCCAATGGAAGCACGAGATGTTAAATCGGTTAACCGATCAGCAGGAGGCCAGTCAGCCAGTCCCTTGGCAAGTAGCCGATGCGCCAGCCGCGCATGTGGAAAAGCTAATGGGCGCGATCGTTGGCTTGGAGTTCCGGGTGACCTCGATCGAGGGCAAGTGGAAGGCCAGCCAAAATCAGCCGCTGGTTAATAAAGTCAGTGTGGTGGATCATTTACGCAGCCAAACGGCGGACAATAGCCTGGCCATGGCCGACCTCGTCCGCCAATCAATACCCCCAAAACAACCCGAATAACGGTAGGCGAGGGCGCGCCTTGCGACCCCTGCTCCCTGACCTTGCACCCTAACTAGAGACTATTATGGATTACGAATTTTCCTTTGATGATGACGGTAAGCCGAATGCGGTTTTATCGATGGGTCACGAAGTATTGGGCCGTTGGCTCACCGAGGAATTGGGTCAAAACAGTTCAAAAATGGTTGATCTGTTGGCCGTTATTGACCTCTTGGACCGTGAGCAACTGATCGAGAAAAACATTCTCGGGCGTGACCTTAATCTGCGTTTAGAGCGTGAGTCCGTCGAGGTCACCGCGTTGGAGCGAGAAGATGATGAGGAATTCCCGGAGGAGACAAACCTGTATGAGTCGGAGTCGATTGCAGAATGTGGCCTACTCGATTTCAAGCAATTGCTCTTAGATTGGCAAGAGTTCGTCGCCTAACGAGCGCCCGATTGTTGGGCCAGCGACTGCCTTTCCGAGCAGAATCTCTGCTACCGACAGCGCTCGACCCGATGCACCAATTGCTCAATATCCGCATTGTCGTTATAGAGATGCGGCGACACCCGGATGCCCAACTTGCGCGCATCAACACTGATATTGGCCTGCTCCAGGGCCACCATCAGCTCGGTTTGACGATCACCCAATTGCAAAATTACCGTGCCACTGCGCATCTGCGGCGCGTGGGGCGAGACCACGGCATCGCCCAGTGCCGCAATAACCTGATCGATTAGCTGTTGGTTGTGGGCTCTCAACACCTCTGATCCGATATTGGCAAAATAATCAATGGAGTGCGCCGCCAGTGCATAGGGAGCGATCGACGGGGTGCCGCCCCAGAAACGCATTGCGCCGGGGTGGTAACGAAAATCGTGAATATTAAATTCAAAGGGATTTTCATGACTGAACCAACCGACATCCATGGGCTGACAGTCATCGATGCGCTCAGGATGCACCCACAGATAGGCCGCGCCCGGCCCGGCGCAAAGCCACTTAACGCTCGAGCCGACCATAAAGTCGGGCTGCAACTGGCTTAGATCTAAGGGCATGATGCCGGCCGACTGCGCGACATCGATCAGGCTCAGGGCGCCGCGTGCTCGGATCAGCGGAATGAGATCGGCCAAGGGTGCCTGCACACCGCTGTTGGAATAGGCGTGGCTGACAAAGACCAGATCCACATCGGCACCGATATAGGCCTGCCAAACGGCGGCATCGGTTAGGTCCAAATGCTGGGGAATAAAGCGCAGTTCACAGTCAGTACCCAGCGCCTTCTGCATGACAAACCCCATACTGGGGAAGTCGACCTCACTCATCAGCACCACCGCGCCCGGACGCTGCAAGCGATCGAGCGACATCACCAGCTTGGTTACCGCGCTGGACAGATTCGCCTGCGGGCAAAAGTCTTTGGCCGCGCCCTGGAACAGTTGGGCTAAGGCGGCGCTAAAGCGGTCGATCACCCCCAACCATTGGCCCCAAGGCTCACGGCCAGAGTTTTGCCACGGGGCAAAGAAGGCCTGTTCCAGTGCGGCTGGGGCGCTATTCAATGGCCGGCCGACCGAATGGCTAAGCAGATAGCTGCCCGGGGCTAGGCTGAAATCGCGTTTAGGGGTATCGATCATCGGTTCACTCCAGGGTGGCTTTGAGCTGTTGAATATCGTGGAAGCGGGTCAGGATATCCGAGCGTTGGGCGGCGGCACGTCGATCGCGCAGCTTTTCCAAAGCAGCCAACAGGACCGGCAGCGGCGGGCCACTGGCCGTGAGCTTGTCGAGATACTGCTCCGGCATCTGTGCCGAGGGCTGACTGATATACTTATCAACCAATTGATTGTGATGCTGGCTCGCGGTTTCGCCATGGACCTGACACAACTCCAGCAGCAAGCTGAGGTTGGCCTGATACCAAGGCGCCTGGCTCTGGTCGCCGGCCGCGAGAAAGTAATCCAGCAGGCTGGTCCGGCGCATGCAATCGCGCAATATTTGCTGATCTTCCGGCATCATAAAGAGAAATTTATCAACCAACAGCTGGCCATAGGTCGGATCGTTGCCTTGGCACAGCCCGAGCAATAGATCGATCACATTGATGCCGGCAAAATCCCCCGCGTTGGCACCGCGATAGATCTGCGAGCCGACCCGATAGGGTTTGTAATAGGGTCGCACACAGTGGAAGAAACGTTGGGCATCGAGCTGCTCAAACAGATCGCTATTGGATTCGATGACCTGTTGTAAGGCCACTAGGGCGGCGCTCATCAGATCGTGCGTGAGCGGGTGCGAAATACCCAGGGGCTGAATCTTGATCAAGGCATCGGCGGCGCGCTTATAGGCGAGAATGCCGCGGGTGTTGTAATCGACAAAGAGTTGTTCATCGGGCAGGTTGGTAAAGCGTTTGTAGCGACCGTTGACCGCCCGGTTATGGGTGGTCAAATGCGCCGTGGCAAAGCGCGGCGTGACCCCAATGGAGGCACCGATTTGCAGCGCCAAAGCCGAGGCTTCGAGCAGCGGGGACTTAGTTTCGCGCGACGGCTCGGTGATCTCATGGCGCCGGCAAGCCGCCATATAAAGGCCGACATTACCCAACAGGTCGAAGGCCTTATCGAACCCCTGGTCGGTATTGCCTTCCGCCAGCAGCGCTGCGATCAGCGCTTGACCTTCCTGTTCCAAGCAAATCTTATAGTCTTCGCCAATTCCAGCGACGTTGGCGCGATCGGCCTGGGCAAAATAGAGGTCCTCTAGGGCGGAATTCAACTCGACAAATCGCGTTCGAATCCAGTCATCAAAAAGTTCCGTCTTGGCGGTGTTGGCTTTCATCTGTGATAACCTTAGCGGTGAGTATTTGTATTGGCCCATGTTCAGGAGCGCTCTACAGAGCGACGTGGCCACCCTAAACCACTGGCTCGGCCGAGCATAGCCAAGGGCGCGAATAGGTGCGCGCCGGACTGTTCATAATTCATGACTGTTTGGCTTATCAAGCGGGTAGGACACCCGCTTTAGTTTAGGCTGACCGATGACTCAGAAAATTCTGTGGTCAGGATTGATGCGCGGTGCTTTGACTGGCTAAAACTCGGTCGATCATGGCGGCGACACCGTCGTCGGCGCAGTCTGTGGTGACAACATTAGCGATCGCCTTAATATCGTCCGGTGCATTGCCCATGGCCACACCGACACCGCAGTCGCGCAACATCGTCAGATCGTTGTAACTGTCGCCGATCGCCATCACATCCGCCTTGTCGATGCCCAGCTTGGCGCAGATCACATCGATGCCCCGGCTCTTGTCGACGGCGCTATTGGTAAACTCCAAAAACACCGGTTTGGAAATGCTGATCATAAAGCGGCCGCCCAACGTTTTGCTCAGTTCTGCCTGCAGGGTCTTGATCTTGTCTGGCTCGGCGAGCATGAGCACCTTAGGGACCTTGGTCTGTATAACGCTTTTTAAGTCCGCGACGAGCTCAATGGGCATACCGGTGAGCGTCGCCTCCAGTTGGCTGTAGGGATTCATCTGTTCGGTGACGATGGCTCCCTCTATATAGGTTTGCATCAGCACGCCTTGGGCATGAGCGGTATCGACCAATAGGTCGCACTCGAGCTTGCTCAGGCAGGTCTCGAACAAGGTTTCGCGATTAGACCAGTCGGTCACGTACGCGCCATTGTAGGAAATCACATAGCCCCCTTGGGCCAAATGCAGCAGGTCGGCATAGCCGATCATGGCGGGGAAGGGACGGCCCGAAGCCAGGACGATGGTTAGGCCGGCAGCGCGGGCACGGGCAATGGCCGCCTGATTGGCCGGACTGATCTGGACAGCATCATTTAGCAGGGTATCGTCTAGGTCCATGACGATCATACGAACGTTAGCGTAAGGCATAGGTTTATCGCGTTCCAATAAAAAATCGCTCGAATTATAACGGCATATTGATCGATTGTATCGACGCCAACGCCTCCAATGAGAAGTTTTCTCGTTGGAGGCCATCGAGTCGGGGACGACTATTTAACTTTCTGTTAAAGTGTCGTCTGGTTTCGTTGTGATATTTTGTTGCGTTATGTTTAAGACCGCCCCCGATCTATTTAAATACCCCAAATACCAGCATGCCGAAAAAGTTGCTGCGCCTTTCTTGCCGATGAGTCGTGCGGAAATGGACACGCTGGGCTGGGATCAGTGCGACATTATCATCATCTCGGGTGACGCCTATGTCGACCATCCGAGCTTTGGTATGGCCGTAATCGGTCGGACCTTGGAGGCTCAGGGCTTTCGTGTGGGCATCATTGCCCAGCCCGACTGGCAATCCGCCGAGCCGTTCAAGATATTGGGCGAGCCCAAACTGTATTTTGGCATCACAGCGGGCAACATGGATTCCATGATCAACCGCTATACGGCCGATCTAAAGGTGCGCAACGACGATGCCTATACCCCCAACAATGAAGGCGGTAAGCGACCAGAACGCGCGGTCTTGGTCTACAGTCAACGCTGCAAAGAAGCCTACCCTAAGGTGCCCATCGTGCTGGGCGGCATCGAGGCCAGCCTGCGCCGAATCGCCCAGTACGATTACTGGAGCAATAAGGTGCGTCATTCAATTCTGTTTGATTCTAATGCCGACATTCTGCTCTACGGCAATGCCGAGCGAGCGCTGGTCGAGGTGACTCACCGATTGGCCAATAATGTTCCCATTGGCGAGATCACCGATGTTCGCGGCACCGTGGTGTTAAAGAAAGAAGTGCCCAATGGCTGGACCGAAATCGACTCCAGCCGGATCGATTGGCCGAGCAATATCGGCGCAATAACCGAGTTTAACGAGCCCAATCCTTATGAGCAGAAGGAGCCGATCAACGAGGCAGGGGACAAAGCCAGCTGTGGCGCCAGTGACGCGGCGAGCAAGCCTGAGGTAGACGATAATGTCTCGGTGGTGCGGATTATTCCGATGCCCCTGCAGCGGAAATTCGATATCGATCACGAGCTGACTTGTATCCGACTGCCATCGTTTGAAAAAATCCGTAACGACCCGGCGCTCTATGCCCACGCCAGCCGCGTGCTGCATGTCGAGGCCAACCCACACAATGCCCACACCCTGGTGCAGCGTCATGGTAATCGTGAAGTGTGGGTCAATCCGCCACCGATTCCATTGCGCACCGAGGAGATGGACGGTGTCTTCGACCTAGAATATGCCCGGGTGCCGCACCCGAGTTACGGCAAAGCGAAAATACCTGCCTACGACATGATTAAAACCTCGATTAATATTATGCGCGGCTGTTTTGGCGGCTGTACCTTCTGTTCTATCACCGAACACGAGGGGCGCATTATTCAGTCGCGCTCGCATGAATCGGTGCTTAAAGAAGTCGAGGATATTAAAGCCAAGGTGCCCGGTTTTAGTGGCGCGTTGTCCGATTTGGGCGGCCCGACCGCGAATATGTACCATCTTCAGTGTAAGGACGACGCGATTCAAGCCAGTTGTCGCCGGCTCAGCTGTGTCTATCCGACCATCTGTGTCAATCTCAAAACCGATCACTCGATGACCACCCAGCTGTACCGCAAGGTGCGCAAGACGCCCGGCATCCACACCGTTGCCATCGCCTCCGGTCTGCGCTATGACTTGGCCATTGAAGATCCTGAGTACGTCAAAGAGCTCGTGACCCACCATGTTGGCGGCTACCTAAAAATCGCTCCGGAGCATACCGAAACTCGACCGTTGCAGATGATGATGAAACCCGGCATGGGCAGTTACGATCGCTTCAAGCAGATGTTCGACAAGTATTCTAAAGAGGCGGGTAAAAAGCAGTATCTGATTCCTTACTTTATTGCTGCCCACCCGGGCTGCGAAGATGAAGATATGGTGAATCTGGCGCTCTGGCTCAAGAACCAGGATATGAAGGTTGATCAGGTGCAAACCTTTTACCCATCGCCGATGAGTCTTGGCACGGCGATGTACTTTTCCGGCAAAAACCCGTTGAAGAAGGTCACCTACAAGAGCCCACGGGTGAATGTAGTGAAGAAAATCGAGGAGCGTCAGCTCCAGAAAGCCCTGTTGCGCTACCACGATAAGTCGGGCTGGCATTTGATTCGCGACGCCCTGCAGCGCATGGGTCTGGCTCGTCTGATCGGCGATGGCGATCATTGTCTGGTGCCGGCGGAAGAGAAGCAAAGTGTTAAGCGTCAACCCTATAAGGGTGTGCCAAAGGCCAAGCTGGCGACGAAGCCGGGCCGATCGGGTGGTCGACCCGCGCCCAAGGTGAAGACCATCCTGCCGAAGAAACAACGCAAAAAATAAGCCTAGCCTAAGCCCGCGGTCGCCCGACGCTTCCCGCTGTTAGGCGGGCCGTTAGGTGTCATTTAGCGCACAAAAAAAAGCCGGCATTTGCCGGTTTTTTTGTTTTCGGGCGGCTCAGCCTAGAGGTTGGCGAGCACCTTCTGCACACTTTCCTTGGCATCGCCAAACAACATGGCCGAGTTCTCTTTGAAAAAGAGTGGATTTTGCACGCCGGCGTAGCCAGAGGCCATGGATCGTTTCAAGACAATGCATTTTTTCGCCTTCCAAACTTCCAACACCGGCATACCGGCGATCGGCGAGTTGGGCTTTTCAATGGCATCGGGATTAACGATGTCGTTGGCGCCGATGACCATAACCACATCGGTACTGGGCAAGTCAGGATTGATCTCATCCATTTCCAGTACCAGGTCATAGGGCACATTGGCTTCGGCCAATAACACGTTCATATGGCCCGGCAAGCGACCGGCGACCGGATGGATGGCAAAACGCACCGTTTTGCCTTGCTTGCGCAGGCGTTCGGTCATCTCCGCGACGGCCTGTTGGGCGGCGGCGACGGCCATGCCGAAACCGGGCGTAATTACGATGGTGTCGGCGTCCTTAAGCCATTCTGCGGCCTCTTCATGGCTCACCGTATTGGCTTCACCGTATTCTTCATCGGCGATTATCTCACCGCCGCCATTGCCGAAGCCGCCGAGGATCACGCTGATAAAGGAGCGATTCATCGCCTTGCACATGATGTAGCTGAGGATCGCGCCCGACGAGCCCACCAAGGCACCGGTAATGATCAGCAGATCGTTGCCGAGCATAAAGCCGGTGGCGGCAGCCGCCCAGCCAGAATAGCTGTTGAGCATCGAGACCACCACGGGCATATCCGCGCCGCCGATCGCCGCGACCAGATGGATACCCATCAGGCCGGCAATCAGGGTCATGGCCAACAATATCGGAATAGCGTTGACGCTGTGTGCGTCGCGCACAAAGATAATCATTAAGACAATCGAGGCGATTAAGGCAATGGCGTTGAGACCATGGCGGAATGGCAACATCAACGGCTTGCCCGAGAGGGTGCCCTGCAGTTTACCCCAGGCGACCCAGGAACCGGTGAGGGTGATGGCGCCAATAAAGATTCCCAGGAAGATTTCGGTGTTGTGGATAACGGCTTCGGCGCCGACATGCATGGAGCGCGGATCGAGCACGCCGCCCCAGCCAATCAGCACGGCGGCCAGGCCGACAAAGCTATGCAGCATAGCAACCAGCTGCGGCATGCCGGTCATCTCGACGCGCATTGCCAGCCACAGCCCGATCGCGGTGCCAATCAGCATGGCCGGAACCAGCAGGGTGTAGACCGTGACATCGGGCGAAGCAATGGTCGCCAGGACGGCGATGGCCATACCGGTCATACCATAGACATTACCGCGCCGTGCGGTTTCTTGGGAACTCAGGCCGTTCAGCGAGAGAATGAAAAAGATACCGGCCAGCAAGTAGGCCATCGAATATAAACCGGTCATTATTTGACCTCCCGGCGAAACATATTGAGCATGCGACGGGTGACAAAGAAGCCGCCCGCAATATTGATACTGGCAAACAGGATGCCAATGCCGGCGAGGATGGTGACCAGGTTCGAACCGCTACCGGAGACCTGCAGCAGGCTGCCGATCACGACGATACCGGAAATCGCATTGGTGACACTCATCAAGGGTGTGTGCAACGAGTGACTGACGTTCCAGACCACCTGCCAGCCGACAAAGATGGCCAAGACAAAGACGGTAAAGTGACCCATGAAATCAGCCGGAGCGACTTGGCCCAAACCGAGCATCAGAGCCCCGGCGATAAGCCAATAGAGCACGATGGGCTGTGCTTTTTTGACTTTTTCGACTCCCGGTGCCGCGGGTGCCGCAGCCGGTTTGGCCGGGGCGGCGGACAGTTGCGGCGCCGGTGGCGGCCAGAGAATGTCCTTCTCATGGGCGACGGTGCAGCCACGGGTAATCTCATCGGCCAGATCGATATTCAGTAAGCCGTCTTTATTCGGACACAGATGGCCGATCAGGCTGAACACGTTATTGCTCAGCAGGGTGCTGGCCTGGTTCGCTGCGCGCGCGGCCAGATTGGTGTATCCGATGATTTTAACTTCATGGGCGATAACAATCTCATCTTTCACCGTGCATTCGCAGTTGCCGCCATTGGGCGCGGCCAGATCGACCACAACCGAACCCGGCTTCATCGCCTTGACCATGGCTTCGGTAATTAGCTTTGGCGCCGGACGACCGGGGATCAGTGCTGTGGTGATGATTATGTCGACTTCTTTAGCCTGCTCCAGAAAGAGCGCCATCTCGGCATCGATAAAGGCCTGTGACATCTGTTTGGCGTAGCCACCGGTGCCAGCACCGTCTTCCTCTATCTCGACAGTGAGGAATTCTCCGCCCATCGATTGAACCTGTTCTTTCACTTCTATACGGGTGTCAAAGGCGCGCACGATGGCGCCTAAGCTCTTGGCCGCACCCAATGCCGATAGGCCGGCCACGCCGGCACCAATCACCAACACCTTGGCCGGTGGCACCTTGCCCGCGGCGGTAATCTGGCCGGTAAAGAAGCGGCCAAAGCTGTGTGCCGCCTCTATCACGGCACGATAACCGGCGATATTGGCCATGGAGCTAAGCACATCCATTTTCTGTGCGCGTGAGATGCGCGGGATGGCATCGAGCGAGAGGGCGCTGATACCCTGAGTCTTGAATTGTTCGAGCAACTCAGGGTTCTGCGCCGGGGCGAGAAAGGAGATCCAGGCCTTATTCGGCGCGAGCATCGCCAGTTCCGACTGCCCCGTCTTGGGGTGGTTGGCGACCGGGCCATTGATTTTTAGAATCAGATCGGCGCTCTTATAGAGCGCAGCGACATCGGTTTCAATGCTGGCACCGGCTTGGCGATAATCGTCATCGGAAAACTGGGAGGCAACACCTGCACCACTTTCCAGCGTGACAGTAAAGCCGAGTTCGGTCAGTTTTTTAGCGGTCACCGGGCTTACCGGTACTCGGGTTTCCCCCGGATTCGTATCGATAGGCACTGCAATGTTCAATGGCATAGTGTTTCCCAATCAGAATAAGTCAGCAAAATTTTGCGCCATGGACGCCCAAAGCTTGGCATCTGATGGTGCGTGTTGTCTGGCCGGATGATGTAGACGGCCCAATACCTTCATTTGGTAACCATATAAGGACGTTGTAAACAAAGATAGCAATATGACCTTATCGGGCCTGTGAAGGACCTTATCGGGCCTGTGAAGGCTTTAATCACAAGAATATCAGCTTTTGATCGATCGCGCGCCACCGGAATGGAGCTAACTAAAAGTCATAAAATAGTACTACCCAGTAAAATAGTGCTGTTAAAGCACGGCTGAGTTGTCTAGATTAGTCGAGTCGCCAAAAACAATACCAATATAGGCGCAGTTATAGATCAGTCTAGATCCGCTCAAACTTTGGTTGGCTGTCATATCACAGCTAAAACAAGAATAAAGATCCAATACGCTTGCTCGGGCGTGCAGTGACTGCACCCACGGGAAACTATAGCGATCAACCAGGAGATATAAATGAAAAGACGTGAAGTGATCAAAAAAGGTTTGGTTGGTGCAGGCACCGTTGCCGCCGCCACAGCCATTTCCGCGCCAGCGATGGCAGCAGAACGCATTGAAATTACCATGGTATCCACTTGGCCACGCGATTTCCCCGGGCTGGGTACAGGCGCGCAGCGTTTTGCTCAACGTTTGTCTGATATGACCGACGGCCGTATCACCGCTAAGTATTTCGCCGCGGGCGAGCGTGTTGGTGCATTCGACGTATTTGATGAAGTGGCTTCTGGCAATGCGCAGATGTACCACGGCGCAGAATACTACTTTACCGGCAAACACCCCGGTTTTGGTTACTTCACCTCTGTTCCTTTCGGTCTAACGGCAACAGAAATGAATGCTTGGATGCGTTTTGGTGGCGGTCAAGAACTGTGGGATGAGCTCTCAGCCGGATTCGGTCTGAAAGGCCTAATGTGCGGTAATACTGGCGTGCAGATGGGTGGTTGGTTCCGTAAGGAAATGAAGACTGCAGCCGATTTCAAAGGCTTAAAAATGCGTATGCCTGGTTTGGGTGGCTCTGTACTGGCTAAGATGGGCGGTTCTCCGGTCTCTTTACCCGGCGGTCAAATCTACGAAAACCTGGTTTCTGGCGCGATCGATGCCACTGAGTGGGTTGGACCGTGGAACGACGAAATCATGAAGCTTTACGAAGCCGCCAAGTACTACTACTACCCAGGTTTCCATGAGCCAGGCTCTATGCTCAGCGTGCAGATGAACAAGAAGTGGTGGGATGCCCTATCAAAGGCCGATCAGACCATTATCGAAGCTGCCGCCTCGATGGAAAATGAAGTGATGTTTGCCGAGTTCAACGCTAAGAACGGTTCTGCTCTGGAGCGTTTGTTGAACCAGCAAGGCGTGCAACTGCGTAACTTCTCTGAAGACACTTACGATGCGTTTGGTGAAGCGTCGGAAGAAGTTTTCGACGAAGTTCAGAAACATGATGAACTGGCCAAACGTATTCACGAGAGTTTTGTTAAGTCTCGTCGTGAGATTGGTGCCTGGAACAACATTTCTGATACTGCCTATGTGGCTCAGCGTAACCGCGTATTGGGACTCTAGTACCGGTAACCAGCACAGGCTTGCCTCCGGGTAAGTCCGTCGCCTGAAATTCGAGCGTCACCGGGTCAACCCGAGTGGCGCTTTATTTTAAAAAACTCAACCGATTCAAATACTTGGTGATTCTGTGGATATTGAAGCTGTCATTGCTCAACCCATCACGTCGACCTATCGGCGCTTAAATTGGGTGATCCGTACCATTGGCTATTCGATGGTTTTTATTACCCTGATCTACCTGATTAACAATTACCTCATCGTGTGGCGCGAATGGCCCGGTGTGGTGCAATATTTTCTCAACCAGAGCGAAGCGACCCAAAACCAGGGTCTGCTGGCGTGGTTGCAGCTTTTGTCTTATTTGGCTGTGGTCCCCATTGCGTTGTATCGCATGGTCACGACTCCCGCTCACCGAATGATCGATGACAGTCAGCGCTTGTCAGACTGGTCTGCCTACCTCATCCGCGTCGCCTTCTGGTCAGTCGTGCTTATCGGACTGTTCGATGGCCTATTGTCGTGGATGCGAGTCGAAGATCTGCTGCTCCCAGTCTTTGGCCAAGAACTGGCTTCTAACCTAGGCAAGTCGATTTTTCGCGGTAGCTATGTGCATTACCCGCTAATCCTGGTCAGCATGCTAATGGCCTACCGCATCAAGACCGTGTCAATGTCTTGGTTGGCGTTGCTGGTGGTTTTTGCCGAGTTATGGATCGTGGTCGCGCGCTTTATCTTTTCCTATGAACAGACCCTGATGGGTGATCTGGTGCGCTTCTGGTATGCCGGTCTGTTTTTGTTTGCCAGCGCCTATACCCTCAAAGAGGAGGGGCATGTTCGGGTCGATGTAATATTTGCCGGCAAGTCGGTGCAATATAAGGCTTGGGTCAATTCCCTCGGCGTGCTGGTGCTCGGTCTGCCCCTGTGCTGGGTCATCTTGACCCTCGGCATGTGGGATAGCACCAGTATTATCAACAGCCCCTTGGCCAGCTTTGAGATTTCCCAATCCGGCTATGGCTTGTTTATTAAATACCTAATGGCCGGCTTCTTGGTGGTGTTTGCGGTATCAATGATCCTGCAGTTTTGCAGCTATCTGTTAAAAAATGTCGCCATTCTAGTTGGTGAAGTTGAAGTGATCCAAGACCAACACGACGATGTGATGGCTTAAAGGTAGAGGTAACCCATGGAACTGTTGTTTTTAACCATTCTCGTCTGTCTAATGGTCGGCGCATTAATTTCCGGATTTCCGGTCGCCTTCGCATTACCAGGCTCCGCCATCTTGGCGATCTCGCTCGCGGCCTTGTGTGGCTGGCTGTTCGCCGGTGACTCCTCGGCTTACTTTGCCGATGGCGGTCCCACGCAGTGGTTGTCTGCCGGGGTCACGAACTTTCGCAGTCTCTATTGGGAAGTCGAACGCGACACCCTGATCGCCATTCCGCTGTTTATTTTCATGGGCATCATGTTGCAACGCTCGCGCATCGCCGAAGATCTGTTGGTGGCTATGGCGCAATTGTTCGGTCCGGTCCCTGGCGGCCTTGGCATTTCGGTAGTATTGGTGGGCGCGCTGTTGGCGGCCACGACCGGTATCGTTGGCGCCACCGTGGTCGCCATGGGTATGATTTCCTTACCCGCTATGTTGCGCAATAAGTACGATACCTCGCTTGCAACCGGTACTATCTGTGCCTCCGGTACGCTGGGGCAGATTATCCCGCCCTCTATCGTACTGATTATTCTTGCCGACCAACTGTCCTCAGCCGCCGATCAAGCCTCGACCATGCGCGCGACTGAATACCGCGAGATTACCGGCGAGTTCTCCATGCCCTCCCATCTCGATGTGGTCTCAGCCAGTGCCGGCGATATGTTTATGGGCGCGATTATCCCCGGCCTGATGCTGGTTGGTATCTATATCCTGTACATCCTAATTACCGCAATTCTGAAGCCTAACTTGGCACCGCCGGTACCCTATGATGGCGCCTACGATCGCCAGTTTTTGTGGAACGTGCTCAAGGCCTTAGTGCCGCCATTGGCGTTGATTTTTATTGTGCTCGGGTCCATCTTGGGCGGTGTCGCAACTGTTAATCAGGCCGGCGCCATCGGTGCCGTGGGCGCCATCTTGATGGGCGGTTACCGTATTTTTAAAGGCGATCGCCACGTTTATACCCCGGCCTTGCTCGGCGTCCTTGCGGTCATCGGCATCGTCCTGGTGCTCAGTGTCTGGTCGATCAATGTCAAAAACCTCACCAGTCCTGGCGAAGTGTTTGGCTTTATTTTGGCCGTTTGCCTGACCATCGTGCTCTTTGTCTCCATCGGTTGGAGTACTTGGCGCGTGTTTAAAACCGATAACACCCTGAATGAGGTCATGACCGAAACCGTTAAGACCACCAGCATGGTGTTTGTGATCCTGATCGGTGCCGCCATGTTGACCGCTGCTTTCCGTGCCTTTGGCGGTGAAGAGTTGGTCCGCCATGCGCTGACCAGTTTGCCGGGTGGTTTTTGGACCCAGTTCATCGTCGTGATGTTGGTTATTTTCTTGCTTGGCTTCTTTCTCGACTTTATCGAAATCGCCGTTGTGGTCGTGCCACTGGTTGCGCCCATCTTGTTGGCCGCACCGGATGCCAACATATCCGCCGTCTGGTTAGGCGTGATGATTGGCCTGAATATGCAGACCTCCTTCTTGACACCGCCCTTTGGTTTCGCGCTGTTCTATTTACGCGGCGTGGCACCCAAGGTGGTTAAGACACTCGATATCTATAAGGGCGTGGTGCCCTTTATCGGCCTGCAACTGCTGGCGCTATTAATTGTCGGTCTGATCCCGCCCTTAGTGAACTATTTACCGAATCGTATTTACCTCACTTCGGAGAACGCACCGCCGCCGCTTAATCCGAAGTTGCAGCAGTGTCTGGAGCGCAACGTCTTTGCCAATTACCAACGCAACGAAGGCGTTATTCTGGCCGCGATCGATACCATGGCCAGAGTCGATATGTCCGCCTTGCCGGAAGATATGCAAAACGCGTTGGCAACGGCTCTGACCCAAAGCAGCGGAACCTTTGCATTGGTCGATTCAGTGAACCTGGCCAGCGCGGTGATCGATCAGGCCTCGGTAGCCTTCGGTCCATTGCACATTCAGGTTCGGGGTATCGAATCTGATATTCGCAAGCTGCGCACTGAGATTAAAGTTCACGAAGACCTAATCGACGAAGCGCGCTTCGATACCAGCATCTCGGCAGGTGATATCGCCGCAGCGGAAGCGTCGGTGGCGGTGCTCAATGAGGACATTATGCAGTTAAATGCCAATATCCCGCTGTCTTGGGAAGCCGAAAATGCCGCCTATCAAATCCTCTTAAGCGATCTGCAGAAAGCCCAGCGCGCCTATCGCAATCATGTCGATAATGCTTATCGACCGATTCAAGAGGCCATTGATCTGTTAGCCAATCCGGAAAGCTTGGCTACATTGGCGCAAAAAATTGAGCGCATCGATGCTATGGTGATGAACAACGATGCCGATACCGCGATGGATTTGATCAAAGAACTGTCTGCTGAAATTGGCGAGGTCACCGGGGCCGATCAGGTTGGTGTTTTGGTCAATAAAGCCCGCCGTGCCCTCCGAGGCTCTGCGCCGGATCAGGCCAAAGCGCTAGACTTCAAAGATCAGGCGCTCGCGCAGTTGGCCGCCGATCTGGCTTGGATGCGCCAAGCCAATCAGCAGGTTTTCCCTGGTCTGAAAGTACTGGAACAAAACCTGAATGACACCATCGGGGTGCGCTTACAGCCTCGCTTAACCGAAAAGCTGGCCCTTGCGGTCGCGGCCTGTCAATCGGTACACGAGGACGTTTCGTTGAGTTTCTAGCCCACTGGCACATCGCAACCCCACTTCTAGGCTTAGTTTTTAGGCCCGGGAGCGGGGTTTTTTTGTGCTCAGTCGCTGGCCATTACCTGCGCTGCGCTTTATCCGCTACACTGCCGGGCTGAGCGATAAAAAGAGGAGTTAACCTTTGTTGTATATACCGCCGTTACCGGATAATTGGGATTCTTTTGGCAACCGCTTTACCCGCTGGTTGGGTCGAACGCTGTTTGGCGCGCTGGGCTGGTCTTTTGCCGGCGAGCTGCCGAATCAACCCAAGCTGATGTTTGTGGTGGCCCCCCACACCAGCAATTGGGATTTCTTTATTGGCCTGTTTGGCATGCTGGCGATCGGCTTTAAGGGCCGTTGGTTGGGCAAGCATTCGCTCTTTGTCTGGCCGATAAAGGGCCTGATGACCCGTTTGGGTGGCATACCAGTATACCGCCACGCGCCCCGAGGCATGGTTGAGCAGGTTGTCGATCAATATCAACAGCACGCGCGTTTGCATTTGGCCGTCACCCCGGAAGGCACTCGGGCCAAAGTCGGCAAGTTTAAGAATGGTTTCCTGCGCATCGCCATTGGCGCTGCGATACCAATCGCCCCGGTTGGCTTCGATTATCGCGAGAAGAAAATCGTGTTCGGCGAGCTGTTCTACCCGACCGGCGATCTGATCCAGGATGAGCGGACCTGTTATCAATACTTCACCCGCTTTACCGCCAAATACCCGCAGAACTATTAGCGCTATGCTGAAGCAGATTCCGACCCATCTGATTACCGGTTTTTTAGGTGCTGGCAAGACCACCCTGCTACAACATTGGTTGGCCCAAAAGCCCGCGCATGAGCGCTGGGCCATATTGGTCAATGAGTTTGGTGCTATCGGTTTGGATGCTGCGCTGCTTAGCAGTGCCACTGAGCAGTCCGATACCAAAACCGATGATGTGTTTATCCAAGAGGTCGCTGGTGGTTGTCTCTGCTGTGCTGCCGGCGTGCCGCTGACCGTTGCCCTGAATCGCTTACTCAAGCGCGCGCAACCGGATCGTTTCTTTATCGAGCCGACCGGACTGGGACATCCCAAGGCGGTGTTGGCGGTGTTAACGGGACCTTTGTATCAGGGGGTGCTGGACGTGCAACAGACCGTGACCCTAGTCGATGCCCGCCTGATCAAAGATTCACGCTATAGCGAGCACCCAACCTTTCGCCAGCAATTGGCGATTGCGGACCGAGTTGTGGCCAGCAAGGCAGACCAATATCAGGGCACAGAATTTGCGGATTTGACGGCGTTTTTGAGCGCCAATTTTCCCAAATTGGCCGCGCCGATGCGTTCTAGTGCAGAACAGCCGGTCAGCTTGGCGCAGCTACTGGCGGACGGAACCGACGCGCCAGTCGTCGCACATTCAGCGCCGGCGCTAACCATTGCTCAACCCCGGATAAATCTGCCCTTGGGCCCAGCCCCAGGTGACTGGGTTTGTTTGCAAAATAGCAGCGCGGGCCATTACAGCATCGGTTGGCAATTTTTGCCGACTGATCGGTTTGACCCATCGGCTCTGATTGCGCTGATTGATGAGGTGCGCCCAATTCGTGTTAAGGCCTGGATCAATACCGCAGTGGGCTCCTTGCAGATCAATCGGACCCTCGGCGCCGAAACCGAAACCGAAACTGAATCAGAGGCGCCCGGCCAATCAGTCAATCGACTGGAACTGATCCTTGACCGAGCACTTGACGCAGCCCCGCTCACCACCCGGTTACGAGCTTGCTTGCTTAGCTAGCTCACTGTAACGGGCCCTAGCTCAGCCGATATAAGATCACTCGAACGCACGCTTTACAGCATTGCGACAACTAACTCGGTTGATTCGTCGCCCGTGCCCTAAACTGCTATTTCCTCTTGCTTGCAGCGCCTATAGGCCTATATTCCAGCTCCGAAACTGTGATTTATCAATGGGATGCGATCGACCGTTTGCATTGGTGCCGATCGATTCCAACAGAAGGAAGCCATCCATCGTGCCTGTCCCTGGACCCCTGAACCGAGCTGGCAAGGCGCAATTGCGCAAGAGCCTAACCCTATCCCAACGGGAGAGTTTTGCCTCGGCCTTAATGACCGGCAGTTTTGACCAATACGTCAACGCCTTCGCGGTATTTTTAGGGGCTACCTCGGTTCAGATCGGTTGGCTCACCGCCTTGCCGCAGCTGCTCGGTGGGCTGTTCCAGTTGATTGCGGTTTGGTTCGGTCAATGGGTGCATCGCCATCGACTGATCTTTATCAGCGCCGCGGTGCAGTCTATGGCCTTGGTGTTGGTGGCGCTGTTGGCGATCCCGAATCTGTTCGATAAACCCATTAGCACGCTGTTGTTGGCGTTGGCGGTTTACCATACCTGTGCCAACCTGATTCTGCCGCATTGGCGCGCCTGGATGGGGCAGCTGGTGCCCGATGCGATGCGTGGTCGGTTCTTCGGCCGGCGCAGTCGTATTGCCATGCTGACCTCTTTCTTGGCGTTCTTGGGCGGTGGCCTGCTGCTCACCGGCAGCCAGTCGCTGGGCCTAACCTGGCTGGGTTTTAGCGCGCTCTTTAGTGTGGCCGCCTTTGGCCGTGGCGCCTCAACTGTGCTGCTCGCCAAGATGCACGACAGCCATGAGCAGCCGACCCTGGGGGAGCGGCACAGCTTGGCGCAATCGTTACGCCATCTCTACCAATTGTGGGACGACCGTGAGTTTCGCCGCTTCAGTCTGTTTATGGCCGGTATGCAGTGTTTTGTGGCGCTGTCGGGGCCGTTTTTTGCCATTTATATGCTGCGCGACCTGCAGTTCACCTATACCCAGTTTACCCTCAGTACCGGCAGTTCGATTCTGGTGCAATTTTTGATGCTGCCTTTTTGGGGCAAGGTGTGTGATCGCAAGGGTAATCGTTATGTTATGGCGATCTGCGCCAGCATTATTCCGGCCCTGCCGGTGTTGTGGCTGTTTTCCGATAACTATCTGTATTTGATTTCAGTGCAGGCGATGGGTGGTTTGGCCTGGAGCGGTTTTACTCTAGCCAGTTCGAACTACCTCTACGATCAGAAACCGCGTCACCTGCATTTTGCCAGCTATTCGGCGTTGCACTCCTCGGTGGGTGCCCTGGCGGTCTGTCTCGGTGCCTTGGCTGGCGGCTATATTATTCACTGGTTACCGGCGGATTTTTCGTTGGCGGGAATACGGGTACATATTGAACGGCCGATCGCGGTGATCTTTATTCTGTCATCGTTGATGCGG
>Ga0209193_1000468_pt1 | contig 27288 bp, 27 predicted proteins | sample COGITO_mtgs_1003_FD_185515 | JGI IMG/M metagenome (GOLD analysis project Ga0209193, IMG submission 185515) | Pelagic marine microbial communities from North Sea - COGITO_mtgs_100330 (SPAdes) (version 2) | ecosystem: Environmental > Aquatic > Marine > Epipelagic ...
ATATAGTTTTTGATATTCCGGGAGTGGTCAGGTATTTATTTGATCAAGGAAAGCGCGCAGTGGTTTCTAATGCCGAGGTTATTGCTATGCAATGCTATCAAAACAATACATTACAGATTAATGAGAATGAGCTTAAAATAGGTGATACCATAATGGTACCCCTGTTAGAGCAAGATGCTATTTTACTTTCCCAAAAAGGGAAAAATTGTATAGCACAGTTAAAAAAACTATGTGCCATAGTTTCGTTTCATTTGAGTTAATCAATTGAAACTTTTTATTATAAAAAATATCCATTACTGTGAGTAGTGACGGCGAAGCCGTTTAAAAAGTTTAATTTATGGCAAAAAATAAGTAAATATGTCTGTAAATTTTTACAAGAAAATAGAACAAGAACTTCAAAATTTAGGGTTTACCATAATTGATGCTGATTTGCAAAGACCTTGGGGTGCCTTTTATTATATTGATGAAAATCAAGCTCAAGATTTTTCAAACCATTTTTTTAATGGAATAGACATCAATACGCTTAAAATTGATGGAAAGTTGAGCCCAAAAATTTTAATGGTAAAACCTCAGGTGAAGTTATCATGGCAGTATCACAACAGACGTGCTGAAATTTGGCAGGTATATCAAGGTAAGGTAGGCGTGGTTCAAAGTGAAACAGACATTGAAACTGAAATGAACGTGTATGCTATTGGGAGTCAATTGAAACTTAATCAAGGAGTGAGACATCGTCTTGTTGGTTTGGATGATTATGCCGTAGTAGCTGAAATTTGGCAACATACAGATAAAGTCCCATCTGATGAAGAGGATATTATCAGAGTACAAGATGATTTTGGGAGATAAAATAATTAAAATCAACAGATTTAAAAATCATTAGTTTTTATAAATCATAAGAAATGAATATTACAGTTATAGGTTCTGGATATGTTGGGCTTGTCTCAGGAGCCTGTTTTGCAGAAATGGGAAACAGTGTTACTTGTGTAGACATAGACCCTGTTAAGATTGAAAAATTAAATCAAGGAATCCTTCCTATTTTTGAGCCTGGTTTAGATACCATGGTTTTAAAAAATGTAAAAATTAAGAACTTGTTTTTTACAACAGAGTTACACGAAGCATTACAGAATTCTGAAATCGCTTTTATAGCTGTTGGAACTCCTATGGGAGATGACGGTTCTGCGGATTTACAATACGTGCTAGCCGTAGCAAAATCTATTGGACAATTGATGGAAAATAGATTGATTGTGGTAGATAAATCTACTGTACCTATCGGAACTGCAGATCAAGTAAAAGTGACCATTCAAAACGAACTGGATAAACGAAATTCTGACTTAGAGTTTGATGTGGTTTCGAATCCTGAGTTTTTAAAAGAGGGTGCAGCGATTGATGATTTTATGAAACCAGACAGGGTAGTTATTGGAGCAGATTCTGAGATTGCTTTTAAGAAAATGAGGGAAATCTATAGTCCTTTTTTTAGATCTCATGACCGATTTATTACTATGGACATTCGATCTGCAGAAATGACAAAGTATGCAGCCAATGCCATGCTAGCTACAAAAATATCTTTTATGAACGAAATTGCCAATATTTGTGAAAAGGTAGGTGCTGACGCCAATCAGGTTCGTATTGGGATTGGTTCAGATCAGCGTATAGGATATAGTTTTATATATCCTGGTGCAGGCTATGGAGGATCTTGTTTTCCAAAAGATGTAAAAGCACTTACAAAAATAGCCAAAGAACACGATTATCATGCAAAGTTAATAACTTCAGTTGAAGAGGTAAATGATGCGCAGAAATTAGTCATTGCACAGAAAATTATAACTCGTTTTGGAGAAGACCTAACAGGATTTACTTTTGGTATTTGGGGGCTAGCCTTCAAGCCAGGAACTGATGACATGCGAGAAGCACCAGCAATCTATGTAATTAAGGAATTGGTAAGTAGAGGAGCTAAAATTAAAGCATACGATCCAAAGGCGATTGATGAAGCTAAAGAGCATTATTTAAAAGGGGTTGAAAATATAACTTATGTAGATTCGAAATATGAGGTTTTAAAAGATTCAGATGCACTAGTGCTACTTACTGAATGGAAAGAGTTTCGTTCTCCAGACTTTGAAGTGATAAAATCGAAATTAAAAACACCAATTATTTTTGATGGGCGTAATCAGTACAATACATTTAACGTACAAGAAAAAGGATTTGAATACTATCAAATAGGAAAAAAATAGATGAAAATATTAGTTACTGGTGCCGCTGGATTTATTGGATTTCATACGTGTTTAAAGTTAGTGAGTCAAGGTCATGAAGTTTATGGTATTGATAACATTAACGATTACTATGATCCTAAACTAAAGTTTGATCGATTAAATGCATTGGGGTTTAACGAAGTTGAATCAAAACTCTTTAAAAATGAAGTCAAAAGTGCTAAATTTAATTCTTTACGATTTTCTAGAATTGATCTAGTTGATCATGAAAGTATTGATAATTTATTTAAACAAGAGCAGTTTGAAGTAGTTTGTAATCTAGCAGCTCAAGCGGGTGTTCGATATTCTATAGAAAATCCAAAAGCATATATTGATAGTAATATCTCAGGGTTTTTAAATATTCTTGAAGGATGTAGAAACCACAAAGTAAAACATTTGGTGTACGCTAGTAGTTCTAGTGTTTATGGAGAAAATAAAAAGGTGCCTTTTGAAACTACAGATAATGTAGACCACCCAATTAGTCTATATGCAGCAACAAAAAAGAGCAACGAATTAATGGCCCATACCTATGGACATTTGTATGAATTTAAAACTACGGGTTTACGTTTTTTTACAGTCTATGGTCCTTGGGGAAGACCTGATATGGCTTATTATTTATTTGCAGAAGCGATTTCAAACGATCAACCCATTAAAGTATTTAATAACGGTGAGATGGAGCGTGATTTTACATACATAGATGATATTGTAAATGGTGTGACTAAGATCATAGAAAAAAATATTGACTCAAGAGAACATCATAAAATATACAATATTGGAAATAATAAAACTGAAAGCTTAGAAGATTTTATTACAACTATTGAACAAGCAATAGGTAAGGAGGCGATTAAAGAAATGTATCCAATGCAACAAGGAGATGTTCTTAAAACATTTGCTAATGTAGATGAATTAATCAAAGATTATGTGTATTGCCCCAGTACAGATATTAATGACGGAATTAAAAAATTTATAAATTGGTTCAATACATATAACAAACAGAAAAGTTAGAAGAATTAGATCAATTTAATATTTTCAAAATATAATTATTTTACTAAGATAAAAATGAATAAAAATAAAATTGCAATAATAACAGGAGTAACAGGGCAAGACGGTTCATATTTAACTGAACTTTTGTTAAGTAAAGGCTATATCGTCTATGGACTAAAAAGAAGATCATCTTCATTTAATACATCTAGAATAGATCATGTTTTATCAAATCCTAAATATAAAAATAAGTTTTTTTATGCTTATTTTGATTTAACAGACTCTCTAAGTATTTTAAATTTGGTATCTAAAATACAACCAGACGAAATATACAATTTAGCCGCAATGTCTCATGTTCGAGTTAGTTTTGACATGCCCGAGTATACTGCAAATGCTGATGGAATTGGAACATTAAGGATATTAGAAGCGATAAAAAGTCTAAAATTACAAAATAAAACAAAATTTTATCAAGCGTCAACATCTGAGTTATACGGTTTAATCCAAGAGGTACCTCAAAGAGAAACTACTCCATTTTATCCAAGATCACCTTATGGTGTTGCAAAACTTTATTCTTATTGGATTGTTAAAAATTATAGAGAAGCATATGGATTATTTGCTTCAAATGGAATCTTATTTAATCATGAATCTTATAGAAGAGGTGAGACTTTTGTGACTCGAAAAATAACTAGAGGTATTTCACAATTAGTTAATGGGAATAGACAAGTTATTGAATTAGGAAATCTGAACGCTAGCAGAGATTGGGGGCATGCTGCTGATTATGTTTATGCAATGTATTTGATGTTGCAATCTGATAAACCAGATGATTTTGTTATTTCAACAGGAAAAGAAACAACAATAAGAGATTTTATAATTAAATCACTTAAATTAGTTGGTTGTGAGGTAGAGTTTAAAGGCAATGGATTAGATGAAATCGGTGTGATTTCTGCTTTATACCCCTCGCCAATCTTAGATGAGTACAAATTAACATCAAAACTAAAAGTGGGTCAGACTATTATAAAAATAAACCCTCACTTTTTTAGACCTACTGAAGTTGAAAGATTAGTAGGAGATTCTTCAAAAGCTTACAACGAAATTGGTTGGAAAGCGAAGACAACCATAGATGAGATGATTGAAGAAATGATACGTTATGACATTATTCAAGAATCAAAAAATAAAATATTAGTTGATAAAGGATATAAAGCATTTAATTCAATAGAAGATGTTCTCTAAAAAATCAAAAATAACTAAAATAAATGAAGTTAAGGATGCGTTAATAATTGAACCTTCCAACTTTGAAGATCATCGCGGATCAATAAGAACTATTTTTGATTCAACTTTAATAAATGATTTAAATTTAAAATCCTTTAATCATACAAAATTGACTTATTCAAACAATAATGTCTTTAGAGGATTTCATGGGGATACTAAAAGTTGGAAATTAATTAAGTGTGTTCAAGGTAATATTGATCAGTACATTTTTGATTTTAGGATAGAATCAGAAACGTACGGGAATTTATTTAAAATAAAAATGTCTCATAATGAAGAATCGATGGTTTTAATCCCACCCGGATGCTTAAATGGGTTTCATACACTTTCAGATTCGTCCATATATTTATACAATTTATCCTATGAGGGCGATTATATTGACTCGGCTGACCAAATTACCTTATCATGGGATGACCCAAGAATTAACTTAAAGTTAAAAGATCCTGTAGTACAAGAAAAGGATAGACATTCAAATAATTAAGAAAATGAACAAAAATAAAAAAGACCTTGCAATTAATGGAGGAAACCCAGTTTCTGAAGAGCCCATACTAATACATCTACCTTGTCTAGAGGAAGATGATCTAAAAAATGTAGTAGACGTAGTTAAAACCACTTTTATTTCGGGGGATGGTCCAGAATGTCGGCAATTTGAAAAAGAACTTGCTGAATATTTAGGTGTTAAACATGCTCTTTTTGTTAATTCTGCGACTTCAGCATTAGAGTTGGCATTTAGGGTCAAGGGTTTTAAGCCAGGTTCAGAAGTGATTGTACCAAACTTCACATATACATCTACTGCTCTGGGAGCTTTATATAATAATTTAAAAATTAAATTAGTCGATGTATACCCCGATAATGGGAGTATTGATGTAAGTAAAATTGAAGCAGCTATTAATGAGAATACAGTTGCAATTGTACCAGTTGATTATGGAGGAGTACCTGCTGATATGAATAAAATAAATAGTATTGCTAAAAAGCATAATTTATACGTAGTTCACGATACAGCACAATCCATTGGCTCCGAATATTTCAGTAAAAAAGTAGGGGGTATGGCTGATGTTTCTACCTTTAGTTTTCATGGCACAAAAAATTTAACAACAGGAGAAGGAGGAGCTTTCGTAACTAATGATGATAAAATTGCAGCACGAGTTAAAATTTTAAGAGAAAAAGGTACAGACAAATACTCATTTTTAACTGATAATTTAACAAAGGGTTATTATGAATATGTAGATATTGGAATGTCATATGTACAATCCAACATTAATGGAGCAATGGGAATTTCTCAATTAAGGAAATTGGATAGAATGAACAATAAAAGAAGAGAAATTGCAGAAAAATATAAAAGAGAATTTTATGGAATTGATGGCTTAGAATTTATGAGATTAACAGAAGGTGCAAATCATAATTGGCATTTATTTGGAATATTAGTCCCTAAAGAGTACAAGTATTGGATTTTAGACGCATTAAGAGCTGAAGGTGTTATGTCTAATGTCCATTATACTCCACTTCACCGAAATAAGTACTATAGCCATCTCGGTAATGATGAAAATATGCCTGGTTCTATGGAGTTTTTCTCGAGATTACTAAGGCTACCTATTTATCCATCATTAACTGATAATCAAGTTGAATCTATAATTAGAGCGATTAAAAAAATATTTTTGCATTGATCACTATTTATTTTAATCAACATAATTTTTTGAATTAATGAAAAAAAGTATCTTAATCTTTGGGGGTGGAATAAATCAAATCGAGTTGATTAGAGAAGCTCGTAAGTTAGAAGTTAATTCTATTGTTATTGATCCCTCTGATTGCGCCGCAGGTAAAGATGAAGCTGATATTTTCTATCAAGTTGAAGGCAGTGATTATAAGAGTACAAAGCAAATTGCTCTAAAGCATAATGTTAAGGGTATTGTAACCGGGCAAATGGAGAAACCATTGCCCATAATGGCAAAATTGGCTCAAGAGTTAGGTTTTATTTTTAACACGCCAAAAGTTATAGAGCGCTCATTAAATAAAACACTTATGAAGGCCGCTTTTATAGAAAATGGAATTCAATGTGCGAAAGGTGTTTCGTTTTCTGAAAATGAAGAAATTACTCAAGTTAAGCTAAAGAATCTAAATTTTCCTATGATCGTTAAACCTACCGATTCTTTTTCTAGTCGAGGTGTTCAAAAAGTTGAAAATTTCAATGAAATATTAAAAATTGAAGAACATTCCCGATCTTACTCTTCTAATGCTGAATTATTAATCGAAGAGTTTCTCGAAGGAAGGGAATTTAGTGTTGAGTGTATAACGTTTAAAGGTATAACAACAATTGTTCAAATTACTGAAAAATTTATAACTCCTCCTCCAAATAGAGTTGAAACGGCACATCTTCAGCCTGCTAGAATTTCAGACATAGAAAAATCATTGATAGAGAAATTAGTTATTAAAGCAATAAATGCAATTGAAATTAATAACTCGGCTTCGCATGCAGAGGTAATGTTAACATCCAATGGTCCATTTATTATCGAAATTGGCGCACGACTTGGTGGAGATTTTATATCTTCATATCTCACTAAAGCTTCAACTGGGATTAGTATGGATAGAGTTGCTATTCAAGTAGCTCTAGGTGTTAAACCAAATATACAAAAAAAGTATTCTCATTTTTCAATGATAAAATATATAAAACTTAAAGAAAATAGAATAGTAAATCAAATACACCCGATTGATGAATTAAAAGACACTAAAGGGTATGTTTTTTCATATTTTTTTATCAAAAAAAATGACAAAATACAGAAAATAACACACAGTGGACAAAGACCTGCATGTATATTAATGAAGTCTGAAAACTTGGAAAGCCTTTTTGACTTAATGGAACAAACGACTAATTATATTAAAAATAAAATTATTTTATCATGACATTTAAAGGAGAAAAAGTCTTATTAAGACCCTTGAAAGAAACTGACTTTGAAAAATACTATCAATGGCATTTGGATGATATAATCAGATTTCAGGTAGGTATGCATCCATTTGTTGTAAGTGAAAGAAATGAGCGGGAATGGTTTGAAAACGCGATTAAAGATATGAGTAATAAACGAGTTATATTTTCTATAGTGTTTACGGAAACAGATGAATTAATTGGGTATTTTCAGTTGAATGATATCAATTTTATAAATAATAATGCATCCCTTGGTATTGTCATTGGAGAAAAAACTTTTCAAGGTAAGGGGTTAGGTAAAGAAATTATAAAAATAGGAACAGATTATGGTTTTAATAATTTAGGATTAGATAAAATTTCTTTAGATGTTGTTAGTAGTAATGAAAGGGCAATTAATTTATATATAAAATTGGGATTTGTTATAGAGGGTAATTTTATAAACCACTTTTTTTTTAATGGTAAATATCATGATATTGTAAGAATGGCACTATTTAATATAATTCAAATTGGAAAAAATTAATATGCTTTTATTACTGGGAATTCGTACACCACTTTTTTCTTCTTTAAAATGAAAAATAAAGTTATAAAATCGGCAATATGGAGTCTAATTGATACATTTGGGGGTTTTTTAATTAAATTTATTTTTGCAATTTGGATTACTCGTTTATTGACACCGTATGATTATGGGTTAATAGCTTATATGACTATTTTTCTAAGCATAGGTACTTGGATTTCAGAAGGAGGTTTTGGAACAGCATTAATACAAATGAAAAAGCCTACTGATATAGATTTTTCAACAAGTTACTTTTTTAATGTTGCCATAAGTTTATTATTTTTCTTTATATATCTATATATTGCTCCTTTTGTAGCGATTTTTTTTAATGAACCAGAATTAAAATTAATAATGCAAATTATTAGTATTAATCTTCTACTTAATTCACTCCATTACATTCACCTTATAAAATTAATTAAAGCTTTAAGATTTAGAGAACAGTCAATTATAAATTTATTATCAGCTTTTATTAGTGGATTTTTAGGTTTAATAATAGCTTATCGAGGTTTTGGATATTGGGCATTGGTCATTCAGTTAATTTCTAATTCATTGTTCAGATTAATTGGTTATTGGATTGTTGCTAAATGGGCACCAGTAATGGTTTTCAGTATTCACTCTTTTAAAGAACAATTCTATTTTGGATACAAGGTTTTTATTAAAGGGATTTTAGATAGTATATTTAAAGAGAGCATAACAATTATGATTGGGAAATTGCATCAGACTTCGGCTCTTGGAAATTTTTCTCGAGGACAAAAATTTTACGATTTATTTATTGTGCAAACCGGGATTGCTTTTAATAAAGTATTATACCCTAGTATGGCAGAATTAGTAGACAAACCAGAAAGACAAAAAGATGTTTATATAAAAACATATAATTTACTCTTTTTTTTAATGGCCCCAATTAGTTTGTTTCTCTTTCTTTTATCGGAACCAATTGTTGTAGTCCTTTTAACTGAAAAATGGATATTAGCAGCTGAATATTTTAAATTATTTAGCATTGTTGGGTTTATTTATTTGTTGTTATATTATAATTCTACAACAATATTATCATCAAATAATCCAACGATTTATTTGAATTTAGACTTAATACAAAAAGTATTAATTGTAGTTTCATTATTAGTAACTTATGATAAAGGGATTAATAATATAATCATTGGCTGGGTAGTTGTCAATTATATATTTTATTTTATTTATGAATTTCTAATGCTAAGGATGTATTTTTTTGAAAAGATTAAATATAAAAAAATATTTGAAGTATTAATATGTTTAGTACCACAACTAGTGGTTTATCATGTGACAATATTAATTTTCCATGAGAATATTTGGATATTAGTTATGAATTCAATGATTCAGCCACTTGCATATATACTTACTTTTCGAGTTTTAAAATTATCTATGTATGATGATTTTAGAAAGGTAATAAGACCTCTTTTACCATTAAAAATTAAATGGTTATTTTAAAATAAATTTTATTAAAATATTATGAATGCACTTCTTTTAATACCTAAAAAATATTCTATAGCAAATATGTTAAAACGTGGTTTTAAGGATAATGGTTGGACTGCAAAGTCAATTGATTTTAGAGACATTGTAAATAATAGACGAAATTTTTTTTATGATAAAACAGCTGGCCTACCTAATAAAATTAATAAGAAATGGAAGGAAAATTATATTAGGAAAATAAATAAAGAATATATCACAATATTTAAAAAGGAAAATCCGGATATAGTTTTTATTTACAATAATCAATTTATTCTTCCTGAAACATTAAGGTTAATGAAGAAAAAAAGTAAGATAGTTTTTTTTCTTGGAGACAATCCATTATTTACAGATACTTTCAAATTTAATCTAGACATCTTAAAATACTCTAACTATACCATTTGCCCTGATAGCTATTGGAAAGAGCAATTAAGTAGAATAGGTATAGAAAATATTATTATTGATTATATTGGTTATGATGATGAAATATTTTTTAGCACAGTTGATATCCCAATAAAAATCAGAAATAAATATAACTCTGATGCTTTATTTATAGGAGAACCCCATAAAGGAGCATCAGCATTTAAAAGAGCAAGTTTTTATAATTCGATAAATATTGAAAATTTCAAACTATTTGGTCAAAAAGGATGGTTTGGAATTTTGAATACTTTTCCTTTGTTAAAAACTAAATTCAACTTATTAGAAAAACGAGTTTCAGATATTGAATTAAACTATGCTATGAATTGCACTAAAATATTTCCTATAGAACAAAATAGATCTATTATTAATGGTATCCATTTAAGGGTTTTTGAAAGTATTGGTGCTGGAACATTGCCAATAGTGGAGTGGAGAAAAGATTTAGACACTTTATTCGGCAAGCTAATTCCGACCGTTAAAAATTACGATGAACTTAATCACAAGATTATTTATTTCATACAAAATGAAAGTGAAAGAAAAAATACAATTACTCAGCTAAGACACATTATTAAAACTAATTATAATCCCCAAAAACTGGTAGAAAGAATTATTTTGTTTGATAAATAATACTTTAAATTAAAAAATGAAAAAACAAACTCCTTTTATAATTACAATAGACACAGAGGGCGACAATTTATGGTCAAAACCAAATGTAATAAGTACAGAAAATTCGAAATACCTTCCTCGATTTCAAAAATTATGTGAAAAATTTGGATTAAAACCAGTTTACTTAACTAACTGGGAAATGGCTAATTGCGAATTTTTCAAGGAATTCGCTAGAGATGTTATAAGAAGAAACACTGGTGAAATCGGTATGCATTTACATGCATGGAACTCACCACCTCACTATGAATTGAAAAAAGACAATTTTGATTACCAATCATTTCTTATTGAATATCCAGAAAATATAATGAGAAAGAAAATTGAAATTATGACCAGAAAACTTGAAGAAACCTTCCAAGTCTCTATGTTAAGCCATAGATCGGGTAGATGGGCAATAAACAATACATATTTAAAAATATTGAAAGAATTTGGGTATAAAATTGATTGTTCTATTACACCTTTAGAAAATTGGGGACTAAACAATGAGCAATATTCTAATAATAATATTGATTATTCTAATTCGATTAAAACTTCTTATTTTGTTGATGAGGATATTTTAGTTGAAGGAGAATCTGATTTTTTAGAAGTTCCTGTATCTATAATCAAGAACACAAAAAATAATATACTACGAAAATATATTAATAGAAATAGATTTACTAGAAGGATATATAATCATTATAGTCCAGAAATACTTTGGTTAAGACCGAATGGTAAAAACTTGAATAATTTGATTCAGGTTTGTGATTACATCATTAATAACAATTCAAAATATGCAGAATTCATTCTTCATTCTTCAGAGTTAATGCCAGGCGGAAGTCCAAATTTTAAAGATGAGAAATCTATAGAAAAACTTTATGAAGATTTAGAAAAACTTTTTGAATACAGTAAAAATTTTTTTTATGGACAAACATTAAGTGAATTTTATAATAATTATAATTTATGAGTCTAGTAGTATTGACACAACATGCAAAAAAAGAGCTTAAAGGAGCCTTATATTTAAGACATTTATTATTTGATAAAGATACTAAAACACCGGATTTTGTTGTTATAGGTAAAAAAGAATTCCCATCTATTAAGAGGAGAATTAGGAATCCACAAAACAAAAGAAAACCAATACATTTAATTACCCAAGTATTACTAGGATTGAGATATAGATCATCTGTTAAAGAAAATATTTTATGTTTTATTGATAAATATTTATTTCTTGTGACAGATTTTGTTTTGAAATTTAATATAAATTACAGATACAAAAAAAGTGTTGATGAATTAAAATTTCGTCGATTTTTCCGTTTAAATGAAATTATAGTAGAATATAAAAAAAGAGATATTCCAGTATACATAGTTAATGGATTGAATTCCATAGAAAATAAAAAATTATTAGAAAAAAAAAACATAGATATTATAGTACTTGCCGGTACACCTATAATAAAAGACTATATTTTAAAATTAGCAAATAAGTATGTTATTAATACTCACTCCAGTTTATTGCCAATGTATAGAGGTATTGATGCGGAATTTTGGGCACTAGATTCAAATGATGTTAACAATATTGGTCATACGGTACATTTAGTTAATACTAATGTTGATGACGGTGACATTATTAAACAAGAAAAAATATCATGTTATGAATCAGATAATCATTACTCGTTGAGGTATAAAAATATTATTGTTGGAGCAAAAACTACTGCAAAAGTTATTATGAAATTATTAGATGATGAGAAACTAAATTTTAAATTAAATGAGAAAATCAAAGGCAATTATTATTCCTCTCCAAATAGAAATGAAATAAAGAAACTAATGAAAAAATTAAATGGCAAATGAAAAAGATAATTGTTTTAGGATTACAAGGGAGCACATCTTTAGGTGTAATTCGTAGTTTGGGAAAAAAATATTTCACTATTGGTATTGACCTTAAAAATAATAAGAAAAAGGAGTTAGCCTATTATTCTATGTATTTAAATCAATTCTTTATGATTGAAGATAATTTCGATGTGCTTTATGAGTTTCTGATTACAAAATTTAAGGATGATTCAGAAGTTATTATAATCCCGACAGAAGATCGTTACTTGGACTTTTTTAATCTTTTTAATGAGAAATTGTCGTTAAAAGGGTTTAAGTTTCCTAACAGTAAAAGCTATACATATTCTGAGTTAGTAAACAAGGAGAATATTTTAAATATAGTCAAAGAAATAGGTGTAGAAATCCCCAAGAAAATAGAGTGGAATAAAGATGAAATTATGCATGAATACTTTCCTCTAATATTAAAACCTATTAAAAGCACTGGTTATAGCAAAGATGATTTTGTTATATTTAATTCCAATACTGATTTAGAAAAATATGGTAAAATTCCACATGATTTTTATTTAGAGGAGTTTATTGAAGGAGATACAACAAACATGTTTGAGGTTTTCGCGTATAGTGATTCAACTAAGATATCTGTTCCTTGCGTAATAAATAAAATTAGGCAATTCCCACCCATTATTGGAAGCAGTTCTTATATCAAAACAGTTTCTAATGACACCTTAAGTAATATAACTAGATTGATACTAAAAGAATTAAGATTTAATGGTATTGTTGATGTTGAATTTAAATATTGTAAAAAAAGAGCGAAATATTTTTTTATTGAAGTAAACCTTAGGCCTGGAGCACCAGTAATCCTATCCAAGATATCAGGAGTTAATATTATTGAAAATTGGTTGGAAAACGAATACGATTATGATTTAAAGTGCAAACCCAACTATACATGGAATAATGACATGTGTGATTATAAAAACATGTCAACATCTAGGAGGTTTATGATAAGTGTATTGGCAGATATCTTTAGATCTGATTCTTATGCCGTTTTCTATTTTAGAGACCCTAAACCATTTATGGTTTTCTTAAAAGAAAAAATTATTAATGTATTTAATGCCATTAGGGTAGTGTAGAGTTTATATTTTTAGTTTTAAATAGCATTTTTGTATTTAATATACCTAATAAAACCATATAAAATGATAGCTAAACCGTTAATAAAAAAACAAATATAAAATTTATGGGATTTTTAAGTATTTTTTTGTTTTTCATAGGCTTTTTTTCGTTCCTTAAAAAACAAAAACATATTACTCTTGTTGTTATTATCCTCCTTTCTACATCATATTTTAATTTTGCTGTTAATTACTTTTTATTGGGACCCATATCTTTACAGCATGGGGATCTAGCGTTGCTGTTAATCTTTATTTTAATACTAGTAAGAAATAAACAATCTGACAAACAATTAAAGGGAATAAAAAAAGCCTTGAACTTATTTTTTATTTTCTTGATAATTAGTATTTCTTATGATTTTTTAGTCCGTGGAACTTCCCTATTACAAATTTTTAGAACGACTCGGGAAATAGGTTACCTCATGTTTTTCTTTTTGATCAACTCTTTCAGTTGGCGTGATTATCAACGATTATATCATTTTTTAGTTGTAATAACAACATTTCATGCTATTTTGTATATCTCTCAATATGTTTTTAACTATTCGTATACACCTTATGCTGATAGTCTCCGAGTTTCAATTACAAATGAGTTAGGCGGATCAAGATATACTAATGGCCCTTACTATATCATTCCGATTTTTGTAATTCTTGTGTTTTTATATTCTAAACAGAAAAAAAAATATGGCTTGCAATTGATTATGTTTTTCATTTCAATTTTACTTGCACAGAGTAGAGGAAATATAACTTCAGCTATTTTCATTATATTTTTGTATTTTTATATAGAAAATAAAATAAGCATAGGGACTTTACTACTAACGCCTTTTTTTGCTTTTTTAGGTTATAATTTAATATTATATATTTTCCCTGTAATAACTGTACGTTTTTCTTCTTTAACTAGTGATTTTAGTCTAATCAATTCAATTGATTATAATAACCTTGAAACACTTCGGCATAAAGGATCTTTACTTTTTCGATATGGATTGAGTTATGAACGATTTATGTATGTCATAAATGACCCCATTAAAATATTGCTTGGTGTTGGTTTTGTCCCTGACATAGATATATTAGAGCCTATATTTTCTCTAGGAACTCATTCTCCTTTATTGCCAACAGGATTTGAACAATTTAATACTGCAGATGTTTTTTTTCCAAACATAATTACTAGATTTGGGATACTTGGAAGCATATTATTTATTAATATCATAATTAAATTAATGAATTTCGGTTTTAAAAACAAGAAATTATTTTGGGGTAAAATATTATTTACATATATAATTTCATTATTAATTATATCCTTTTCAAGTAATACATTTTATAATGAGCAAATATTTTTAATGATTTTTATTTTTGCGGCTAGTATTTTGTTTGAAAAACATCAAATTTCACAATAATTATGAAAATATTACATGTCTTATGGGGTTTAGAAAATGGTGGGATAGAAACAATGCTTGTTAACGTTGTAAATGAGCAAGTTTTATGTGGAGACAGAGTATTCATAATTATAATAAATAACCTTGTAAATAAAGACCTATTAAATAAAATTAATCCTAAGGTTAAAATATTTCAAATAGGCAGAAATGTGGGAAATAAAAAGATTTGGCCAATATTTAAAATAAATTTTATCTTACTAGTTATTTATCCTCAAATTATTCATTTTCATTTTTTAAATATTGCAAAAATATTTTTTAAATATCCAAAAATTAAATTTATTACAACAATTCATAATCCTCGTTTTACTGATAGATATTTTAGAAAAACTGATGTATTTATTGCAATTTCAAATTCTGTATCTCACTCAGTTAAAGAAATTAACAATAAAATATCCCCTATAATATGTTATAATGCCATAGATTTTAAACTATTAAATAAAAAAGATATTTATAGGCCAATTAAAAACCTTGTGTGTGTAGGACGATTAATTGATACAATTAAAGGTCAGTCAGTAATTATTGAGGCTATTAGAATTCTCAAGTTTGATTATAATATAAATATTTCAATTTCTTTTATAGGTGAAGGTCCAAGCAAAAACCATCTACAAAATCTGACAAAGAAATTAAAATTAGAAAATAATATAAATTTTCTAGGAAATAAATCTAATGATTGGGTAATGGAAAATTTACAAAGCTATGATTTGTTTATTCAAGCTTCAAAATATGAGGGATTTGGTTTAACTGCTCTTGAGGCAATAGGTGCTAGGCTACCTTTAATTCTCTCTAACGTGGATGGACACTTAGAATTAAGTGAAAATGGTAAATATGCGACCTTATTTAAATGTAATGATCCAAAAGATTTAGCTGATAAAATCGTCGAATTATCAAATAAATTTGAAACATTAGAAAATAAATCAATTAAATCATTTGATTTCGCTATTAATAAGTTTTCAATTAAAAAACAAGTTGATTGCTTAAATGAGATATATAAATTGTAGTTAAAGAAAATCATTTTATGAAAATATTAATAATTCACTTTAAGTTTTATAATGAGGGTGGTCCTGAAAAATATCTATTTAATATTGGAGGTTTTTTTAAAAGTAAAGGACATGAAGTTATCGACTTTTCGATTAATTTAGATAAAAATGAATATTCAGAATACGAAAAATATTTTCCTACTCTAAAATCTGGATCAAGTGAATTTCATTTAAATAAATTAAATCTAACAATATTCCAAAAGTTCACTGTTTTTAAAAATCAAGTATATAATTTTCAAGTAAAAAAAGCACTTAATAAACTAATTAATGATACAAACCCCGACATAGCCTACGTTTTATCCTTCAAGGGTAAACTATCGTCTTCAGTTTTTGATATTTGCAACAAAAATAAAATTCCAATTGTTCACAGAATTAGTGATTTTTCACTTTTATGTTTAAAAAACATTTATTATCGTAAGGGTTCTGTTTGCAGAAAATGTGATTTTAATATGTTGAATGGTGTATTATATAAATGTGATGGTAATTCTTATTTAAGGTCTTTAGCAAGTTATTTATCACTACAATTATTTTATGCATTTAATAAGCAAAAAACAATAGACTCAATTGTATGCCCATCATTATCAACTGTAAATTTATTTAAAGAAAATAAGCGTTTTAAAAACAATAGAGTTGTTCTTTTACCAACCTATATTAAAAGTGAAAAAAGATTAAAATTTAACAAGCTTGATATTGAAAAAAGATTTAACAATAGATGTTTTGCATTTTGGGGCAGAGTTGATGATGATAAAGGAGTTGAATTCTTTGTGAAAGCAATTAAAATTCTTCAAAAATCTGATTTTAAGATAAATGCCAAAATATTTGGATTATCTGATAATGACTATTCTAATTATATCCGAAGTTTTATTAAAAATAATAATCTTAAAGATGTTGAAATATTCTCATTTCTAGAAAAAGATGAGTTATTGGAAAAGGTAAGTAAATGTAGTGTATCTGTTTTGCCTTCTGTTTGGTATGACAATATGCCTAACAGTTTAATAGAGAGCCAATCGTTGGCTATTCCAGTCATTGCCTCAAGAATTGGTTGTTTTCCAGAACTGATAAATTCTGGTAATGGACTAACATTCGAGCCTAAAAATCCTGTAGATTTGGCTTTAAAAATTAAAGAGATTTTGTCAAGTCAAGTCAAATATGAAAAATTTGCTTCAAATTCCTTGTCATGGTCAAATAATTATTGCTCTGAGGAGCGTCACTACGAAATAATTTTAGATGAATTTCATAACCTAATTGAAAAAAAATGTTAATAAATAGTATTATTCAGAAATTAGGCCGGAAGGATTATAAAATTGACAAAGCCCTTACAAACAGAGAACTTTTCATTGAGTTGAGAGCAAAAGCAGTGCAATTAATACGAGGCTTTTATTTAAAAATTATTGTTAATAAATCATTAGGTTTTATATTTGTTGGAAAAAACTGTACAATAAAGCATTGTCATAAAATATCTTTAGGAAAAACAACAATCATCGGTAAAAATGTTTTAATCAATGCGTTATGTAAAAACGGTATTAAAATCGGAAATAATTTTTCAATTCATGATAATTCAGTTATCGAATGTACTGGTATTTTAAGTCAGATGGGGGAAGGTATCGAAATTGGTGACAATGTTGGAATTTCGCAAAATTGTTTTATTCAAGTGAGGGGTAAAGTTAAAATAGGATCAAATGTAATGTTTGGACCTTATTCCTCTATATTTTCTGAAAATCACAATTTTTCATCTACTAACCAAGTGATGACATCTCAGGGAACAACAAGGAAAGGAGTGATAATCGAAAATGATGTATGGATTTCCACCAAAGCAGTTATACTCGATGGAGTTAAAATTGGAAAAGGCTCAATAATTGGTGCTGGTTCAGTTGTTACGGAGAATGTCCCAGCTTATTCAATAGTAGCTGGCGTACCAGCTAAAGTAATTAAAACAAGAAAATGAAAAAAAAGATTCTTAAGAAAAATTATTCATCAAAGCGTGTGTACAGAAAAGTTATATTTTTCATTGCATCAAAAACTCCATTTATTCCTGGTAAATATAGAGCTCTTTTATTTTGTTGGGGTGGAGTTAAATTTGATAAACCTCTAAGTTGTTTTTTAGGATATAATGTGTATTTTGATGACCTTCATCCAGAGTTGATTTCTGTCGGTTCAGATACAATAATTACAGAAGGAACAAGAGTGTTAAGTCATTTTTTAGATGTTACATACGATGATTTTGATCATCAATATTGCGCGAAAGTTTATATAGGTTCAAAAGTGTTTATTGGAATGAATACAGTAATTATTAAACCTATAACTATTGGAAATGGTGCAATTATAGGTGCCAATTCAGTTCTAAATAAAAATATTCCATCTTATACGATCTGGGGAGGGAATCCAGCAAAACAAATTATGAATAGAATAATAAATAATAAATAATAAATAATGAAAAAAAGAATTTATATCGCAGGTTGCGGAGGTATGTTAGGAGAAGCATTTTATACACAATTTAAAAAAGAGTATGATGTCAAATGTACAGACAAAGATGTAAACGAAGAGTGGTTGTCATTCCTAGACTTTAGAGAACGAGAAGCTTACATTAAAGATGTAGAAGCTTTCAAACCAGACTACTTATTTCATATAGGAGCTTACACAGATTTAGAGTATTGCGAAGAAAACAAAGAGGATACCTATGTTACAAACACTTTATCTGTAGAGAATGCAGTTTTTATAGCTAATAAGTTAAATATTCCATTAGTATACATTAGTACTGCAGGCATTTTTGATGGCAAGCAAGATTTGTACGATGACTGGGACATGCCAAACCCTTTGGGTGTTTACGCTCGATCTAAGTATATGGGTGAACGTTATGTATGTGAAAATGCAAATCGTTATATTATTTGTAGAGCAGGATGGATGATGGGTGCGGGCCCTAAAAAGGACAAGAAATTTATTCAAAAATTAATGAAGCAATTAAAAGATGGTAATAAAGAGCTTTTTATTGTAAATGATAAAGATGGAACTCCAACTTATACTCATGATTTTGCTTTAACGGTAAAAGCATTAATTCAAAAAGAGTATTGGGGTTTATACAACTGTGTTTGTGGAGGACAAACGAGTAGATATGAGGTAGCTGAAGAATTAATAAGTCTTTTAGAGATGAAGGATGACATCAAAATCACTTCTGTGAATTCAGACTATTTTAAAGATATTTATTACGCAGAAAGACCACCCTCTGAAAGATTGTTAACAAAAAAATTAGACTTAAGAGGTGTTAATAAAATGAGAGATTGGAAAACATCTCTTAAAGAATATATTGACAATTATTATAAAAACTATTTATCATCATTTGATGAGGTATAAAAAGATAGGTATTGCAGGAACTCATGGTGTTCCTGCAAAATATGGAGGATTTGAAACCTTAGCTGAAAATTTAGTAAATGGACTTAAAAATGATTATTTAATTACTGTGTATTGTAATAGTAAAATTTATAATGAGCATGAAAGAAATATTACAGGTTTTTTTACTAAATACATCAATTTAAGCGCAAGTGGATGGCAATCTTTATTCTATGATTTAATATCTCTGACTCATGCTTTCTTTACTCAAGATGTTATAATATATCTTGGACCAACGTCTGGATATCTTTTATTATTAAATTTGTTCTCGAAAAAAGTGATTGTTAATTATGGTGGGCTAAATGAATGGGAAAGGCCAAAATATAAAAAATATGAAAAATGGTTTTTTAAACAAAATATATCCATATCTGCAAAATTATCTAAATATAATATTGTAGACAATAATGTTTTAAAAGTGAGTCTCAATAAAACATTTAATTGTTCTTCTTATACTATTAGATATGGTGGTGATCATGTTTATTATCAAAATAATTTAAATGTGGAAGATTATATTGACCAGTATCCATATTTAAATGATGATTACTTTTTAGTAGTAGCGAGAGCTCAAGTTGATTCTATGTTAGATTTAGTAATTACTTCTTTCATGAATTCTGATAAAAAATTAGTTATTATTTCAAATTGGGATATAAGTAATTATGGAATAAATTTAAAAAGTAATAGTTACCCAAATAATATAATTCTTGAGGATGCAATTTATGATAAACCTTTATTAAACTTAATTCGCTCAAATACGTCTTGTTATATTCATTCACACTCATTTTGTGGAACTGCTCCTTCATTAGTTGAAGCGATGACTCTTGGAGTACCTATAATTTGTTATGATGTTCCTACCAATAGAGAGACAACTTTAATGAAATCATTATATTTTTCGAGTTCTGAAGAACTAACGAAATTAACAGAATCGCTATCAAAAGCTGATCGCATTAATTTAGCAAAAGAGATGGCATCTATAGCTAAAGAAAATTATACATGGGAAAAAATTATAAAGAGTTATAAAATTTTAATTGATTTATAAAATAATGAAATTATTAATAATTACACAAAATGAACCTTTTTATCTTAAAAATAATTTAAAATATCTAAAACAAATATTACCAAGTAATTCATGTATTATTGGTTGTGTAGTAAATGATGTTTCCCCATTTGGAAAAAAAGAAACATTCTTAGAAAAAACAATAAAAACATTTAGAATATTTGGATTAAATTTTTTTCTATATTATTCATTTAAGTATATTTATGTTAAGGTTTTTACAACATCTCTGAAATCTTTTTTAAAAAAGACTAATATACCTGAAATCCCAATTTACGGTTCAATAAACTCTAAAGAAAATTTAAAAGTTTTAGGATCATACAATCCAGATTTAATCATTTCTATCTTAGGGAATCAAATTTTTAAACAACCTATAATTGATTTACCTCTCAAAGGTTGTATTAATTTGCACACAGCTCTTTTACCTAAATATAGAGGTTTAATGCCTACTTTTTGGGTATTAAAGAATAATGAAAAATTTACTGGCGTTTCAGTTTTTTTTATTGACGAAGGTATCGATAGTGGTCCTATAATTGTTCAGAAGAAAGTTGAAATAGGAAAATTGTCACAAGCGGAATTGATAAAAAAAACCAAAAGGATTGGAATGGAAGCTATTGCAGAAGCGGTCGAGTTAATTTCTAATGATAAGGTAAAACTTATTCCAAACCCTAAATCTGAAATGTCTTATTTTAGTTTTCCTACTAGAAAGGATGTATTAGAATTTAAAATGATAAATAAAAAATTCTTTTGATGAGAATATTAACATTTGATGTAGAAGAGTGGTTTCATTTGCTAGATAATAGTTCTACTAAAACTCAAAACGAATGGGGGAATTATGAAACTCGAATCTATAAAAATATGGATAGAATTTTAAATTTTCTACTGATTAATAATCTTAAAGCAACTTTTTTTATTGTTGGTTGGATTGCGCAAAAATATCCTGAAATTGTAAAAAAGATAGATGACTTAGGTTTTGAGATTGGCTCTCATACCCACATGCATCAACTTATGTTCGAGCAATCAAAAAATGAAATAGAAGAAGATTTAATAAAGTCAATTCTAATCTTAGAAAATATAACAGGAAAGAAAGTAACATGTTTCAGAGCTCCAGGATTTTCTATAACTGAAAAAAATAAATGGGCTTTTGAAGTGCTTTATGAAAATGGAATAACAAAGGACAGTTCAATATTTCCAGCAGGCCGTTCACATGGCGGTTTTCCATCATATACAGATGCAGTTCCATCTAAATTAAAATTTAATGGTGTTGAGCTTAAAGAGTTTCCCATTAATACAATTAACTTACTAGGTGCTAAATTTATTTTTTCTGGAGGTGGCTATTTTAGGCTTACACCCTATAATATTATAAAACACTGGACTAAGAATTCTGAATATATAATGACCTATTTTCATCCTAGAGATTTTGATCCAAATCAACCAATAATTCAAGACCTTTCTCTAATAAGACAATTTAAATCTTATGTAGGTCTTAAAGGGTGCTTGCCTAAACTAGATAAATGGGTTAACGATTTCGATTTTATAGATCTAAAAAAAGCAGACAATATTATCGATTGGTCTGAAATGCCAGTTGTAGTTATTTGATTTTGATTTATTATTTTTGTAAAACAACTTCTTATACTTGCCAAGGGAATTCACTTTATTTAGAATTGTTTTTTGTTAAAATAAATTAATATTTGTTCTAAGTTTATTTTTACTGTGAGAACTATTATATAATTTGAATTAAGAAAAAAATCAAACAATAGACTTTATTATTTAAGTTATTTATGCTGATATTAGTAAAAGTTTATTAAAGAATTTAGAAATTACATTTGAAGTTAATAAATATTATATATGAAAGGGATTATATTAGCTGGAGGTAGCGGTACGCGTTTATATCCAATAACAAAAGGAGTATCAAAGCAGTTATTACCTGTTTATGATAAACCAATGATTTACTATCCGTTATCAGTGTTGATGTTGGCTGGTATTCAAGAGATTTTGATTATTTCTACTCCAGAAGATTTACCAAATTTTGAAAAATTATTAGGAAACGGCTCTGATATAGGACTAAAATTGTTTTACAAAGAACAACCAAGCCCTGATGGTTTAGCACAGGCTTTTATTATCGGTGAGGAATTTATAGGAAATGATGATGTTTGTTTGGTACTCGGGGATAATATCTTTTATGGATATGGATTCTCCAAAACATTACAAAATGCTATAAAAAATTTGTCAGAAGGTAAATCAACTGTTTTTGGCTATTATGTAAATGATCCTGAGCGTTATGGTGTGGCAGAATTTGATGATTATGGAAGTGTAACTTCTATTGAAGAAAAACCGAAGGAACCAAAATCTAATTTTGCAGTAGTTGGTTTGTATTTTTATACCAATAATGTGGTGCAAATAGCTAAAACAATCAAACCTTCCCATAGAGGAGAGTTAGAGATAACCACTGTAAATCAAGAATATTTAAAAAGAAACAATTTAAAAGTGCAACTATTGGGTAGAGGTTTTGCTTGGTTAGATACAGGTACTCATGATTCTTTAATGGAAGCAGGTCAATTTATAGAAACCATTGAAAAACGTCAAGGGTTGAAAGTAGCATGCTTAGAAGAAATAGCCTACAGAATGAATTATATAAATAAAGAACAGCTTAAACAACTAGCAGAGCCTCTTAAGAAAAATGGCTACGGACAATATTTATTAGATTTAGCTAAATCATAAAATGAAATTTATTAAAACAGAAATACCGGACGTTTATATAATAGAACCGTCAGTTTTTGGAGATGATAGAGGTTATTTTTTAGAATCTTTTAATTTAGAAAAGTTTGAAGTAAATATGTTTCCTATAAAATTTGTTCAAGACAACGAATCGAAGTCCTCTAGAGGAGTTTTAAGAGGTTTGCATTTTCAAAAACCACCTTATGCTCAAGCGAAATTAGTTCGCTGCATAGAAGGTAGGGTGATGGATGTTGCTGTGGACATTAGAAAAGGGTCTCCAACCTATGGAAAACACGTTACAGTCGAGCTTTCTGGAGAAAATAAACGGCAATTATTTATCCCTAGAGGTTTTGCACATGGATTCGCTGTGTTGAGTGAGAAAGCAGTTTTTTCCTATAAAGTAGACAATAGTTATGCACCAGAATCTGATTCGGGAATTAGATATAATGATCCAGAGTTGAATATAAATTGGGGTTTAAAAGAAGATGATGTCAAACTATCATTTAAGGATGAAAAGTTAGAATCTTTTAAAAATTTAAAAACACCATTCAAGTTTTAATATATGAATATATTAGTTACGGGATCTAATGGTCAATTGGGTTCAGAAATAAAGGATTTAGTTACAAACTATAAAGACTTAAATTTCTTTTTTAGGGATTTGCCTGAATTAAATATTTGTAACGCAGAGGCGTTAAACACATTTATAGTTGACCAAAACATTAATGCGGTGATTAATTGTGCGGCTTATACGGCAGTTGATCAAGCAGAGGAAGATGCCGAAATAGCAGAACAAGTAAATGTAAAAGGGGTTTTAAATTTGGTAAATGCTTTAAAAAAAGTAAATGGAAAATTAATTCACATTTCTACAGATTATGTGTTTGATGGTAATCATTTTTCGCCATATAAAGAAACAGACCCAGTAAGTCCAATTGGAGTGTATGGAGAAACGAAAAGAGCAGGGGAGCTGGCAGTTCTGAATAGCAGTATTCATGCACTAGTGATAAGAACCTCTTGGTTATATTCAGCTTATGGAAATAATTTTGTGAAAACAATGTTGCGTCTTGGTAACGAGAAAGAAAACTTGGGAGTGATTTTTGATCAGGTGGGGACACCCACTTATGCAGGAGATCTAGCGAAAACGTGCTTAGAGATTCTTTGTAGTCAAAGTTCTGATGGAATTAGTAAAAATGGAAACCTATATCATTATTCTAATGAAGGAGTTACTTCTTGGTATGATTTTTCAATAGCCATTATGACTTTGGGTGAAGTAAATTGTCATGTAAAACCAATTGAAACAAAAGATTATCCTACTCCAGCAAAAAGACCTCACTATTCGGTATTGAATAAATCAAAAATAAAAACAGATTTTAATATACAAATACCCTATTGGAGAGATTCCTTAGCGAAATGTATTGAGAGATTAAAATCGAATTAAAACAAAAAACTATGAAAAATATTTTAATTACTGGAGGCGCTGGATTTATAGGATCACATGTAGTTCGTTTATTTTTAAATAAATACCCAGGTTATAACATATACAATCTTGATAAACTAACCTATGCAGGAAATTTAGAAAACTTAAGAGATGTTGAACATTATAAAAATTATCATTTTCTCAAAGAAGATATCTGTGATTTTGAAAGAATGAAAGTGCTGTATAAGGACTATAGCATTACAGATGTAGTACACCTAGCAGCAGAATCTCATGTAGACCGATCTATTAAAGATCCGTTCTCGTTTGCACAAACTAACGTTATGGGAACACTCAGTTTATTACAAGCTGCAAAAGAGTATTGGAATGGAAATTTTTCCAATCATTTATTTTATCATGTGTCTACTGATGAAGTATATGGTTCACTCGGTGAGGAAGGGTTTTTTACAGAAGAAACCGCTTACAATCCTCACTCTCCGTATTCTGCTTCCAAAGCATCTTCAGATCATTTTGTAAGATCGTTTGCGGATACTTATGGATTACCAACCGTTATTTCTAATTGCTCCAATAACTATGGTTCGTATCAGTTTCCAGAAAAACTAATTCCGTTATTTATAAACAATATTGTAAATAATAAACCGCTACCTGTTTATGGGAAAGGAGAAAATGTTAGAGATTGGTTATTTGTAAATGACCACGCAAGGGCTATTGATGTCATTTTTCATAATGGTAAATTAGGAGAGACCTATAATATAGGGGGCTTTAATGAATGGAAAAACATTGACTTGATTAAAGTCATGATTAAAACCGTAGATCGTTTACTTGGAAGAGAAGAAGGAACCTCTGATAAACTCATTACCTATGTAACCGATAGGGCTGGTCATGATTTACGGTATGCAATAGACTCCACAAAATTAAAGGATGAATTGGGTTGGGAACCTTCTTTACAATTTGAGGAAGGGATTGAAAAAACAGTAAAATGGTATCTAGAAAATACCGCTTGGTTAGATCAAATTACCTCAGGAAATTATAAAGAATACTACAAGAAAATGTATACGGAATAACTATGATTTTTAAAGGAGTAATAGAAAAAATACAAACTTTAGGTTTTCTATAGTTTCGCAAGGAATTATGTATGGAGATCCGGATCCTACCAAATGACTTTAAACTGCATGATAAATTATAAAGAAATCTTATTTTTTGTTGCCAAATGTTTGACTATTTCTTTGGAAGAAAAAAATAGAGATGAAATAGAGTTGATATTAAAAACAACGGATGTGGATTGGGATGCTATAGTAAAAGTAAGTACTGCTCATTATGTATTTCCTGCGATCTATTGTAATTTTAAAAAATCTGATTTCTTAAAGTATTTACCTAATGATTTGGTTAGCTACATGGAGTATATTGCCGATTTAAACAGAGAACGGAACAAACAAATAATTTCACAAGCACAAGAACTAAACAGCCTATTATTAGATGATAACATTAAACCGATTTTTTTAAAAGGAACTGCAAACCTATTGGCAGGAATCTATGAGGATATTGCCGAAAGGATGGTTGGGGATATTGATTTTATCTTTTCAAAAGAAGATTATCCGAAAGCAATTATAGCTTTAAAAGATTTCGGATATTATAGAAAAGCACCCCCGAAGACCGTAATTACTCCCTTTCATAGACATTATTCAAGGCTAACAAAAAAAGATAGTATCGCAGCAGTAGAAATTCATAAAAATTTATTATTAGAAAAATATGTCAATGAATTCAATTATAATTTTGTAAATAAAGATTCTCAGGTTATAGACGGCACAGCAGTTTTGAGTTATGCAAATAAACTTAATTTATCGATTATTGCGAATCAAATAAACGACCAAGGTTTTGAGAATAGGACGATGGCTCTACGAAATGCCTATGATGTTTTTTTATTGTCTAAAAAAACGAATGCAATGGCTGCGGTGAATACTTTAGACAAACTAAAACATCCATTAAATTGTTTTTTAGCAGCTTGTCATGAAGTTTTTAATAAAGTAGATAGTTTGGAATACAACAATACAAAAAAGGAAGCTTCCTTTTTAAATGAATTTAATAGTCAGTTTACCAATCCTATACCAACAAAGAGACAACACAAATTCAATAAGATTTATCTATTTATAAAATATAGATTAAACCTTATTTATAAGGCAATAATATATAAAGAGTATCGAATTTGGTTGTTTAATTTATTAACTGATAAAGATTGGTACAAAAGAAAACTAATTCAGTTAGGTATAAAAAAATAACATTACCAAATAACTCCCGCCTGTTGCATAAATAAATCTGCTAGTGCATCTTTATTCTGATGCATTTTATATAGATTAAAATTTACTCTATTTAGAATGTCCAGTAATCTTCGTAAGTATCGGAGTTTCAATTTTTAAAAATCTTAAAATTTCCACTGATCAACCTTGAAATTTTTATAAACACAGGTTCTATTTTCTAAAAATCTGAATACTTTTGTAACATCAAGAAAAAAAATGGTTAAGTTTTTTTATCAATATAAAGAAACTACCAAATTATTTTAATAAAACAAGTTTATTGTTATAAATTTGTTTTTTTAATTATAAACTCCTTAAATATTATTAAAAAATTCTTATGAATAAACATATAAATTATTCTTCATTAACCATATTATTTTTATTTTTTCTTTGCTCATGTGTATCTAAAAAAGAACTTTTGTATTTGCAAGATATACAAGCTCTAAATAATAGTAAAGTATTATCTTCTAAA
>Ga0209193_1000475_pt1 | contig 27073 bp, 24 predicted proteins | sample COGITO_mtgs_1003_FD_185515 | JGI IMG/M metagenome (GOLD analysis project Ga0209193, IMG submission 185515) | Pelagic marine microbial communities from North Sea - COGITO_mtgs_100330 (SPAdes) (version 2) | ecosystem: Environmental > Aquatic > Marine > Epipelagic ...
CGGGGTTAATTAATATTTCTGCGTATTTTGATTCTGGAAAATTTAATATTATATCAGATTTTATACTGTCTGCTTCATTTAATAAGCCTAAAACAATACAATTTTTATAGTTTAAATATTTTGCGGATAAAACAAACTCAGCATTGTTCCTTTCGAATTCAATATTTTTTATTTTACTGTTAGACAAACCATATTCTAAAAACTTTGCGCTGTAGATAGATGCTAATTGAAAGTATGAATAATCTAATTGTTTATATATACTATCAATAGATGCTGGGGAGCTAGGAACCGATTTTAAATACCCTTCAAGATCTTGCTTAGTATTTGTTTTTGAATTTGAATTTTCTTTTCCTCCAATTACCATCAACACTTTAGGCTTGTTTTGATTTCCCCCATTTCTCCAATTATCTGTAAGCTTTATGTCCCCCCACATTTTTTTAAACTCATTTTTTCCATAAGCCAAGGTTGTAGGATTATAAAAATAAAATATAGCGTTTTCGGCCGATAAATTATTGTTTTTGAAAGAACTAAAGTTGGATTCGTTTTTGTTATTAATAATCTCTTTCTCATTATCAAGTTTCTTTTTTTGTTTCTTCAAATAATCCTCGAAATAAGATGTCCTTTCTGCCTCTGACATTTTAACTAAACTTAAAATACTATCATTAGTTTTAACAGACAATTCATAATAGATAACATCTTCTAAGCTTTCTCTTCTTTTAGTGATTTTTCTAAAAAGTTTTTTATCGTTTCTAATTTGAGTTAGTGTGCTGTCGTAATATGCGGCAGATATTAAATACTCGTTTTTATCAAAAAAATAATCAGCAAGTATGTTGTAGTTTTTAAGACTAACTAAATAATCTTTTCCTGAATTTCTTAAAGATTTATTATAATATATAAGAGCTAAACTATCATTGTTTGTCTCAAAGTTTAAATTAGCTATCTGATGATAAATTATGTTTAAATAAAGCCTGTTTTCAATGTCTTTTTCTAATTCAATTAGTTCATTTATGGCCAGGTTTTTATCAATATAATTTTTAGACTTTTCAACAAATGAATAAACGTAGTATTCTCTTGGTATCTTTCTATGAAACTTAATAACTCTGTCATATGCCATAGTTGAACTATCTAACTTCTCAAGTTTTTTGTATAGTTGCCCTAGAATAAATAGGTATCTTGATTTACTGCTTAAGTCTTGTGTATTTTCTGAAGCAATTTCAAGATGAGTTAATGCAGAATCAATTTTTTTAGAATTTAAATAAGCTTGAGAAAGAACAACATTTAAATCTGTTATCTCTTCTTTAGATAATCTCCCTTTATTTTCAAGTTTTTTTAAGTTTTCAATGGCTAGTTCGTTATAGTTTTGTTTAGCATTAATTTTTTCTCTCCATATTTTTGCTTTATTCACCAACTCACTTGTCGGATATTTAAACAAAATATAGTTAAAAGCTTCTAGAGAAGGTGTGTACCTTTGATCATAATATCTAGATTGACCTAAAAGAAAGTATGCCTCATCCATTTGTGGGTTTTTTTCTTTTCCTGCAATATTCATGGCGTGTTTTTGAATTGCCAAAACAGCTTTCTCTTCAGATTGAGCGAATAAGCTCGTGCTCTGCTCTTCTTTAATTTCTAAATTATTTTTTTCTAAAGTAATACTTGTTTTTTCAGTAGGAAGTATCTCCCAAAAGTTATCAAAGACATTCTCATTAGTTTCGAATTTACCTTGATTTAATAAGTTGTTCCCATTATATAAATAATTGTATTTTGTGGTCATCGAATGGAAACCTCTATTTAAGAACTTGTCTTTTTTTCTCGAACAAGCGCTTAGAATTAAAGCCGTAAGAACCAATAAATTTAAACTTCTATATGAAAACTTCACTTGATTTTTTTAATTGTATTATAACAACGTATAATATATCTATATTGTATATAATCACGCTAAATTAATTATTATTTTATACAATTAGTTCAATATCTTTGTTTCTTAATTTTATAACAAGCGTTAATGGCAAACTTTCATAATTTAAATATTAAAAAAATTGTTAGAGAAACTGCTGACTCAGTTGTAATTTCCTTTGAAATTCCAACAGAATTATTGACAAAATATGAGTATTCTGCAGGACAATATACAAGTTTAATGGTTGATATTGATGGTGTAGAAACAATTCGAGATTACTCTATTTGTTCTCACATTGACGAAGACTTATCAGTTGGTGTGAAAAAACTTGAAAATGGACTAATGTCTTCGTATTTAAATTCATCAATAAAAGTTGGAGACTCAATCAAAGTATCAGAGCCTAGAGGACGGTTTACAATTCAAGGTAATTTGAATTGTATTATTGCCATTGCGGCAGGAAGTGGAATTACTCCAATAATGTCAATGTTAAAACAGGTTTTATTTAATACTGATAAAAACTTTTATTTAGTTTATTCTAATAAATCCGAAAAAACAACTATGTTTCTAAGTCAGATTAAGAAGCTTAAAAATCAGTTTCAATCTAGATTTTTTGTCAAATATGTTTTCACTTCTAAAGATCTCGCGTCTCACCATTTTGGCAGAATAACAGAGACAAATATTTTTGATATGTTAAAGTTTCCAGAAAACAAATTTAAGCTTCTAAAAAGTTCAGTATATATTTGTGGTCCTGAAAAAATGATCGATAACATATCATTAGCACTTGAAAAAGGCGGTTTGTTAAAGGAAAACATTTCCTATGAACTATTTTCAAGTTCTAAAAAAGACAATTTGATTTCGTCTGAAAGTGGAGATGTTCTAGTAACTTTCACTGTTGATGATTTTACCTCTAAAGTTAAGTCTAGCAAGAAAAAAACCATTTTAGACACTGCATTAGATAATGATATCGATGCTCCTTACTCGTGTAATGGAGGTGTTTGTGGAAGCTGTATTGGGAAGCTCACTAAAGGAGAAGTCAAAATGTTAAACAATACTGTTTTGACTGAGTCTGAAATAGAAGATGGTTTAATTTTAGCATGCCAGGCTCTAGCGGTTTCAGACGAATTAGATATTGATTTTGATGACGTTTAGACCATTGTTTTTATTTTTAAAATAATTTCTTTTGGAGAAATTGAAGAAATAGCTTTTTCATATCCATTTGGAAGTTTCTCTCCATAAATGGAGGTAGGTATTTTTGGAAATTGTTCTCTATTGGCCAAAATATTATTTTGATCCTGCTGTCCGTAAGGACAAAATCCTGCATAGGGGTGGGTTACTCCCCAAATTGTTAATACTTTAATTCCCATTAAAGCAGCGATGTGCCCATTAGCAGAGTCCATCGAAAGCATTAGGTTAAGATTAGAAATTACATCCATCTCTTGATCTAATGAAAATTTATTTGCAATATTAATTACGTTGGTATACTTACCTGCTATGTGATCTAAAATAAGCTCCTCTTTATTTCCACCACCAAATAAAACCACATTAAAGTTTTTATTAATTTCTTTTATTACTTCTTCCATTTGTAATATTGGGTACTCTTTACCTTTATGTGCAGCGAAAGGAGCAACTCCAATCAATAACTTATTGTTTTTTGGTATTGATTTTAAATCTGAGATGTCTAATCTATCTATCTTATTTTTAATTGATGGATCAATAGAAATTCCTATTTTTTTAAAAACATCTCTATATCTTTGATGAGTGCTTTTTAATTGAGTGAAAATTTTTCCTGAAACTAAGTTTTCTTTTTCATCTCTTCCCTTGTCAATTTGGTAAAAAGGAACTTTTATAAATGCTCTTAAAAAATTTGTTCTAAGTACTGAGTGTAAATCAACCACATAATCTAAATCAAGTTTTTTAATTTCTTTATAAAGACGAAACATTCCAAAGGCCCCTTTGTGTTGTTTTTTCTTATCAAACGGTATTAAATCAATTTCGTTAAAGGTTCTAAAAAAAGGAAAAAACTGAACGTTCGTCAAAAACGAAATTTTATAATTTTTATTGTTTATCAAGAGCTCTCTTAAAACGGGCACAACCATAGCTACATCTCCCATTGAAGAAAGCCTTATGATAAGGATATGTTTTCTGCGTTTCATGTATGTTTAAGAATAATCTTCATATGACTTTTCTTCAATTACTCCAGAATTAGTTAATATGTTTATTTCTTTTTTTATCTCAGACCTAACATCATTAGTAAAGTATACGTCCCTTGCAAGTTTCACGAACTTATTGCCAAAATTTTTGTCTTTTTCGCACTGTCTAATTTCATCTTCAATAACCCAAAGTTTTCCGTTAATTTCAGCAAGTTTAATATACAGCCTATTAATAGCTGGGTTGTATTTTTTAAATAACTTTTGCACTAATGGATTTAGTTCGTTAAACTCAGTATTTACATTAATTAGCTTTTTAGGATCAGCAATGTTTTTTAGTTTAAGCTCTAAAATGGAAAGTTTATCCATAAGCTCTCCGTTTGATACCTCTACTTTCATAATTTTATTTTATTTGACAAAAATACTTAAAATAGAATTAAAAGGTAGGGGGATAATAAGCCGATAGACAAAACAAGGTTTTTAACTCGTTTACTTCTTGCCTGCTCAACACAACTTGTGAAAATTATAATTAAAGGGAAAAATAGAAAAACAAAAGCCATAGAGTTAAGATTGCTAATGAAAATAATTAAAGCTAATATGGTTGTCAAAAAAATTAAAGTTGTAGTTCTTCTTCTTTCATTTTTTTTAATAAACATATTCCATATAAATATAACTATAAGAGGAATGAGAAAACTAAAAAAAACAATTGTTTTAATGGACCAACTTATGTTCAAAATATTTTCATCAAAAGAAGAAATATAATCAAGCGTTGGAATGTCAAAAAATAAAACGGTTGTAAAATCTACAAGGTTAATATATCCAGAGCTAATTACTTCCAATAAATATAAAAAAATGGTTGCCGATAGTATTGCAGAGATAATAACTACCAAGTTTTTTAAATTAAAATGTGAATATAATATTAAAGCTGTAAATAATATGATAAAAAAATATAGTGTTGGAATATAAAATACCGAGCTAATTAAAATCCAAAAAGAAGCGTCAAAAACTTTTTTATTAATATTTATAGGGTTTCTAATACTATAAATTTTTCTAATGGCAAGAAGTAAAAAAATATTTGCTATTAAAATGTCGTCAATAATGAAAACCTCCTGCATAAATAAGCCAATAAAAAAACAAATAGCAACTAAAGAATAATTGTTTTTTTTATTTAAATCATTTTTACTAATAATAAACTTAGCTAACAAGACGCTGGCAAGCAACAAAAACAATGAAAAAGCTCCAATTAAAAAATTAAAAACATTAGAATTTAAATGAGCTAAAAAAAGTCCAAATAGGTATATAAATGCAAACACATAGTGAATAGGCGTTGATTTTGTAAAAAAAGTTGCTATCATCTAAAGAGTTTGTATATTTGCAATGTAAAAATACTACAATATGTTAATAAGAGACATAATTTATGGAATTGAAGATTTATTTGTGAATTATCTATTCTTTCCATTTGATTTTTTAAGAATCACAGAGCTAGACAATTGGTGGATAGCTAATTTTATGACTTGGGTTTCTATAGTTGTATTTATCTGTGCTTTTACATACTGGATGTTACAATTAAAAAAGTTTGATGACAATAAGGAAGAAGACAAATCTATCTCTGCACATTCTTTTTTATAAGTCAAAGCCTAAATCTTTTCTATAATACTTCCCTTTAAAATTAATTTTAGAAGCGCTATTATAAGAGTTCTTTAATGCCTGCTGAAAATTATTTCCAAATGATGTAATTGCTAAGACTCTTCCCCCATTTGTATAAATGTTCTCTTTTTCTCGAATAGCACCTGCATGATAAACTGTTGAATCAACAACGTGGTCAATTCCTGTTATTTTAATTCCTTTATTATAACTACTAGGATATCCACCTGAAACTAAAACTACTGTCGCTGCTGATCTATGGTCAACATTTAGCTCAATTTTATCCAATGTTTTATTTTTAAAAGATTGGAATATTTCTACAAAATCGTTTTGAATTCTAGGCAAAACAACCTCTGTTTCTGGGTCTCCCATTCTAACATTATATTCGATAACTTTTGGATTGTTATTAACATTGATTAGCCCTATAAAAATAAAGCCTTGATACTCAATATTATCTTTTTTTAGCCCTTCAATTGTAGGAATAATTATATTTTGTTCAATCTTATTTAATAGCGTTTTATTTGCAAATGGAACTGGGGATATAGCCCCCATACCACCAGTATTAAGTCCAGTGTCTCCTTCCCCAATTCTTTTATAGTCTTTAGCGGTTGGAAGTACTTTATAGTTTACTCCATCGGTTAACACAAAACAACTCAATTCTATTCCGTCTAAAAACTCTTCAATTACTACTTTTGAACTTGCTATTCCGAATTTTTCTCCAACTAACATTTCTGTTAATTGGCTCTTTGCATCATCAAAACTGTCAATTATTAAAACGCCTTTTCCTGCCGCTAATCCATCTGCTTTTAAAACATATGGGGGTGTAAGGGTTTTTAAAAATTTAAAGCCTTCTTTTATGTTTTCTCTTGTAAATGTTGCATAGCGCGCCGTTGGAATTTTGTGACGAACTAAAAACTTTTTTGCAAAATCTTTACTTCCTTCTAGACTTGCTGCATTTTGTTTTGGCCCTATAATGGCTATTGAATTAGTCTCCTTGTCTTTGGCGAAGAAATCATGTATTCCGTTAACTAACGGATCTTCTGGCCCAACTATTATCATAGAAATACCAAGTTCAAGAGATTTCTTTTTTACTTGCTCAAAATCATTTATGTTTATTGGAATATTCGTGGCAATTTGTTGGGTGCCAGAATTTCCGGGGGCAACATATAGCTTGTCAGTTAATTTGCTATCTGCTATTTTTAATGCAAAAGCATGTTCTCTTCCCCCCGAACCAAGTATAAGTATGTTCATTAATGTTTTTTTGTAAAAATACTGTATATGTGATTATTAAAAAAAGGAAAAAGGCAACTAATATGCCTTGTCTTCACCTTTTATAGAATTTAATATTGTCCTAAGGATGATTTTTACATCAAGTAATATAGACCAATTTTCTAAATAATATATGTCAAACTTGATTCTATTAACTATGTCTGATTCTTTTTCAACCTCACCTCTATACCCACTAACTTGGGCCAAGCCCGTAATGCCTGGCTTAATCACATGTCTTAACATGTATTTGTCAACTGTCTTATAATACTTGTCGTTTTCCTTAATCATATGAGGCCTTGGGCCTACAACGGACATATCGCCAAGCAATACATTTATAAATTGGGGCATTTCATCAAGGCTAGTTTTTCGTAAAAAAGCACCAATTTTGGTAACCCTTGTGTCACCTTTTGTTGCTTGTAGCTTGTGCGCATTATCATTAACTATCATTGACCTAAATTTCAAACAACTAAACTCTTCATAGTTTATTCCATTTCTTATTTGTTTAAAGAAAACAGGGCCATCAGATTCTTTTTTAATAAATAATGCTATAATAGGAGTTAGCCAGCTCAGAACAAAAACAACAACAGCCAAAGAGATAATAATATCTGTAAGCCTTTTAAAAAATAGATTCACAGAGTCTTGAAGAGGAACCCTTCTTAAAGATAGGATTGGTAAAGAATCATAAGTCTCGTAAATAAGTTTTTTAGAATTTAGCTTAGTTGAGTTTGGGATAAATTTTATTGTTTTTAAATTATTGTCACAAAACTTTATCAACGCTTTTACCTCTTGGTCATTTATGTTTTCGGTCGAACAATATATTTCATCAATTTCTTGTTCTTTTACAAAATTAATCGAATCTAAAATAGATTTCTTAGATACATCTGAAAAAGTTTTTTTATGCAAGTATCCAGCCTGCTTATTTTTATTAAAAAAAAGTTCTAAATTTTGTGATTCCATACTGCTTCCTATTATTATAGTTTTTCGATAATTACCGCCAAAATAAGATCTAAATGTCTTAATTGAATAGTATGTTACTATCTTAACAAAAACTATCAAAATTGCAATTGGCATTAGCAGTTTAATAATTGTATTTGGCTCAAGTTCTAGCTCAGGAAAGATCCCAGAAAAACAAAATAGAGACAAAGCAAATAAAACGATTTGATTAAATAGCAAATTAATTATTTTAAGAAAATTTGTGTACCTGTAGATGTAATAAAACCTGTTGAAAACAGAGACAATAATCCATAAAACAGTTAATGTAAAAAGATGCTTGAACTCAAATTCTTTGTATAAATGTAGAGCTAAGAACTGTTGGGTAATAACAGTAATTATTGCGATGTCAATAAAATAAGACAAAGGGCTAATTAGTCCTGAGTATCTTCTTGTTTTACCTTTTATCATTTGCTATTTTTGATTTTACAAAGTCCTTTAATTTAGATTCGAAATTTGATTTGCTATATTTTAATGATTCGTTTCTAATAAATTCATAGTCGAAGTCAATTTTATTAAAACGGTTTATTGCTTCTAAAATTGCATTCGAGTCTTGGTTCCCAAAGAAAACTCCTGTCTTATTCTCAATTACAGTTTCTTTAAGTCCACCCTTTTTAATAGCAATAACTGGTGTGCCGCATGCTTGTGCCTCTACTGGTGCAATGCCAAAATCTTCTATTCCTGCGTGAATAAATGCCTTAGCTTTGCTAACATATTTATAAACAACTGATGAGTTTGAGTATTCTATAAATTTAATGTTGTTAGATGCAATTTTTTTCAAATAATTCTCTTGTGATCCTGAACCTATTATAACTAAATTTTCCTTGCTTTTATTAAAAGCCTCAACAATTAAATCTACTCTTTTGTAGGGCTCAAGCCTACATGCACTAACAAAATAGTTTTCTTTCTTTTTTTGAAGTTTAAATCTCTCTACATCCACAGGGGGGTAAATAATTTCAGAGTTCAATTTATAAGTTTCCTTTATCCAGTTTTGAACAAATCGTGAATTCGCGATTAAATAGTCAGGGCTTGAAGCCTGCTTAATATCTATTTTTTTTAATAACTCTAAAATTGGAGATAATAAAAATCTTGATTTTATTCCAAAATATATTCCTTCTTTATCCCACAAATATCTTTGATTTCTTGCTTGTATGTAGGAAATATGTATTTGATTAGTGTTTGTTTTTTTTATTCCTTTTGCAACAGAAAATGATGATGAGATTATTAATTCAACACTTTTGTCAACTTTAATTTTTTTAATAAAATAAGGGAATAAGAAGAAAAGATACCTGAACTTACTTTTAAATAGTTGAAGTAAAGAGTTTTTAATTTTAATTTTATTGTTAGAAAATACCAAACTTTTATCTTTAGTGCTCATTATGTTTACCAACGTGTAGCAGGTTTCAAATTGAAATATTTTAGTCATAGAAGACACGACCCTTTCGGCACCTCCGTATTTATCTAACCAATCAACTACTATTGCTTTTTTCATTTTATTGTTTTTTTTGCATTATCGTTTGATAAGATCACAATTAAAATTAAAGCAAAAAGATAAACCCCAATTAACCGATGAAAATTATTGTAGACGGTCATATAGATTAACATGCTAATTAGTAATAACAGTTTTGTGTGTGATTCTTTAGCTAGTTTAAAAGCTTGAGAAAGAAATATAAGAAAAAGAAGCCCCGCTAATATTCCTTGGCTTATTAAAATATCTAAATATTGATTATGTGTATTAAATTCTTTATTAATAAACCAGTTTTTCTTTTTTTGTTGAGGAATGTTATTATACTTGTTTACCAATTTTTCTGTCGTATTTGAATAACCGTTTCCAGTAATTAAATTTGTTTGTTTTAGTATTTCAAAAGAATATTTCCAAATTAAAAAACGTGGCTCATGCATTTCTATTTTTTCAAAATAACTAGTTCTAAAGTTGTCGTCTGAATGAAAAATTCTTTTTGATAAGTTGTTATTTGTTAACATCACAACAGATGAGAAAAGAAGTATTAAGAGCACTGCTACATACCTCATGTAGGATTTTAAAAATGTGAAAACATAATAAATAATTATAAATAAAACTGAAACAACAGCAATTCTTCCAGCAATTAAAAAAACAAAAAAAACAAAAAATAGTGCCAAAAAGAGATTAAGTTTTTTTCTGTTTTTTAATAGTCTTTCAAAAACAAAAATTAAGCTAAAAGTGCACAGAAGCCCCAGGTATAATCTTTGCACAGGAAGTGTCTCGTTTATTAAAGGTCCTTTAGTAAAATTGAATACTCCTGTTTGAAAAACTATTATGCAGATTTTAATCAAAGAATATGTGCACGATGTAAATGTTCCTAAAATAATTCCTGACTTTAAGTAGCTCAGGTTTTTTTCTTTTAGACCAAAAGATAATATTACTAAAAGTAGAACTTGAAATAGTTTTTTTATCTGAGATATATCTTCAATAAAATTATTGAGAAAAACAGACTTTAAAAAAATAAAAAAAACAAATGCAGAGAACCAAATTACTAGTTTTTTATTTAACAGATTTAATAGCTGACTCCAATTTATGATAAATGGAAATAGTAAAACCAAGGCGATATTTGCACCATTAGGAATAGCATAAAACTTGTCTCCAATAAATGCTAGAGAGAAACAAATAATAAAAAATAAGCTCGAGTATATTTTATCTAAAGAGAATCTCACTTGTAAGTTTTTGTTTTAATAAATGTAAGAATTTTAACAGGCGTTATTAATAAAATTAAATTTCTTAGTAGAGAATAAATAGGGGTAAATCCAAAATAAAAATTATCTATCAAAATATTAATTCGGTGATACACTTGTAGTTTTCTGTTCTTATGAGAAATTGAATCCTTAGACATTACATAATCTAGTAATATTTCTGGATAATTTTCACTCTTAAATTGTCTTATAATACTAAAGAAAAAAGCGTAATCTTGAGCTGCACGTCTATATTTGTAAGGGTATTTTCCTATAAAGGGAATAATTTCAGTTTTTATAATAACCGTTGGATGAATAAACATACTGTTCTTATACATATCTCTTTGAATTCTTTTATATTCTGTTGGGTGTTTTAAATTATATTTAAAGACTCCTTTCTCATCAACAATTCTAGCCCAGGCTCCTAGTAACTTAATGTCACTGTTTTTATGTAAATACTCCAATTGTTTTGTAAATTTATTTACATGGCACAAATCCCCACAATCTAATCTACCTATATATTCATATTTTTTTTCTACTGCAAAATCAAGTCCAACATTTAATGCTTCACCTATTCCAGAATTAGTTTTAAGAAATTTAAAAAAAACATGTCCTCTAAATTCTATATCACTTTTTTCTAATTTTTTGGTGCTTCCATCATCTATTACCAATATATCTATACCTATATCTTCTTTAATTGATGCTATGGTTTTTTGAAGACCAATTAAGTTGTTATAATAAGGAATAAGAATAATTATATTAGACATCACTTATTTTTTTAGTTGAATTAACAAAAATTAAGGCTAAGCAGATCCAAAATCCATATATTCTAAAAGTATCCATCTTTAGCCAATTTAGCATAAATCCAGCCATGGAAACAAATACAATTATGGCTAATAAATTTTTTTGCTTAAATAAATTATTATAACACCAAATCGATATAAAGCACATAAACAACAAAAAGCTTAATAATCCTAAAGCTCCAGTTTCAGCAGCTAATCGTAAATAAAGATTGTAACCTGGGGGAAATCTTTTATTGTTTTGGTTAAGGTATTTTAATCTAAATTCCCAATTATTTCTTTTAGCCCAAGACGGATACTTTGATCTTGCGTCAAATGCTTGTTGTCCATAACCGGTTCCAGTAACTGGATTGTCTAAAAAAACTTTATACATTGCGTATTGAATTCCAAATCTTGATTTATTAGAAAGCGAATGGTCGTTGTCATTTAGCTTAAAGGATTGAATTTCATTATCTACATAGTTTAGTATTTTTGGCGCAAAAGCTAAAAATCCAATTGTAATAGCTATCGCTGAAGTCAAAACAATTTTAGAAAATATTTTATTGTATTGAAAAGATTGAGAAATGGCGAAAACAAATATAAACGCCTGAACTACTATAATAAAAAATGCTGCTCTGGAGCCCGAAATAAAAGCTAAAACTATTACCAATAGGGCTGGGAGAAATCTAAAATAGCTTTTTGAGGTAATTATGTAACTGCACATCCATGCGAAAATTGTAATTAAATACGTTCCAAGTGCAGGAGGCTCAAAGGTTACTGAAGAAATTCTCTTTAGTCTTAAGTCTGTTTTTGCCTCAACAAAAGGAAAATAATCGAAAATGTTCAGTACCGGTTTTTTTAAATTTATCAAATTAAATTTAACAACTAAAACTTCGATTATAGCATAAACTATAACGATCACAAATGAGTAATAAATCGCTTTTCTAATTAAATAAATTACCCTTTTGGAGTCTATTTTTAAAAAACTATTGTAAAATGTTACGGGCAGTATAAATGCTGCCAAAATTAAAGAAAAATACTGTCTTAAAAATCTAATAACACCTGAGGTTTGTTTAAAATAATTCACTATGACTGTTTCAAAGTTAAGTGCCGTTGTTACTGCTGCCCAAACCAAAAAAACGATTAATGAATAAAATATTGGACTATGAAGAGGAAGTTTGATTTTTTTCTTAAATAGTAAAATGAAAAAAGCTAATAAAAAAAACAATACACACGAATCTCTGTAATATTCTCCTAAAACGGAAATGCCATTCCATGAGTTAAAAGGAAGAAAAAATATTCCTGTTAAAATCAAATAAAATGAAACGTATACTATGTTTAGGTTTAACTTCATTTATCGAAAAATTTTTTGTTCCAAGTACTAGTGTCAACACCTATTTTGGTAAGATCATCAACTTCTTTCTTGAAAATCTTCACAAGTTCATTCTCGACATCAACATCTATTGGGTCGGCCTTATAATGGTAGTTACTTATAATGCTGTTTTTAATTGATTTCACCCATGATGAAATAGGAATAACTTTTTTTAAAAAAGATTTAATTTTCCCCTGTTTAAAAATAAAATTTGTGATGAAATTACTCTTATAGAGCCCCCCTTTGTTATATCTTTTGGCTAAATTACTAGGGGTAAATTCTGAGTCTACCCCAAGAAATTTATACACCTTGGTTAAAGTTTTTTTTGTGTCTATATTAAGCTCCTCTTGTGTTAAGATTAAAACCTCTGAAAACACTTTTTTAGCTTCGATAATTTTTTCGTAGTAAAAGGAATTAAACGTATAAAGCCAAAAATCTGAATATTGCTGACTTTTTCTAAAGTTCTCTAAATCAAGAGATTTACTAAAGGTTTCTGTTTCTCTGTGCTCTCTTAAAAGGTGTAAATAATTTGAATAGGCTCTTTTAATTGGGTCACGAAGTAATATAATTATTTTAGGGCTCTCTAGCTCTTTGTTGATTTTTTTAAAAGAGTCTGGGTAATTGATATATGAAGGTGATGTCTCTCCAATAATTTTTTCACTGCTAACACTTTTGAACATTTTGAAATATGAATCTGAGCATTTGATTTGGCTTTTTTTAGCTTCTAAATCACCAGGACCTTTATTAAGTTTTGAAATATTTGATTGTGTGAAATAATGAAGCTCCTTTTGTTTAGGCATAAATATTTCTGGGTGTGCATCTAAATAATAATGTAGGGCTGTGGAACCACATTTTGGAAACCCTGAAATTATAAAGTTTGGTTTATTCATGCTTTAAGAAATAAAGGTTTTAACATTGTCTAAATAAAGAACAAGGGCTGATGCAAAAATTTTTGAGATTATAAAGCTGGCGGTTGTCGATATTGCCGCTCCTAGCATTCCGTAAGCTGGAACTAAAATAATATTCAAAACTATATTGATCAACAAAGAAATTAATAAAATAACATTTAGTTTTTTCTGTCTTCCTGTCATATTTAAGTAAAGAGCCGATGGTCCTGTAACAGAATTAAAAAATTGTGCAAAAAGCAACACCCACAAAGCGCTCTTTGCAAGAACATAATTACTGCCGAAGGTAGACAAAATATATTCTGAAAAACACAGCAATACTATTATAATAGGCAGGCTAATTACAACATTTATTCTAGTTGCTTTTTTTAAAATTAATTTAAGCTCGTAAAAGTTTTTATCATTATAAATACTTGCAATTTTTGGCGCTATGACAATATTAACAGAAATTAATGCTAGTGCAGTTACAGATGCCAATTTAACAGCAATTGAATAATATGCGACTGAATCAAAAGTATCATAAGCGCTAATGAAAAGCACGTCTGTACTTTGCATCAAAAAAAATGATATTGCGCTAAGAGCCATAGGATATGAGGTTTTTAAAATACTGCTTGATGAAAAATTTTGGTGTGCAGATGTGACGAAATCTTTTTTAAATAAAAAAAAGTAAACTACGGCTGAGCTAATAATAAATATTACAATAAAGCTATAAATAAACCACACTACTAATTCTTCTGGGCTATCAATTATGTAGAGAATAATCGAAAATATAAAGAAAGGCATGTATCTAAAAACATTTCTAAACCCCTCAGATATTAGTGTATGTTTTAATGCTCTAATTGTGTCTATATTAAGCATTGTAATTGAGTAGAAAACTAAACCTTTTAAAGATAGGGTTACTAATTCATACGCTCCTTGTTTATTGAAGATTTGATTAATTGTTTCTTTATCAATTACAAGCAATGGTGTATATAAAATGGCGCAAGCTATTAGAATTAAAAAATTCATTTTAAAATAGATCGATCTAATTGAGCCAAATGATTTGTTAGATGTTAAAATCCCTGAATAATATATTATGGCTTGATTTGTTCCAAGTAAAGATGCTCCACTTAAAATCATAAGAAAAGATCTTACAAAATCGTATTGGCCAACTATTTCAGCTGAAAAAGAATTTGTTAAAAATAACGAAAGCAAAAACATCAATAAGATTCCTGATGCTCTTAACAGCAAAACATTTAAACTGTTTTTTATAAAAAAATTTTTAAACATTAAGCTTCTATGGTTACTTACTTTCTAGCTTTTCTAGCCAGGAATATGTCTTCTTTAAAAACTGAATTATTATAAAAATAAAGCAAAGAAGAAGTGGGTAGTAAATTATTTTATTATTCTTGATTGAATTGGTTTCAATCATTAAGTTTGAATTATTAACAACAACAACAGTATTGTTTGAATAAATCTTTTCTTCTTTCAATATCTCTATCTCTTTTGATAATTCAATTTTTGTTTTTATTAGATCATTTGGCCTTATGTCCTTATTGTCAACGTAAAACTGAGAGTCTGCGGTAGAAGAGTTAGAAATGTCATTAGTGTATTTGAGAATAATGGCGTCAATTTGGTTAATCGCTTTTTCATTACTTTCTATTCTATCTGAAAAGCTATTCATTTTTCTTAACTTAAGTTCAGTAAACAAAGGGTTTGTGTTTAAATAATCAATAATTAAGTCTATCGTTTGGCTATCTGCTGTTGGGCTGAAGGAGCATGTCAATGTGTGATATTTATAATTTGAAATAAAACTATTTGTCATTGAAAGGTTGTCCTCAAAAGTTAAATTCTCAAATAATGTTTTTATTTCATTTGCCTTAAAAGTTTCGTCGTTTATGATTTCTTGTAAATTAACAATTGGAGAAATTGTTAGTTCAAAAACATTTAATTCTTCAGATGAAAATCCTATTTCATTAAAAAAATTAATGTCATTAGCCTCAATTTTTTGGTTTATTAATGAAACTGCGTCGTAGACGTAATTAACCGCATCAAAGTTAACCTTTATAAGCACTGATGCTTCTTTGTCCGAATTGTTTTGACTTTCACTAAAAAATCCTAAAATAGCTCCAAAAAATATTAAAAATAAAAAAGCTTTCCACTGTTTGATGAAATATTTAACCCACCTAAAAAAGAAAACAATTATTTGAATAAATGTAGCTTGAATTTTATTAAATAATACAATTATGTCTATTTCTCCTTGTTTTTCGCTGGTGCTCATGGCTTATTTTTTTATTAACCTATTGGTTTTTATAGTTATTAGGTGATGTAAATAATTAACGCATAATACGTTGGTTTATTTTATAATATTAAGACTTATATTTTAATGTAGCTTAAAAGTTCGTCAGCAATTTTTCGGTCATTTGATAATTTTGGAATTTTAAACTGTCCCCCTAACTTATTTTGAGAGCTCATGTAGTTGTTAAATCCTCTTTTATTAATTACTCTAATCTTAAGCGGCTGTAGTATTTTACCTTGAACAAGATCTAAATAGTACTTGTTTTCTTCTTGCATTGCGTGATCCAGTGTTGATGAAAACGTTTTGACATCAACCTTGTCTGATGAAAATTCTATAAACCATTCGTGATAAGGAAGTTCGTTAGTTGGGTTGACTTCAGGGGCTACTGTAAACTCTGTTATTAAAATGTTCTGTTTAAGGCATGTCTTATTAATAGCGTTTTCGACATCTTTAACTATAACATGCTCTCCAAAAGCAGAAATAAAATGCTTAACCCTGCCAGTAACTAAAATTTTGTGAGGCTTGAGTTCTGTAAACATTACTGTATCTCCTGTGTTATAGGCCCAAAGTCCTGCGTTGGTAGAAATAATTAAAACATAATTAGTGTTTAATTTAACATCCTTAACTGTTATTCTTTTTAATATGTTTAGGTTAAAATTCTCGACTGAAATAAATTCATAGAAAATCCCTGAATTAAGAAGCAATAGTAAATCTTTCTTACTTTGATTATTTTGAAAAGCAAAAAACCCTTCACTAGCAGGGTAAAATTCAATACTGTCAACTTTTCTTCCGATTAAATCAATAAATTTTTTCTTATAAGGCTCATAATTAACTCCTCCGTATATAAATAAATTAAAATTTTTAAAAACTTCCCCTATTTTTTTTTCTTCTTGTTTTTGAATTTTTTCAAAGTACATTTGAACCCAAGACGGGATTCCTCCAATAATTCTCATGTCTTCATTAATCGTTTCTTCAATAATTTTGTCAACTTTTGTTTCCCAGTCTTCAATACAGTTTGTTTCCCAAGAAGGAAGTCTGTTTGACTGTAGGTATTTAGGGACATGATGGGCAGATATTCCGGATAGCCTTCCTGTTTTGATCACTCCATTTGTGTCAAGAGTAGGGCTTCCTTGTAAAAAAATTAATTTTCCGGACAGAAAATCAGTCTTTCCGGTTTCATCAATATATAGGAGCATTGCATTTTTAGATGCGTTAAAATGCTCAGGTAGACTTTCTTTTGTTATTGGAATATATTTTATGCCAGATGTTGTCCCTGATGTAATCGCAAAATAAACTGGAAGGCCTTTCCATAAAATATTCTTTTCTCCTTTTTTTATTAGTTCTATATATGAGCTAAACTCTTCGTAACCTCTAATTGGGATGTTCTTTACAAAATCTTTATGAGAATTTATGGCGCTAAAGTTATGATCCTGACCAAACTTGGTGTTTTGTGCAGATTTTAAAAGACTTTTAAAAACTCTGTGTTGGGTTTCAACAGGCTTTAAAGACCATTTATCTATTGCTCTTTTTGTCTTACGGGCAATTATTTTAGCAATTCCTTGCTTTAAAAAACTTCCTAGTTTATTCAAAATTAATAAGTGTATTTGGGTCAATTGAAAACCCTTCACTCCAAAGCTCAAAGTGAAGATGCGGTCCGCTGGTTAGTACACCACTATTTCCAGACAATGCTATAATTTCCCCTTGTTTAACTATTTCTCCCTGAGACTTTAAAAGCTTTGAATTGTGTTTATATACAGAAATTAAATCGTTTCCGTGATCAATTATTAATACATAGCCTGTTTGAGTTGTCCACTCTGAAAGAATCACTCGTCCATTTGAAACTGCCTTTACTGGGGTTCCAATGTCGACACTTATGTCAATTGCTAAGTGGTCATCAGCAATCGAATAGTTTTGGGAAACAGCTCCGTTTATGGGAGAGGTTAAAAGATAAAAGTCTCTATCTTTGTTAATGTTTGCTAAATTATACTTGTCTTCGCTGTCAACTAATTGACGTAAGATTGAATCTTCTTTGGATTTTTCTATTATTTGAATATTCATAGCATCTTTATACACAACTGAATCTTGCTTGTATTCAATTGTTTCTAAATCACCAGTTAAAACTTTTTTCAAAGAGTTTATGTACTGATCATTCAAAAAAACTATTTGCCTTAAAGAGTCTGTTTTATAACTAAGTAGGTTTGCTTGTTTTTGTAAGCTTATCGATGAATACCCTGGAATATATTCTCTAATTGGAGTAAAAAAAAGAATCGCTGATGTTATCAAAACAACAATAAACATTAAAGCAAACAGAGCGGAAAACACGTTTAACCTGCTTATTTTAAATGAAGTTTTTTCCTCATAGGTACTGTCATTTAGAAGAACCAGTCTGTACTTAGTTAGGAGTTTTGATATAAAGCTTTTTTTGTCCCCTTGTTTGCTTTTCATAATTACAAAACTAATTAAATAATCTTAGATGTGTAAAATGTACAATAATTAGTCAGATTTATTAACTTTGTAAAAAAAAATAATGATTAGTTACGTTTTACCACTTGCGATTCCAGGATGGGGTTCCATTGCGATAATTGCATTAGCTATAGTTTTTCTTTTCGGAGGAAAAAAAATTCCCGAATTAATGAAAGGAATTGGTGGAGGAATAAAAGAATTTAAAAAAGCTAGCAAAGAAGATGATTCTGAAGAAGAAAAAACAAAATAGTTTTTTTAATCAATTATAATGCTTTTTATAATTGACTCCAGTTCAAAAATATAGCTTCTTTTATTTACAGATGGTGCATAAACAAAACCGTCTACATGAATCTGCCTGTTGTTTTTTATGTCATTAAATTTGTAGCCGATGAACGGACCTGCCATAAATTGGTTTTTGACTTCCCACATTCCACGAAACTCCTGATAATTTATTCCATTTGATAAAACTCCTTTTAATGAGCTAATCAAATAGCCGTTGTCTACACTCATATTTGTGTTCTCAACTGGGCCTGGAATGTGTAACTTTGATATAGAATCCCTAATTTTTACATACGATTCTGTTGTGTGGTTGTCTTTCATTGAGGCTTTATAAATCATAAGATTAAGGGTTCCTGATTTTATATCTTTTCTAAGCCAAATAAAATCCTTTGTAGTTTTTGCGACTCTATATACTGAAGGGTATTTTAACCTTACATTAAAGTTGTTTTTTATTTCTAAGTCTTTTGAAAGAGATTTTTTTATTCTTCTTTGTTTTTCCTTAATCTCATTTTGAGTTATTAAACCTATTATTGAGTCTCTGTCTTTAGATATTTGTTTGATTATTTCTTTAAGGGTTGGCCCAGTAAACTCCACAACAAGTTGTGGCTTTGCGTATTTGTTATAACTAATGACTGTCCCTGTCTTCGGAGCTTTTTTAACTTTTATAATTGTTCTGTTTTTTGTAACAAAGCCTGAAAACACATGAGAAGGAATGTGTCTGAGTTTAAAAAGGGGCTCTCTTTGGGGTAGGCCATAAATTGGTTTTGAAAAACTCTCTTTAAGCGTCTTGCCGACAACTCCATCCCATAATTCATCACTTAATACAGTTGATATTTCATTTAAATTTCCTGAAGAGGCTGAAAGTATGCTTTCAGAGTTTTCTTCACAGGAAAATAAAATTATGAAAATTATGAAAAGCTTTTTCATACATCTAAGTTATTGTTTTTTTGGAAACTTTTTTGGAAAAATGATTAACCTCTTTCCGATTCTTAATTTATCGTCTTTAAGTTTGTTCCATTTTTTTAAATCACTAACTCTTACTCCATAATTCCTGGCAATTTTTCCTAAAAAATCTCCGTTAACAACTCGATACACAATTCTAGAATTTAATTCGTACAACTGTGGCAATGGTTTTTCTCTAGAGTTGTAATCTAAATCGGCCGTGTTATATATTTCGACTTCTTTTTCTGTGAAGATGTCTGTATATGTCTCTGGTAGTGTTAAATAATATTGCTTATTTTTTACGCTTGGAATAATACTATGAATGTAAGAGGGGTTTAAAAAATTCAATGTATCTATAGAGATGTCTATTTTCTCAGAAATGTGAGTAAAAGACACCATTTTTTTTATTGGTATTGAGTCTGTAAGGGCTGGAATCGTTTCGTTTTTCTTCTTTTTAATTTCATGTTTGTGTGCATATTCAAACAAATACAATGTTGCTATAAAGGAAGGGACGTAATTAGCTGTTTCTTTGGGCAAATAACCCCTTAAATTCCAAAAATTTGAATATCCAGAAGCTTTTATAGCTCTTCTGATATTGCCTGGCCCATAATTATATGCGGCGATAGCTAGGTTCCAATCATTAAATCGTTCAAATAGTTCCGACAAGTATTTAGCTGCAGCATCAGAGGATTTAAAAGGGTCCATTCTTTCATCAACATAGCTGTTAACTTTAAGATCTAAATCTTTCGCTGTATTAAACATAATCTGCCAAAGTCCTGTAGCCCCAACTCTTGATTTTGCTCGTGTGTTTAAAGCAGATTCTATTACTGGAAGGTATTTAAGTTCTAGTGGCACATTATACTTTTGCAGCGCGTTTTCAAAAATTGGAAAAAAATAATCTGCCTTGCTGTAAAGCTCTAAATATGTTGCTTGTCTATTATTTAAATAATTTATAATGGTCTCTTCTAATAAAGGGGTGTAATCAATTTGAAAGGGTGTTTGAGAATTAATGTGTTCAATACGTGATCTTATAGAGTCCTTGTCTATTTTAACCAAGTTTGTTTTTATACTTGAGGGGTTAAAAAAGGTGGTTGACACCTGAATATTTGCGTAGTTAAATAAAAAAATTAAGAATATTTTTGTTAACATTAAAGTTTTGTTTTGTTAAAGAGCCGCGATTCCAGGGAGTGTTTTGCCTTCTAAACTTTCAAGCATAGCTCCTCCTCCAGTGCTTACATAACTAACATCTTTGTCGAGGCCAAATTCTTTAACTGCAGATACAGAATCTCCTCCTCCAACTAGAGAATATGCGCCATTTTGTGTAGAGATTTTAATTGCGTCTCCAATAGCTTTTGTTCCGTTAGAAAAATTAGGCATTTCAAAAACGCCCATTGGACCATTCCACAAAATTGTTTTAGCGTTAATAATTACTTTTGAAAAAGCTTTTATTGATGCCGGGCCAATGTCTAAGCCTTGCCAGCCTTTAGAAATATTAAATATTTGTAGCTCTTTTTTGTTTGCTTCATTGCTAAAGCTGTCCGCGGCAACAACATCCGTAGGTAGATAAAGGTCTACATTATTTTCTTTTGCTCTTTCTATTAATTCGAGTGCCAGATCAATTTTATCATCTTCACAAATAGAGTCTCCAATTTCACCTCCTTGTGCTTTAATAAAAGTGTACGCCATTCCTCCGCCTAAAATAATCGCGTCAACTTTTTTAAAAATGTTATTAATAATTGTAATCTTGGAAGACACTTTTGCTCCGCCTAAAATAGCAACAATTGGTCTTTCTCCAGTGTTTAAGACCTTTTCTATAGCTGTTATTTCTTTGTTCAGCAAAAGCCCTGAACATTTTTTATTTGGAAAAAAATCTGCAATTACTGACGTAGATGCGTGTTTTCTGTGCGCTGCGCCGAAAGCGTCATTAACATATATGTCTCCACACAGAGAAAGACGTTTTGCAAACTTTTCACAACCATTAATTTCTTCATCATAGAATCTAAGATTTTCCATTAACACAATTTCACCTGGCTTTAAAGATCTGAGAACTTTTAATGTTTCTTCTCCTGTGCAGTCTGGAATAAATATGACTTTTCTTCCTAAGGTGTTTTCGACTTCTCTAAATATATGCTTTAAAGAATATTTTAGGTCCCAGCCCTTTGGTCTTCCAAGGTGTGACATTAAAACACATGAGCCGCCGTCATTTATAATTTTTAAAATTGTGGGTTTGGCAGAGAGAATTCTTGTGTTGTCTAATACATTTTGATTGGCATCTAAAGGGACGTTAAAGTCAACTCTAATTAGAGCTGTTTTGTTAAGGAAATTAAAGTCTAAAACAGTCTTCATTCTATTAATTTAGAAAGCAAATATAATTTATTCACGGTACTTAATAGGGCTCATTTCTATTATCTTTGTCTTATGTCACAAATTAATTTAGTTGGTCAAAAAAGATTAATCAAAGAATTAGAGAGAAAAACAAGCTCAGGTAGGCTAGCGCACTCGTATCTGTTGTTTGGACCTTCTGGCGCTGGAAAGCTCTCTATTGCTATAAAGTTTGCAGAACTAATTCTCTGCTCGAAATACAAAGAGAATGAACTGAAAATGATTGGCGCTCAACAAAAAATCAATAGCTTAACTCACCCTGATTTACACTTTGTTTTCCCTGTAAATACAAGCTCAAAGGTAAAGTCCAAGGCAACCTCTAAGCATTTTGTGAAAGAGTGGCGAGATGCTATAAAAGAAAACCCTTACATAACACTTTCACAGTGGCTAGAAAAAATTGAGATAACAAATAAAAAAGGAAATATCAGTGTTAATGAAGCTGAAGAAATTAACAAAATAATGTCACTTAAATCCTATGAAGGTGGCTACAAGGTGATGGTTATATGGATGGCCGAAAACATGAATACAGAATGTGCAAACAAACTACTAAAGTTAATTGAAGAGCCAAGTCGTGAAACTGTTTTTCTGCTTTTGACTGAAAACAAATCTGCTATACTTCCAACAATAAAATCAAGATGTCAAGAAATAAATATTCCTCCAATTGACACAAAAGAAATTGCTGAGTCTCTTATAAAAAAAGGTCTTGCGGACAACGAAAACGCTTACAACACGGCAAACATGAGTGGGGGTAGCTATTGTTCGGCTTTGAAATTGTTAAGCTCAGATTCAGGTGTTGTAAACTTCGAATCTGTTTTTATAAGGTGGGTTAGGCTGGCCTTTAAGGTTAAGACAAGTAAAAGTGCAGTGGCTGAGTTAGTGAATTGGAGCGAAAAAGTCAGCAAACTACCTAAAGATGTTCAAAAACAGTTTTTCCTCTTCTCTCTAGATATTTTTAGAAAGACCCTGTTAAAAAACTATAAATCAGGTAGTTATGGAGACTTATTTAAAGATAAAAGTTTTAACTTTGAAAAGTTTGTGCCATATATTCACGACAACAATATAATAGAGCTTTATGAAGAAATAAACAAAGCAATCTATGAGCTAAATAGAAATGGAAACGCTAAAATAATTGTTACTGACCTGTCATTAAAACTTACAAGATTAATTCATCAAAAAGCAAGTGTTATTGATGGATAGCAAAGGTTGGTTTATTATCGTAAATCCATCTTCAGGTGGGGGTATTTCAAAAAAAAAACTGAGCCAAATTATTCAATACCTTAAGTTGAAAAATCTTTGGGGGGATTTGAATAAAACATCGCCGAGTATAAACGCAGAGTCTTTGGCAAAAAAGGCGATACGTGAAGGCTACAGGCGCGTTGTTTGTGTTGGAGGGGACGGAACAATTCATAATTTGATAAACGGAATTTTGAATCAAACGGATGTTAAACCTGAAGAGGTTGTTGTTGGTTTAATTCCTGTTGGAACAGGAAATGACTGGGCTAGACATCACAATATACCAACAAACTATAAAAAGGCCATAGACACAATCGGCAAAAATAACATTACACAGCAAGATGTTGGCAAAATGAAAGTGATGGGCGACACAGATAAAACTATTTATTTTATAAATTATGCAGGGGTTGGATTTGATGGGTATGTAATTTCAAAAATTGAAAAATTCAAATTCCTCGGCGCATTATCATATCTTATTGCTGCGATTACAAATTTTATTTCGTTTAAAAACATCAAATTGCAACTTGACATTAACTCAAACAAAAAAACAGTGTCCGCATTTATGCTTGGGGTGGGAGTTTGCAAATACACTGGAGGCGGAATGAAGCTTGCAAAGAACCCCAAAGACAATGATGGACTATTGGATGTAACTCTTGCTGAGGGCTTTACTAAACTTGATGTCATTAGAAGTATACCAAGGCTTTTTAATGGCAACCTTTTTAAAAACCAAAAGGTAAGCTCATACAAGACAAAAAAAATTAGTGTTAAGATAGTTAATGGAGGGAGTTTTGCTCAGGCTGATGGAGAGTTAATTCATGGGGAGTCTTTTGAGTTTAAAATCTTAAAAAACGCTATAAGCTTTTTTAAGTAGAAAAAAAACAACTCAAAACAATGGGGTTTTAAGGCGTTTTTATCAAAAACAAATAGCAATAGCTGTTCGACAACAAATAAAGCCGATAGGCTGTTTTATTTTAAGTTTTTTTTCAAAACGTATATTAGAGAAGAATATTCTCCAGAATATTTAGCTCTTAGGTTTGAAATTAAGCCAATGAATAGGCCTCTAAAAAAAGGAAAGGTGTTGCGTAATATTTTTTCAGAAAGAATTGAAACAAAAAAAGAATCCCAATTCATTGGAATTGTTTTTTTAAGAAAAACCCTCTGAGTCAAAAACAAGTCTCTCATGGATTTTTTGTCAAAATGCCATAGGTGTCTTGGAACATCATAGGCCGCCCAGTTTTCTTTGTAAAAAACTGCGTCAAAAGATTTATGGTTTGGGCAAGCTACAATAATTGTACCGTTGGGGCGCAATAACCTTTTCAAGTCTGAAATGGCGCTAGTTAAATCATACAAATGCTCTAGAGAATGCCACATTGTAATTATATCAAACTTTTCTGACTGCTGTTTTAACGGCTCAAGCCCCTCATAAACATGTTTAGAAACTTCTGGCGGCAATGTGTTTCTTGCGTTTTTATTGTTTTCGGTTCCTTTAACAAACCAGCCTTTTTCCAGACACTTAAGCAAGAAGTATCCTGTGCCACAGCCAACGTCTAAAACGCGAGCTTTGTTTTTTAAGCTTCTTGTTTTTAGCTGACTGCTGCAAATTTTTAATTTTCTTTTCGTAGAGATAGCCCTTATTTGCCTGTAACAAAAAGAAAAAAAGCTTGATGGTTTTTGACTGTGAGATATATAGTCTTTAGAATCATAATATTTATATAAGTCGTGGTGGCTAGGCTTAGGGTGGGTTTCTAAAATTCCAGTCTTTAGATTTTTAGAGACGTCAAATTTATCGCCAGTTACAAGAAAATCTTTTGTGGTTAGTACGTGTTTGTAATTGTTCATTTTTAATTGTTTCACGTGGAACACTACCTGCCCATATAAACTAATAATACAGAAATGTCGTTAGGGGAAACCCCGCTAATTCTTGATGCTTGAGAAATATTAACAGGTCTTATAGCGGTTAATTTTTGACGAGCCTCTATACTCATTGATTTAATTTCTTGAAAATTAAAATCCTTAGGGATTTTAACGTTTTCAAGCCTATTTAATTTATCTGCATTATTTTTTTCTTTAAGTATGTAGCCAGAGTATTTTATTTGTATCTCCGCCTGATCAACAACTTCCTTGTTTAGCTTATTGTCTGAGAGATATTTACCAACGGTTTTAATCGGTCTTAGGTCGTCGAAATCAATGTTTGGCCTTGATAGAATTTTATCTATTTTGCCTGACTGCTTTACAGGTGCAGATTTGTTTTGTTCAAGAATTGGATTAATTTCAGAAACAGAAACGCTTGTTTTTTTTAAGAATGACATTAAGCTGTGAGCTTTGCTATATTTTTCTAGCATTTTAGAGACCCTTTCGTCAGAAGCTAGACCGATCTTGTTGCTCATTTCGGTTAATCGAGAGTCTGCGTTGTCTTGCCTAAGCAGTGTTCTGTACTCAGCTCTAGATGTAAACATTCGATAAGGCTCATCAGTGCCTTTTGTAATTAAATCGTCGATTAAAACACCTATATAGGCTTGGTTTCGTTTTAATATGAACGCGGGCTTATTTTGAACCTTCAGACTTGCGTTGATACCGGCCATTAACCCTTGTGAGGCAGCTTCCTCATACCCTGTAGTTCCGTTAATTTGACCAGCAAAGAAAAGGTTTTCTATAAGTTTAGTTTCTAGCGAATACCCAAGTTGGGTTGGAGCAAAATAATCGTATTCTATGGCATATCCTGGCCTGAAAAACTTAACTTTTTCAAAACCCTTGACTGATCGTAAAGCGTTAAATTGAATATCTTCTGGCAAAGACGTTGAAAAGCCGTTAACATAAACTTCAACTGTGTTCCAGCCTTCAGGCTCAACAAAAAGCTGATGTCTTTCTTTTTCTGAAAAGCGGTTAATTTTGTCTTCTATAGAAGGACAATACCTAGGGCCAACACTTTTAATACTTCCATTAAACATTGGGGACCTGTCAAAGCCATCCCTTAAAATATCATGAACCAATGTGCTAGTGTGTGTCATATGACATGACCTTTGTTTTGTTAAAGTAGAGGTGAGGTCTAAATAAGAAAACTTTTCGGGATGGTCGTCGCCTGGCTGTTCAATCATTTGAGAAAAATCTAAAGATCTTCCGTCAACCCTTGGCGGAGTTCCTGTTTTCATTCTGCCAGAATCAAACCCTAAAGAAACGAGCTGTTCGGTAAGTCCGGTAGAAGATTTTTCGCCGGCTCTTCCGCCTCCATAGTTTTTGTCACCAATATGTATTAAGCCGTTTAAAAATGTTCCGTTTGTAAGAATAACTGTCTTTGCTTTTATTGTTAGCCCAAGGGTTGTTTTTACTCCACAAACCTTGTTTTTAATAACAACAAGTCCTGTAACCATTTCTTGATAAAAATCTAAGTTTGGTGTATTTTCTAACAGGCTTCTCCACTCTTCTGCAAATCGCATTCTGTCGCTTTGAACTCTTGGGCTCCACATTGCAGGGCCTTTGGATTTGTTAAGCATTTTAAATTGGATAGCTGACCTGTCACTAACGATGCCGCTATAACCTCCTAGAGCATCAATTTCTCTTACAATTTGACCTTTGGCTATGCCGCCCATTGCGGGGTTACACGACATTTGAGCAATGTTTTGAAGGCTCATGGTAACTAGCAGAGTTGAGGATCCCATGTTTGCGGCAGCGGCAGCAGCTTCGCTACCGGCATGCCCACCACCAACAACAATTACATCATAAGTTTCTTTAAACATCTTTTAAACGTTTCACGTGGAACAAATATACAATCAAAAAAGAAAAAGGACTAAGA